>Ga0137379_10002082_pt1 | contig 18497 bp, 26 predicted proteins | sample SagtaG_18_FD_104812 | JGI IMG/M metagenome (GOLD analysis project Ga0137379, IMG submission 104812) | Vadose zone soil microbial communities from Sagehorn Ranch, Mendocino, California, USA - Sage2_L_80_16 metaG | ecosystem: Environmental > Terrestrial > Soil > Vadose zone | place: USA...
CCGCTATCCTTCAACGTGCCGTCCTGAGCGGACGGCTCACGGCAGGTTGCCCGAGTGGCCAAAGGGAGCGGTCTGTAAAACCGTCGGCTCAGCCTACGTTGGTTCGAACCCAACACCTGCCACTAGCAGCGGGAATGCCCCCTGACCAGCGCTGATGCACTCTGGTGCTGATCTTGCCGAGTCCGGTCGTGTCCGGCTGGGGCCGACGTCCTGCGGCTGTCTGCGGCAAATACGCGGCAAAGTTGCCGGCCGACCTTGCCTGGCTCGGCCTGAGCGGCGAGGTGATCGTAAACGGTGTCAGCCAGATGACTACATGGCAGTCCCTGCTCCACTGCTCCGCTGCCGACGTGACGCTCGACCGGATCAAGAACCTGGTGGCAGTCACCGGCACCGAGTCGCTGACGGTCGAATTCAAGGAGGGCGGTAGCACTGCCACGATTCCTGAGTGCGCCGCCGCGATGGCGAATGCCCATGGCGGGCTGATCTTCGTCGGCGTCGCTGACCAAGCACGCGACTTCCTTGGAGTGCCTCGGGAGGCCATGTCGCACGTAGCGGACGTGCTTGCAACCCATCTGGAGTCGCCGGACTGGGCTCCCGAGATGATCGAGGTGCCGCTCGGAGATGACAAGCCGGGTCGTTACGTGCTGGTGCTCAGGATCAGCCGAGATACCGCGCCTCGCCCAGTGTTCATCCAGGGGAGAGGCGGCCTTCTCTGGGCCCCGGTGCGGATGCCCGGTTCAACCCGCCAGGCAACACGCGATGAGCTGTACGCACTTTTCACTGAGCCACGACCGGACGATGTGCCGGACGCCGATTGGGACTTCAATCGGCCGGACATCCCGCGGGCGCAGGACGGAGGTCGTGACACCGCCGTAGATCTAGTCATGCTGTCGGGCCTTCGGGTGCCGGTTCGCCCGGCAGCGTGGGGTCGGCCGCTCTCCGAGCGAGCCGTTGGAGACCTCGCTGTGCAGCTCGACCGATCGGCCCTATCGGAAGTCCTCTTCGGACTCACTGGTCTTAGCGGAGTCGATGTTGACGCCTTCCATCCGGAAGGGCAGGCCAATCGCTCTAACACAGCGACGCTGGTCTGGCGACTTCTAGTGGGGGAGTCGGTTCCGTTCGAGATGACGGCCCGCATCGAGGTTCCGGGGCACTACGGGCGTTCCCATGTCGGGGCGCTGGACTTCACCTTGACAGTGGTCAGTCGTCTCAGCGTGTGGCTTGGCGCTGGCGGTTCGGAGCCGACACCGCGCCGCCGCCTGAGCGTTGCGGAGTGGTCAGCGTTGCTCGACTCCGTCGCTGCGACCTTGACGAGTCCCACGATCGTCGGCCCGATTGCTGATCTCGCTGGGGCTGATCCGATCGTTGTGCGGCAACCGCGTGTTCTGCATCTGACCAGCGGACCTCCTATGCCTGATCTCCTGCCTGCTCAGCTGCGTCCCATTCGAGACGGCGGAGAGTCGCGCGGCGCGCACATGCTGAGTGACCCTGCCCTAGACCTGACCGATCCGGTTGAGCGACAGGACCAGGTCGCCCAGTGGCTAAACCAGATGGCGGCCGATGCCGGATTGCTTGGCATGGAGCAGCTCGTCACTGAGATTCGCCCGCAGGCAGCGATATGAGCAAGCGGTCGGTCGGCACGAAACGGGAGAGCACGGACACAACTCCGACTGTTCGTCGGCGTGCTTCTTCAGATACTCGCTGGACGCGCGTGAATCAAAAACACGCCGCGTTCGTGGCCACTGCAATAACAATCATCAGTGGCATTGTCGCAATAGTATCGTGGTGGTTGCCTGGTTCAGCAACCTGGCTGAACAGGCATGGTTTGCCGCATGGCCACTCGCGATATTGTTCCTCATCCTTTTCATTTGGGCTACCATCAATTGCAATCTAACCAGGCGAGAATTGCAGAGAATGCGATCACCTGCTAGTCATCTCGTGCCAGAAGATGGGCGCCTGTTCGAGGCATTTAAGGCGGCGCTGCCTAAAGAATCATATGTCCTGTGGTGGCTGCGTAACCGAGCAGAAGCAAGGAGCTACCAGATGAGCGACGTCAAGGCGCTCCGTGGCTTCCTCAATGATTGCTGGTACTCGGATCGTCACTTTATTAATGACGAGCTTGAGCAAGCGTACAAGAGCTTTGCGGAAACAGCCCTTGACAGACGAGAAGGTCGAAGCCGCCACTGCTCGGGAGCCGGCCGTAGATACCACGTCCTGGAGTCACCACCCATATGATCACGATCAGTTGCACTCCGAGGACGGCTGTGGACGGCCATGAAGGTTTATCCGGATTCGGGGCGTAAGTTGCTGTAGCGTCGCAGGTGCGTCGAGGTAGCCCCGCCGGGTGCCTCCCGTCGTGGGCCGACCTCAGAACCGATCCCGAGATACCACGAATGATCCATTCGCCCCGGTTCTTTACGCGCGCCAGACACCGCGTGGGCGAGACGAGGCCACCTCTGCCGGTGCTGTTCCGCGACGGGCGGGTCAGGGTTCGGGTTTTACTGCCCGATGAGCCAGGCTTTCGCCTGCTCGAACTCGGCGTGTGTCAGGGCGCCTTGCTGGTACAGGGCGTACAGCTTGGCTAGCTCGTCGGCGACTGATGGCTGGGGCATGTCGGCGTTGTCACTGCTAGGAGCCGTGGAGGGCATCTCGGCCGATGGGGCGACCGAGTTTGCGGTGAGCATGCCGCGGAGTTGCCCGTAGGCGGCTCGCTGCCGCCATGTGAACATGATCGCGTGCGGGTTCCTGGCAACTGCGGCCATGTGGTCGCCGCCGCCGGTGGGAGTCAGGCCGCGCGGGTCGGCAGCGGTAGCGAAATGGACGTGTCCGTTGATCAGGCGGGATGGGTCGAGGAAGTCGACAGCCGCCAGCTGATGCCACGAGATACTGATTGAGCGGTTCCCGTTGATCCGGCCCATGGCCTTGCGGTCGATCTGTATCCGGTCCGGATGCAAGGTGACTGTGGCGAGGTAGCCCTTGAAGGGCAGCGGGCGCGTTCCTGGAGGTGGCGGCTGGGGCAATACGCTGGAGCGCTCGCCGGGGGATGGCATGGCTTGCTGCCTGCTGGCGGCCCGACGGCGGCTCGTGGCGGCTTGCTTGCGAGGGCTCGTGCTCGTGTGGCTAAGCCCGGTGCCAGGTGCTGAAAGCGTCGTCTGGACACGGCCGTCGACACGTTTGGCGACGCGGGTGCCCTTGACGCCGGCGCTGTAGCTGACGCCGGACTTGGACGCGGTGATGCGGACAGGGCCGGCCTTGAACGACTTGCGGATTCTGGAGCCCATCCTGCCTCGCATGGTGTCGGGCATCGCGCTGCCGCAATGCCATGGCCGGGTCATTTGCGTTACGGGAACCAGGGCGCCTTGAGGAAGGCAAAATGGCCGTCAGCCTGAGCGTACGCTTCGTTCGTGACCTTGCTGCTGGCGAGTCATATCGCGACGATCTGCATCGCGGTTCTGGCCCTCGAAGCTGCCCGGCGACTGCTCTGGCCCCCCGGCGTTATCGCGAGGCGAGCGCCGTTAGCTTCTCCCTCATCGTCACGGGGTCTTCGACGGCCTCGGCGATGCTTGCGAGGTGCCGGAGGAGCCCGGCGGCCTCAATGTAGGTCAAATGGCTGTCGGTGCAGTTCAGGCCGTCGTTTGTCAGCCAGATAGCGAGGGTTTCATTCCGCGTGAGCTGCCCGGAGGTGATCGCTTTCTCCACGTGCTTGGACCGGTTGTACAGGTGGCAGAGGCGCTGGATGCCTGTGCCGTCGCCGGGGCTGAACATCTGGCGTTTGCCCATGTCGAGCAGGCAGTAGGCCTGGTATGCCTGCGAGAGGTAGCCCTCCCAATGGCTGATGGCCGCGAGGTACTCCATGACGGTATCGGGTGCAGCCAGGTAGGCGAGGGTGCGGGATCGCGCCAGGCCGTACTCACCGAAGGCTGCGTGGGTGCGGCGCAGGAAGTTGAGCAGGGTCGGCTTGACGGGGCCAGCGAGGCCGCCGCGGAAGATCGAGTTGAGCAGGAAACTCGTCACCCAGCCATCCCTCCCTGGGCTCATCCCGGACAGGTCCTCGATAGACGCGCTGGTGAAGGCTGACATCCCGGGCGCGATGAACATGTCCTTGGCGTCGTTCGAGAGCGGCATGCCAGTCACTGTACGGCTGGATTAATCCGCTCTGGGAGTGCTGCGGCGCGCGCTGCGAGGGCGAGGCCACCTCCCCAGCCGTCTTCCGGTTCGCGTCGCGACGGCATGAGACGCGGTGTCCGGAAAGACTGGCTTGGCGTAGGGCCCGTAGGTGGCGTACCACTCCCATGCCTGGTTGGCACTGCCCAGCATCGGGAACGCCTGCGGGAATGTGCCTGCCAGCATCGAGAGCCGGTTGACGGCGTCGTACTGGCGCTTGAACTCCCAGTCTGTGCGTTCTGCTGGCGGGGGCAGCTCGTCGAGCTCTGACTGCATGGCGGCATAGGCCTCGCGGAACTGCGCTTCGCTGAGGGGGACGCCGCGGCTGTACAGGTCGGTGCCGCTGGCGGGGACGTGCCTGACGCGCTGTGCCCTGGCCGTCGCGACGGAGCGCAGGCCCCTGGCGATGCCTGGCGAGAGCAGCGCGGCCAGGATCGGGCCCGTGATGGTCGCGGTGATCAGCCAGTCAGTCGAGTCCATGCCCAGAGAAACTACTGCACGCCTGGCGCCCAGGCCGTCCGTGAGTGCCGTGCCGGTGAATTGGGTTGGCGGTCATGAGTGAGGCCACCTAGCCTTCCTGGCGAGGAAGGATCCCGTGAGATGACTTCGTGGCCCGGCGATTCGATTCCGATGACGCCGGGATCGCAGCGGCGGGCGCAGCTGTGGTTCGAGTCCAGCGACCCGGCCGTCGGTGTCGGCGCGAAGCATCACACTGTGCCAGCCTTCTACCTGCGGCGGTTCGCCGATAGTGACGAGCAGCTGCTGGTCCGGGATCGCCCGACCGGGCGCATGTTCCCCCCGCGCACCGTATCCAAGCTCGCGGTAAAGAACTTCTACACGGTCCTCAGCCAGGACGGCTCATTCGACGGGCGGATGGAGCAGTTGCTCGTACGGGTTGAGGGCGCCGCCGCGCAGCTTCTGAAGCTGATGCTCAGCCCGTACCGGCGCCCGGGACCGCTGGCCCCGGCGGAGCAGGCCACGTTGTGCCAGTTCCTCGCGTTCCAGATGATCAGAGGACCTCGCAAGCGGCGGGAGATAGAACTCCAGGCGGACTACGCCGCGAAGCTGCAGGGCGGGCACGCACTGACGGACCGGGACCTGCGGGAGATCACTGCGGTTCCGCACCCGAACCAGCACATCCTGCTGATGGGGCCGACCTCGTACGCCATCTTCGGGTTCCTCATGTCGAGGCCGGTGCAGATCGTGAGGATCGACCAGCCTCTGTTCGTGACGTGCGACGAGCCTGTGCTAGTCGACATTGACGACCATGTGCATCATGTTCCGGAGTGCTCTGTCACGCCGGCCGAGTTGCGCCAGAGGCGGAAGCGCGCCAGAGCGGCTGGCACAACGTATGAGCAGCACATTCACGTCTGGACGACGCGCCCGGCCGGCGTCCAGGTGGCAGACGCGATCGCGATGCCGCTTACGCCCTCTGCCCTGCTGGTCCTCGGCCGCCCCGGCGAGCAGACTGCCCCGGAGCTGTTCTTCAACGGTGACGAGGCCCGCGATCTGGCCAGCGATGTCAACGCGGCGCTGGTCGGCCAGGCCTACGAGTGGGTGGCGGCACGGCCCGATCACCCGACGTTCCGCGACTGGGCATTCCCGCCGCCAGGGCCGCTCATCGGCGTGTGCGATGGCGGCAGCGTCATGAGCCAGCAGCTGCGGACCACGCCCCCGCACCGCTGGCAACGCCTCAGCAGGGACTGGCCGGGAATGCCGTCGCAATGACGCCTTGCCGCCCTAGTCAGGCCGCTCCGGGGACGGGCGCATAGCAGTGCGGGCAGTACTCAAACCACCCCGCAGCCGCTGCCGGACCGCGTGTCAGGGTCTGGAGAGGCGGTGGCGGCGACTCCGCGAACGTCAGGAACGATCAGTCCGATCCGGTAGCCACCTCTTCGAAAGTCGGCGGCCAGCCGGGCTGCAGCAGGTGATGCCCGATGCCGGCGACCTTCCACTGATCATCAGCAAGCCTCATGACGAGCGACAGTGCTTCGACTGACATTCCCGGCGGAAAGATCCTGTTGCCGTGCTCATCAGCCGGCATTCTATCCAGAGGGAACAGCCTGATCAGTTCCAGGCCCGGGCCGACCGGCCTGGGCCTGGTGCCCGACGCAAGCTCTCCGTCAAGGTCGCCCGCAGCCTTCGAGATCGTCCGCATCGAAACACGAGCGCAGTGAACCCAGAGCGGGTGCCGGGGAGTGTCGGTGGCAACAAGCTGCTCGGCGAGCTCGTCCCTGCTGATCCCTTCCCTGTGCAGGTCCTGATCGACTGCGTCACGGTTGTGCCAGATCCACATTTGTGCCAAGCCGAGCCGGAACTGCGGATCGGTCATTAGCCAGACGCTGTCGATGTCCCCCCGCCGTACCGCGCCAACCCACGCCAGGGCCAGGGCAGGCAGACCGGACTGTGCCATCGCGAGTTCCTCGGGCGTCGGCTCACCCTCAAGGTCTCCATTGCTGTTGTCCATGCCACAAGGCTCCCACGCAGGCCGGCAGACGCGGGCCATGCGCAGCTCAGGCGGCTACCAGGTATGGCAGTGTGGGCAGAACTGTCGCGGCCTGCCCCGATACTCGCCGCTGAACCCCTCCCCGGATTTCCGCACCGCACCAGGCCGTAGACATCGGCGTAGCCGCCAGACGGAGCGGGCCCGGCCCTGGGTGACCCCCACTTGCGTCCGCAGGCGGGGCACTGCGGGCGCAGGCGGTTGTACTGCTTGCCGCACCCCTCGCAGGTGGCGATGTAAGCGTCCTTCCAGGACCCGCCGGTGATGCCTCGCAGCTCAATCACCGCCCAGACGAGCGCATCGAGGCGGTTCGGGTTGCGCGGATCTGCCGCTGACCAGGTGCACAATTCGTCCTCCAGCTGCGAGGACACGCCCACCATGTACACCCGGCCTTGCTCGAAGAGGGCGCTGACAGGCTCGGCGCGGATCGCCTTGCCGCGCGGCTGGCCACGACTTTGCGGAACGGATGGTCGGATCGACGTTGCTGGCCAGGCCCTCGATCAACTCCCCGCCGAAATTCGTTTCCCCGATCAGGACGTCAGCCTGGTGCTCGTGCAAAGCGCTCACGGCGCGGCGCATGCAGGCGTCCGGACTGCCGCGCAGGCTCAGGTCAGCGAGGATGTAGCCGTGGCCTTCGGCGGACGCGGCTGCGACGACGATGCCCCACTCATCTCCGCCTGACGTACCGGACGGGTCGACGGCGACGACCACCCCGATCAGGTCGGGCACCTGATCGGGGCGGTCCCGGCGGGTCAGCCAACAGCGATGGGAACACGTCGAAGCCATCACATTCGAGATCCCCGCGAGCAGGGCCTGCAAGGCATCGCCATAGACATCATCGGCCTCGGCGGAGAGATCCCGCCTGCAGCTCGGGCAGAGATTGGGGACAGGGACGGTCCGCTGGAGCTGCCGGCATAGCCGGTCTCGTGACAAGGCGCGCTCGGCCCGATCGGCAGTCCGGGGCCTGAGCGCGCCGTCGCGGCGTTGGCGCCCGTGAATCGCCCCGGAGTTCGACCGACGGTCAACGCTCGTTGGGCTACGCAGTTCGGCAAGGGGACGGCACTCGCTTCGCGCCGCAGACGTCATCCGAGCGGTGAAGCGATGTCCCAGATTCGGTCGAAGCTAGCGAGGTAGCTGTCGAACATGTCGCTGTCGGACCTAGGGGTCGCTGTATGTGTGACGAGCGCGCGAGAATCGAGAGCAATCAGATTCGCGAGGAGTATTGGTCAGGCTCAGCGCTCCAAATGCCACGCCGCAGACAGACTCAGGCGATCAGACACGAATGCGCATAGTGACCGGCCTCCGCCTGATTCTGACACCGACCTCCATGACCCTCCATGATGGCTTAGGCACCGGGGACGAGAGCGACAAACAGGAACCTCATCGTAGCCATCGGTGGAGCTCCCCGAGAGCGACCGATGGGCAGTCAGTGACACGCGCACCCGTACAACCCGATCAGCGGACGCACCGCCACGGATCTGGCGCGGAAGCAGCTAAATCCGGCGTCCTGCAGCTGCCAGATCGTCATAACTGAATCACCCGCTGCTGCCGCTGCCTAGGATCACGCATAGCGAGCACAATCGCCACAACCCACAGAATCCAGAACGTGAACCAGCTGAAGAAGCACAACATCCACAGGCTGCCGAGATCACCGACACCACGCTTCAGCGCCACCCGGACTGGCAGCATGGTCATGAACCCGAACGGCCAGACGACCACCAGGATTAGCAGGCTTATGAGCACTGTGCCCAGCATCAGAGCCGGGATGGCTCCGAACAGCCCGCCGGTCAGCTTCCGCAGCCAGCCCTTGCCGCCGACAGCGGTGTGCACGAAGCACGCCTTGATCCACCGGCCGAACAGAATCGACATGAGCGCTGGCCAGACCGTGCCGTACCGCGCCGCAATGGTGTTGTACTCGTACATCTCTGCTACCCCCCGTAATTGCTATGTTACGTCTCGCTACCGGATGGCTGACTGCCAGCACGCCTGGTGTAGCCTGCGGGGTAGCCGACCTGGGATGACCTTACGCAGACGTAAGTGACCATCTGAGTAGCTATCGCCGTCGTCAGCTCAGGACGTCAGCAGATGCCGTCGGACGACGCCTCCCAGGTCAGCCGTAGCCAAGCCATAGCAGTTCCGATCAGCACGTGGCTTTGCGAGCAGTAGGACCTGGGTTCAACCAGCGGACGGCGCGCGCACAGGGGCCTGGCAGTAAAGCAGCGTTGTGAGGCGTTCGGCGTGATGATCAGCCTGGCGGCCCGCGTCGAGCATCGCTGCGGCGCCGATTCCGGGACGTCCCGGCCCGCCTCATCGAGGCCTGTCGCCGCCCGCAGCAGCGCTGTCAGCGGCGAGCCCCGCAGCAGCCTACGCCGCGGAACTGCTGCACTTCACGGGCCTGCTCGTCGGACATCGCCGCCGGATGACCGGCGCGCTAGTAAGGCTCTCGGGCTGGCGAGCGACTGCCGAGAGCGCCAGACCGTGGCTGCGTGGTGCAGCTTGAACATCCCGCTCCGGGAACTGATAGATCAATCATGCTCGCCGCGCAGTGCGTCTTCGATGCGCTGGCGGGCGATGGTGTCGTGACCGGAGATGCACTTAGCGTAGACGCGGAGCAGGACGGCGACGCTGTTGCCGGCCCACTCTGCTACCTGGGTGGGGTCGACGCCGGCGTTGAGCCAGGTGGACAGGCACGCGTGGCGCAGGTCGTACGGCCGCTTGGCGAGCGGCGAGGCGGCTTCGGCCTCGGTGAGGGCGGCCTTGCGGGCTGCTGCCCAGATGCGGCCGTAGACGCTCTCGGACAGGTCGCCTCCGGCAGAGCCGCGGAAGAGGCGGCCGTCCGCTGTGGTCCCGTGCTCGGTGAGGTGCCCATGAAGCAGCTCGGTGAGGCGTGCGTGGCAGGGGACGGGTCGGACTTCCTCGGCGCCACGGTGCTTGAGCTGGCGGCGCTCTCGGCGGGTACCGGTGCTGGTCCAGGCCCGGCCGACCGCTGGGGCTGACTTGCGCAGGTACAGGGTGCCCCAGCCGCCACCCTCGGGGAGGTCGAGGCTGGTGGCGCGGAGCTCGATGACTTCGCTGGGCCGCAGGCCGGCGTAGTACATACAGGCGAAGAACGCGACGAGGCGCGGGGCGATCGCCGCGACGGCTGCGAGCAGCGCCTCGGCGTGGCGCCGGTTGACCACGACCTGCGGGTCGACCGCCTCGGTGGTCTTCGGGGCGTGCCACTTGCGGGCGGCGTCGGGGAGGGGGTTGGCGGCCAGGCCGTTGCCGATGGCGTGCTCCAGCACGTTGTTCAGCACGGCGCGCTTGCGAGCGATCGTGTTGGCTGCGGCGGGCTTGCCGTCCAGGCGCCGGGAGATCGCGTCCAGGACGTCGAGCATCACCTCGGTGTCGGCCAGGTCGGCGAGTGGCCGGGTATGGGCCTCGACCCAGCGCAGCGCTCGGTCGATCTCGGCGGGCGGCTGCCCCGCCTTGCGGCGCTTCTTGTTGAACGCCCACCCGTAAAGGGCGGTGCGGAGCGTCGTGCCGTCGGGCGCACCGCGCATAGTGGTCAGCAGGACTGGCGTGATGGTGGCGAGTGCCTCGGCGATCGATTGGCGGGAGTTGCCCGACAGGCTGTCCCAGCGCCGGTCTACGTAGCTTACAGCGTGCGTGTACCAGCTCCGCTGGTTCTCCCTGGCCTGTTCCGATGCCGGGCGCCCAGTGTTGCTGTCGAACGCTTCGCCCCGCGCAGCCGCGCGGTGCAGCTCAGCTTGGCGTGCCTTGGCGTGGGCCTTGGTGTCGAAGGTCTCGCGGAACTCCCGGCCCGCCACTGTCCACCGGACCCCGTAGGTCGTCTTGCGCTTGCCCTGGTAGGGGCGGATGTCCCAGATCCGGACGGCGTACGACGTCCGGCGTGTCCCGGTCGCGGCGGGGCCAGCAGGGCGGCGATTCTGCCTGGTCACGCGACTTCCTGCGCACCGAGCCAGTCGTCCAGGTCGCGGCGGCGGATGCGCAGGTCGCCGTTGGGCAGCCGGATGCATTTGGGGCCTCGGCCTTTTTGACGCCAGTCGTAGAAGGTGGACCGGGAGATCTTCAGCTCCTCGCAGAGCTCGCGGACGGTCAGCTTCTCGTTCGCGTCGGCGGCGCGAAGGGGGATGACATTCGGCTTACGCGCCATGGTGGGTCAGGTCCTTCCTATCGGGGATCGGCCGTGGTCCCGGCGGTGATGCTGGGCAGCTGGCCACCGGCACGGCTGGGTTCTCACATGCGGACTTGCAGGTAGACGAAGACGTTGCGGCTGTCTCCGCGGCACAGGTTGGCCGCAGGCAGCCCGATTGATGCGAATATTCATGCCGCTTCCTCGCGGTCGGGCCAGGTGGCGGGGACCAGGAGCCGTACGGCGGCGGCCCGCTGAGCACGGCGATGACTGCGAGGTCCAGGCCGCCGTAGCCAGTACACAGCGACCCGATCCGCGGAGCCGGCCACCCGGGCGCGGTCATGGGGCGTCCTGGGGGTCGTCGCCGAACAGGGCGACGTCGAGGTCGGCCAGCAGTTGCTCCTGGTCGGCGGTGAGCGCGGCGTCGCCACCGGCTTCGGGGTGGCCAGGCGGCGGGGACGGGCTGGCCGCCGCATCAGCCGGCTCGGCCGCGATCGCATCGGCGCCAAGGATGCGCTCGAGCCACTGCTCCAGACGGTCGGCCCAGCCGGACGGCGGCGCTGGAGCCTGCCGGGAGCAACGGCGGCAGGTCATGACCGGCTTGCGGAACAGCCGATGGCGGATAACCCAGCCGTAGTCGGCGCCCAGCTGCTCTCGCGCGCACATTTCGCTGAGGAAGTGCGGTGACACGGCGCCGCAGGCCGGGTCGTTTGCCCACCAGCCCGGTCCGCACCCGTCGCAGCTGGCGATCACGTAGCGTGCGGTGCGCAAGCTCATGCCAGACCTCCTCGTTGCCGGAAGTGATACCGGCGCCCGGCTGGGCGGGCGAGCCGGTAATTCGGGCCGGCTGGCCGCGGGGTGCCGATGCGCAGCTGGCAGGCGGTCCCGGTCATGCCAGCCACGTCCAGGTCTTGCCGGTCACGATGGCGCTGACCGTGCTCGCCGAGATGCCGAGCCCGGCGGCGATCTGCCGCTGGGTATCGCCGTCCGAGTACCGCTCCCGGATCAGCCAGACCTGGGCGTCGGCGAGCTTGGCTCGGCCGCTCCGGCGGCTTGGGCGCGGCAGGTACTCGTCGCCGTAGCCGACCGTGCCCTTGACCAGCTGGTCGACCAGCGAGGCCTCCCAAGACCCGGGTCGCCCCTCGGTCAGGGCGTCGCTGGAGCCCAGCCGGCCCGCGACGTCGGCGAGCACGGCGGCAAGCCATCCGGCGAAGTCGTGCTCGGCGCGCGCGGCATTGGTGATGGCGACGGCGGCCTGGCGGGTGTAGCCCGGGGCGGTCACCGGTCTGCCTCCTGCCGGGCGTTCACGGCGGCGACCGCCGCGCCTGCCGGGGCCTCAGCGCTCCTGATCGCCTCCAACTCGGTGATGTCGTGGCCGTGCCGGGCCAGCAGCCCCGTCTCCTCCTCCGCGTCGCAGGGATACGCGGCCTGCAAGTGCTCGCGGGTCATGTCCTGGCCAGTCGCAGGCTGTGAGATCGTGTCGCGCATGCTTGGCCTCCCGGCCGGTTGGTTTGGGCCGTTGCAGGGCGCGCGCATGTGGCGGCCTGTCTTGGTGGCAGGGGGCGGGCCTGCGGTTGCGCCATCCGCACTCAGCCTGGCCGGGGCGAGGCCGGGCAGGATGTCCCGCCAATCGCTGAGGCAGGGGGTGCGGGTGCGGTCGACACGGTACGGCTCGGGCAGGCTCATGCCGCCTCCCACCGCTCGGCGGGGTCCCGCCTTGCCGCGGGCAGCGGCTCGTGTCCCGCGACGAGGTCGGCGGCGTATGTGCCGCGCCCGCACGCCGAGCACCAGTACAGGACCGGGCCGCCATCGAGGGGCACCCGGCAGCGCGGGCACATGGCGTGCTGTCTTGCGTTCGCTGGCCGGGGTGGCTGGGCTGTGGTCATGACGTGGCCTCGTGTTCGGGTGCCCGCCCGTCGGCGGGGCGGGCGAGCTGGGGATGGACGTCGTATACGGGTGATGGGGGGCGGCCTGGGCCGCGGTTGTCGGGGGCGGGCCGCCGCCTGATCCAGCCGTGCTGTTCGAGCAGGTCGAGAGCGGGGTCGAGGTCGGTGACCTTGCGGAAGCGGCCGCGGGGCATGGCCCGGTAGGCGTCCCGGCGGGTGAACGCCGCAGGGCCGGTGCGCTGGAGCCAAGCGTGCACGGCGCGGGCGTCGTCGACCTTGGGGTCGGCGCCCATGGCGTCGAAGGCGGCGAGGGCGTGGGCGGAGTAGTACTCGCCGAGCCGCCGGGCGGCGCCGATCGTGGCGGCGGTGACTGGCTTGCCCCAGCCGTCGCGCAGGTGGGAGGCGAGGTGGATCAGCCCAGCGATGCGGACGACGGCGCCGGCGAGCTTGCTGCCCCAGTCGGCGTGCTGGCCGAATTCGCCGGTGCCGGGGGCGAGCCGCGGCTCGATGGCCTCCTCCAGGGCGAGGACGGCAGCGTTGCCGTCGGGGGTGAGCGGCAGAACGGCCGGATCGGTCCACTCGGCCAGGGAGATCACCATCGCCTGCAGGCTCCCGGCGTACGTCTCGGAGACGTGGACGGGGACAGGCGGGGCGCCGATCCGGCGGCGGCCGACGGTGTTCTCCGGGACGGCGTACATCAGCCGGGCCAGCAGCCCGCGGCCACGGAACCCGGGCATGCGGGCGATGTCGGTGAGCACCTCGGGCTGGATCGCCAGGCCAAGGGTGAGCGCGGGGGCGGTGATGTGCTCGGCGGGGCGGCCCTTGCGATCGACCCGGAGCATGTCGCCGGCGTGGCCCTTGAGGAAGACCTCCAGGTTCGGCCCGGTGGCCGAGTACCGGCCGGCCAGGGTGGCGAAGATCCCGCCCTCGGCAGACAAGACGGCGAGCCGTCCGCCCTGCTCGGCGAGCAGCGACGCGGCGGCTTCGGGGGTGATGTCGTCCGCGACCAGCCGGGGCAGCGACGGTACGGTGATCGCGTCTGCGGCCAGCGCGGCGGCGGAGGCCTCGGCGATCGCGTGGGCCTGGCCGTCCCCGGCTGCGGCGTTCGCGGCGGCCATGGTGGCTTTCTCCGCGGTGCGGGCGGCGACCCGGCGGGCGATCTCGGCTTCGGTGGCCAGCGGCCTGGTCCGCTCGATCAGCAGCCGTTCGGCGTCCAGTACCGGCTCGGTCATCGCCCGGAACACCGCCGACTTGCGTGATCCGGGCGGCAGCACCACGACCAGGTACAGGTTGACCGGTTCCCGCCAGCCGGGCCGGACCTCGACCACCGCCCGGCCTCCGGCGGCGGCGGACAGGCACGCCAGGGCGATGCAGCCCGGCAGGTCGGCTGGGGTCTGGGTGAACTCGGCCACGGCCGTGACCTGGTCGGCCACCCACGCAGGCAGCTCGGCGGCCGGGAACGCGGGCGGTGCAGGGCGCGCGCCGAGCGGCAGCGGCGGCTCCCATGGCTCGTCGGCCCGGGCGTGCAGCCGGTCCAGCGCCTGCCGGGCGCCGAGCCGCGCCAGGATCTCCTCCGCCCCGCTCACCGGCCACCACTCCCGCCGCGGGCGCCTGGCTTCTTGGGCGGCTGGGCCGGAGCGGCATGCCGCATCGCTGGCTTGCGGGGGCTGCGGACCAGGCGGACCGCCAGGTCGCCGCCCGGGCGGCGGGTTAGGACGTTCCCAGGCCCGCCGCGCGGCTCCCACCGGACCAGCACGGTGACGGGTCGGCCCCGTCGGAGGTAGCTGCCGCCGATCACGCGGCCTCCCACAAGGTGCGCGGAATGCCGTCGGTGCCGCTCGCCTGGCGGGGCCGGCTGGGCGTGTCCCGGCCGGGCCGGGCCGGGCGCTGGACGATGACCCGCCACCCGGCGCCGCGCAGGCTCGCCCCAGACTCCCCCGCCTGGGTGTATGTGACCAGACGCCGGTAGCCCAAGGCCTTCGCGGCCCGCCAGAACGCGGCGTACAGCAGTGAGCACGCGTTCGCCGTCCCGTCCGTCGCCACCCGCGTGACTTCGAGGGTCAGCCCGTCGTCGAGATGCCGGGCGACGGGTCGCCCGGCGATCGCCACCCCGCGCAGGACGCCGCGGTCGTCGGCGGCGCCGACGCAGAACTTGCACCCGGCCGGCGGGGCGTGGTGCCGGTGCCACATCGCTGTGAATCCGCGGGCGTCGCGGAAGGAGACGGGCACGATCCTCAGGCTCATCACGCCACCTCCGCGAACAACGGAAGCTGGGGGAAGGGCCGGCTGGACCACAGCACCTCGGTGCGCCGCCGGGTGCGGGTGGCGTTGCCGGTGAACGCGCCGATCTCGGCGCGGTGCCAGCCGGCGTACAGCTCGTCGTACAACGGGCAGCGGTACCCGGAGATCACCACGGCGGCCCGGCACTCGCGCAGCGCTCCGGCCAGCTCGCGGTGCCCGGCCTCGTCCCGCAGCTCGTGCCGGTAGGCGGGGCCGCGGTCGGAGCTGCGCACGTTGCCGGGGTAGGGCGGGTCGGCGTAGATCAGCGTGCCGGGATGGCGGCCGTAGGCGGCGATCACCTCCAGCGCGGGGCGGCATTCCAGCGACACGCGGCGCAAGCGGGCGGCGGCCGGGGCGATCCGGGCCACGTACCCGTCGAGATAGGCAGGCATGGACGCGTGTGATCCGCGCGGGTCCTGGAAGTGTCGCCACCCGGTCCGCTTCCAGTGCTGCCCGGACCGCCCCTGGGTGAGCCGGACCCACACCTGCCGGGCCCGCTCCACCTCGCTGTCGGCCGGGTCGTAGGCGGCGGCGTGCTCGGCCCGCGAGTGGGGGGTCAGCCAGCAGGCCCGCTCCAGGTCTGCGGGCCGGTCGCGGAGCACCCGCCAGAAGGCGATCAGGTCGCCGTCGAGGTCGTTGACGGTTTCCATCCGCGACGGCGGCTTGGCCAGCAGCACCGCCAGGCTGCCGCCGAACGCCTCGACGTAGTGCTCGTGGCCGGGCAGCAGGACGGCGATCCGCGCGGCGACCGTGGTCTTGCCGCCGAAGTAGGTGAGCGGCGGCTTCACGCGGCGCTCCGCGGCTTGCCTGCCCCTGCTTGCAGCCCGGAGCGGATCGTGGCGTCGGCCTCGCGGGCAGGCAGCCCGGCCTGCCGGGCGGCGGTCAGCAGGGCGTCGCGGGCCAGGTCGCCGGGGATGAGCGCGGCGAGCTGGCCGAGGGCGAACGCGGCCCGGTTGAGGGTGTCGTTCCGGGCGCCCTCGGCCGCGTCCAGGACGTTCTGCACCTCGCCGAGCAGCGCCGCGTGCGCGTACCCGGCACCCCGCCTGCTGCCGGTCACCTCCGCAAGCACGGCGTCCGCCTGTTCGCTTGAGTCGGCCGGTGCGGTGAGCAGCCGGGCGAGCCAAGCGGGCAGCGGCGCGGCCGGGGCCGGGTCGACAACCTCGTAGGTGCCGCTCCCGTCGGGCAGGTTAACGTGGCTGCCGGGACCGACCACGTAGCCGCCGCGCCCGCGGGTGTCGATGCACCAGCCGAGGCCCTGCCCGCGGTCCCCGGCGGTGTTGCCCAGCCGGGCGCAGGGCGGCGCAGTGAAATACAGGTGGGTGCCGCAGCGGCGGGTGCGCACGGTGAACGTGCCGCCCGGCCAGGGCTCGCCGTGCTGCTCGCACAGGTCCGCGAGCACGTCCGAGCCGTCGCGGATGCCGGGCTTGTCCCACCGAGATGGAGGCTGCTGGCCGGGCTTGGGCACGTCCAGGTCGATCACGACCAGGCCGGACGGGCCGCAGGCAAGGCCGATGTTGGCCCTGCTGCCGGCCCAGAGCCGGCGGATCAGGTCCGGTCTGGTGGTGTTGCGCTGCTTCCACGGCCAGTCCCTCGGCGGCACCTTGTCCCCCGGCGTGAGCGGGAACACGTGCCACCCCCGGGCCGCGCACGCCAGCGCGTACCGGGTCAGCTCGCCGCAGCCGGTCACCGGGTGCCTCCGCCCGGGAGCTGATCCCAGGCGCGGCCGTCCAGCAGCCGCCCCGCCCGGTGCGTGCCGACCCGCCGCACCGGCCAGAACTCGCTGCCGGCGTGCCACGCGGCGTCCCGCCACCGGTCCGGGCAGCCGCAGCCCGGGGCGGTGGGGACGAACTCTCCCCACTGCTTGAAGAAGAACGCGACCCCGGCCCGCTGGCACTGATCGCGCAGGAAGCGCGCCCAGTCGGGGTGCATCGGGCGCGCGCCCGGCCCGGACTCCCCGCCCGCGATAACCCAGTCCAGTCCGCTAGCCCATGCGGTCAGGTCGACCGGGCCGAGCAGCGGCTCGGCGGACACGAACCGGACTGCGGCCGGGGTCGCGGCGAGCGCGGGTACGCGTAGGTCGAACCGTCGCTGGTCTTCGGCCGAGACGCCGATCCAGGCGTTCGGCAGCGGCAGGAACGGCTCAGTCAGTGGCCAGTGCTCCGGGCTGTACGGCTCGATCCGCTCCATCTCGACGGCGACCCGCATTCGCCACTGCCCGTCGTTGAGCAGGGAGCGCATCCGGCCGTGCCGCTTCGTGAGGACCTGGAACGTGTGCCGGCTGGCGAGCGCCATGACGGCGAAGACCTGGGCGATGTACTCGCCGGGGACGTCGCGGTGGAACAGGTCGGACACGCTGGTCACGAAGATCATCCGAGGCTTGCGCCACCTCAATGGCAGAGTGAGGCGCTCGGGATGCAGGCGTACCTGTGCGAAGCTGCCCTTGCCGTGGAATCGCTCGGTGATCCGCTCGGCGTAGCAGTGATCGCAGCCGGGTGACACCTTGGTGCATCCGGTGACTGGGTTCCATGTCGCGTCCGTCCATTCGATCTGGCTGCGGTCGGCCATCATGCGGCCCTCCCCCGTGCTCGCGCGGTGAGGTCGGCGTACAGTTCCCCGGCTGCGCGCTCGGGCAGCTGGAGTCGCACGGACAGGTCACGGCGGGTGCCGCCGGCGGCGACGATGCGGGCGGCGGCGATCTCACGCTCGGTCCGGGTGAGCGCGACCGGCCGGGTCCCGGCGGTGGCCAGGGCAACGGCGATCCAGTCGACGATCCCGTCCTCGGGCAGCTCCCACGCTGGCGCCATTCGGCACCTGGCGGGCTGGCGGTCACGCCTGGGAGCGGCTGTCACCTGCCCTCCCGGCGGGCGTCCCTGACGATCTGGACGTACTCGCCGTGCGGCCACAGCTCCGCGGTCTGGGCCGCGAGCAGGCGGGCCTCGGCGCGGGGCGGCCGGCGGGTGATCCGTTCCGGATGGCGGGCGGGCATGCCGATCGCGGCGCGGGCGGCGCGCTCGTTCCCCGTGAGCCAGCCGGCCAGCGCGCCGAGCGCCCGCCGCGCCGCCCGGGTGATCGGGGTCATGCGGTGCGCTCCGTCGCTGCGTCCGGGGCGTGACGGGTGGCCTTGGTCACCTGGGCGGTGGCGAACTGCAGGCTCGGCCCGGCCTCGTCGGCGGTCAGCTCGGTCGCGGTGACCCGCTCGCCCTGCGGGGTCTCGTAGGTCCGCTGGCGGAGTCGGCCGGTGACCAGGACCCGGGTGCCGCGGGTCAGCGAGTCGGCGATGTGCTCGGCCAGCTCGCGCCACGCGACGCAGCGCAGGAACACCGTGTCGCCATTGCGCCACTGGCCGGAGCGGTCCTGGTAGCGAGTGCTGGAGGCAACGGTGAGGGTGGCGACGGCCTGACCTTGCGGCGTGTACCGCAGTTCGGGGTCGGCGGTCAGGTTGCCGCTGATGGTCAGCGAGGGCTGGCTGGGCATCTGGTTCCTCCTCGGTCAGGTCGTCTGGGGCGCCGAGAACGACAGCTCGCTCGCG
>Ga0137379_10002091_pt1 | contig 18479 bp, 24 predicted proteins | sample SagtaG_18_FD_104812 | JGI IMG/M metagenome (GOLD analysis project Ga0137379, IMG submission 104812) | Vadose zone soil microbial communities from Sagehorn Ranch, Mendocino, California, USA - Sage2_L_80_16 metaG | ecosystem: Environmental > Terrestrial > Soil > Vadose zone | place: USA...
ACGAGCGAGTGTTGGCCGTGATGCGGTGTTGCTTACCGTCAAGCGAACACCGCAACCATTTCGTACAGTCGCAGCCCCGATAAAATTCTTTTCCTGAGTGCTTGCACGCCCCACGGTGCCGGACGAAAACCGTAACGACTGGCTTCCGAACCATGCTGCCCTCCCCTACCAATACAAGAAGGCTAACACAGGCCTTAGCACAGATACAAGAAAAAACCGCATTTGGCGTGGGTTTTAGATGGCGGAAGCGAGTGGGAGTCGAACCCACCGGTGACGGGGTGACCCGCCACCCGCCGGTTTTGAAGACCGGGACGATCACCGGACCGCATGCGCTTCCGAACGCAGGACAATGTTAGCTGGAGTGCTGCCTGGTGCATAGGCCTGCACAATCGTCGAAGTGTTCCACGTGGAACGTTTGTACTTGCAATACTGTCTGTACATAAGTATACGTATACAGACAAATGAAACGGCGCGTGAGAGTTATCAAAGGTCGCAAGATCGCCCGGCTTAAGGCTTCCGCCGACGATGGGAAACGCACGCATGATCTCAGTGACGACCTGGCGCAGTTCTATAAGCCGCTGAAGAAACCGGTCACACTTCGTCTGGACGCGGATGTGCTGGCCTGGTTCAAGAAAAAAGGACACGGCTACCAGACGCGGATCAACCGGGCGTTGCGGACATTCATGAAGGAACAGGGGAAAGAATCCGGGGACTAAGCGGAATCCATTTAGTTTCAGAAAGAATGTGAAAGCTGGCGCCAGGCTCGAAACCACCACACGATGGGGCATTCAACACTTGAGAGGACAGATGGCTGAAGAGTATCGTACTGCCACTGCGTGAGGAGGCGATCATGCTGGATCGTGGTGGACTCAATCGTCGTGAGATCTTACAAAAATGCCTGGCGCTTGGTTCGATAACTCTCATCGCATCGAGTAGTAGAGCGGCGATGCTGTTGGCATTTGAGGAAAAAGAACTGCGAAAGCCGACGCCGGCGAATGAACTTGGCCCTTTCTACAAGAAGCGGGCTCCGGAAACAGCGACGTTGCGGGCTCCGGGTGATCCTGGCATGCCGCTTTCGGTGTCCGGGCAAATACTCGACACGCGGGGTGAGAAGCTCCCGAACGTTGTGGTTGAAGTCTGGCAAACCGATCACTTGGGCCACTACGATCTGGATGGATATCGCTATCGAGCCAAGCTGCCGGCTGACAGTTCCGGAAACTACAAATTCGAATCAGTTATGCCGGGGCATTATCCTGACCGAGTGTGCCAGCACGTCCATTATCTGGTCACGGCGCCGGGACACAAGCCGCTGGTCACGCAACTTTACTTTGCGACCGATCCGGTGTTTGAGGGCGATCCCGACAAGAACTTCAATCGCGATCCGCTGATCCACAGCCGTGAACTGGTGCGGCCGGTGATGCTGGTGGGCGATCCAAAAGATATCCATGCAGCGGTGAATTTCGAGCTCTGTCTGGAGCGTTTCTGATGTGGCGCGCTCCGGCTGCAATTGCGGTCGTGCTGTTGCTCGTATCCTTACTGTCTGCCGAAGGACTGCACTTAGAGAAGACCATCGCCTTGCCCGCAGATGTTGTTGTCAGGTATGCCGCGATTTCGCCGACGGGCACTTTTGTAGCTGGCGTTTGTCGTGATCAGAAATTACGGCTGTGGGATCTTTCCTCCGGATCGTTGTCGCAGACCCTCGACCTTGCTGGAGAAAAGCTAATCAGCATGCGGTTCTCCGATGACGGCCGATTGCTGGCTGCAGGCGGAGGTAGTGGCCGCGTAAGAATTTGGGAGCTACCATCTGCAAGTCTCAGGCTGGAGTTCAGCGGTCCCAGCCAGGTCCGCGGGCTGGCGATCTCTCGCGACCGCACGCTGATAGCGGCCGCACCGCTCGGAGAGGCTGTTGAAGTATGGGACGTGGCGGCGACCGAGCAAGTGGTCAAGATACGCGCGGCATTCGGAGGCACAAAGGCGCTGGCGTGCTCGCCCGACCGCCACTGGCTTGCCACCGCCGATGGCGACACCAGCATCCGGATGTACGATGCGCGCACTGGCAGGTTGCGCAATACCGTGGACGATTTGCTCCTGGAGTCATTCGCGATTGTGTTTTCCACTGACGGCAGGTGCATCCTGACCGGGGGAGCGGACAAGGTGATCAACGTGATCGACGCCAGCAACGGAAAACTCCTGCGATCGCTTGCCAAGCAAGATGACGTGCTCCTCGATCTTCGCCAGTCACGCGATGGTAAACGTCTCGCAGCAGCTTACGTCAATGCCGACGATCCGAGTAGGCCTGCTCCGGTAGTGATTTGGGATCTTGAGACGCAGTCGGCTCGAACCCGCATCCTTGAGCCCGGCATCGTGCCTAACGGCGGTGAGTTTTTGTCGGACGGACGCTTGCTGATGACCAGCGGTTCGGAAAAAGAGTTGAAGATCTGGTCGGTCAGCCGGTAAAGAGCGACTTAGATCATCGCGGGGACGCCGGCGCTACGCGGCTTGGCGCTCGTCGGCGGAGGGGCCGTAGATGGCTGGGACCTTTCCCCCCATGGGGCGCAGGTACGCCGAGAGCTGGCCTCGATGATGGATGGCATCGAAGAGAATGAACCAGAGAAAGGTACCTACTGGCTGCTCCGACGCGAGCTTGCCCCCGTAGTAGAACTGCGCGCTGCGGTTCCACGACGCTTCATCCATCTTGGAAACTCGATCGGTGAGCTCGTTTGAACGGCGCTCGAACAGACTCAGCATCTCGTCCAGTGGCGGTGGCGGCAGGACCTTCCATTCCGATTTGTTCTCGATGACGGCTCTCAGACAAGCCTGAAGGTTGCTGGTCAATCTCCAGACCAGTTGTTCCGCCGAGGGAGAGCGGTCGTGGGGTTTGTAGCTGAGTTGATCCTCGGGAAGCGCTTTCAGGGCTTTCAAGAAAAGCGGTAATTCGGCTTGCCGGCGTTGAACATAGAATTCGCGAAGTGTCATTTTCAAAGCTCCCGGCTTCTTTAGGGTTTTCGGCCGTCGCGGTCCCTGGGCGGCTGACGCCGCCTCGGTGTAATGACGTTGAGGGGCTATTCGGCACGAGTGAACTCGTGCCCTTTCAAATCGTCTCGTCCCACGTACTTTGTGGAGGACCCCACTTCTCGCAAAGAACGCGAGAAATGGGGGCACCCGTGCTGGCGAGATGCCGGCGCTACTTCGGCTGGGGGACGATGCGCAAGTACGGTTTGGGCGACTTCCAGCCATCGGGATACTTTTGTTGCGCTTCTTCGTTCGACACCGAGGGCAGAATGATGACTTCGCCGCCCTGCTTCCAATTCGCGGGGGTGGCTACTTTGTGCTTCGCCGTGAGTTGAATCGAATCGAGGACACGCAGCACCTCGTCGAAATTGCGGCCGGTGCTCATGGGATAGCTGAGCTGAAGTTTGATTTTCTTGTCCGGACCAATCACGAATACGGTGCGCACCGTGGCATTGTCCGCGGCGGTGCGGCCCTCGGAAGTATTTCCGCTCTCGGCGGGCAACATGCCGTAGAGCTTGGCGATTTTGAGTTGAGGGTCGCCAATCATCGGATAGTTGACCTTGTGGCCCTGGGTTTCTTCGATATCGGCTGCCCACTTGGCATGATTGGTCACAGGATCCACACTGAGCCCAATAATTTTGGTATTGCGCTTGGCAAACTCGGGCTGGAGTCCTGCCATGTAACCGAGTTCAGTGGTGCATACGGGGGTAAAGTCTTTGGGGTGAGAAAACAAAATCGCCCAACCGTCGCCGATCCACTCATGAAAGCGAATCGTGCCCTGTGTGGTTTCGGCGGTGAAATCGGGAGCCGTGTCATTGATACGGGGGACGGAGGATACGGCTGGAGTTAAGGTTGCGGTGCTCATAGTTATTCTCCTCAAACAGTGGAATTGATCGTCCCGAAATATCAGGACGGGATGCCACCGCGGCATTCAAAATGGGTGGGTGACGAAAAAAGAAGCCCACCCGATCAGCGCCGGGTGGGTATTAAAGACCTTCGCGTGCTACCCACACACCGGCGTCTGAGTACAACAACACACGACGACCGGCACGGAGCACATGCGCATATAGAAGAAGGATACGCGGAGGGTAGAGTGCAGTCAAATGGGGTTTGCTGCTTTGAGCGCGCTCCAGAGAGTAAATCAAAGAATCACTGCTGGCTTCGGGAGTGACTGTAGCTGTCCTTCGACTCCGCGCTCAGGATGACATGCGTCAGCTAGGATGACAACCTTTGCTGTCTCGCGTCTGACTGAGAGACGAGAAGACAGGCGCTACAATAGGCCCGGCATGAGAAGTAAACAACGGCGATTTCCCTTCGTGCAGTTAGACGTCTTTTCCTCGGTTGCCCTGGAGGGCAATCCACTGGCGGTTTTCCCCGACGGCCGAGGGCTGAGCGACGAAGAGATGCAAGCGGTGGCGCGGGAGATGAATCTCTCGGAGACAACTTTTGTTTTGCCCAATGATCCGGCGGTGGAGCTCGAGCGTGGAGTGCGGGTGCGCATCTTCACGGTGCAGGAAGAGCTGCCCTTTGCAGGTCATCCGACGTTGGGAACCGCGTTCGTATTGCGCAAGGCGAAGGCCAGCGAAATTGTGCTTGATCTGAACGTCGGCAAAGTTCCGGTCCGCTTCGTAGAAACGCGCGGCCAGCCGGTATTCGGAGAAATGACTCAAATGGATCCGAAATTTGGTCCGCGGCATGATCGCGAGGCGGTGGTCCGCGCGGTTGGGTTGCGCGACGGCGACATCGACCCATCCTTGCCCATTGAAACGGTTTCAACCGGAGTTCCATTCACTGTTGTGCCTTTGCGCGGGCTGGAGGTAATGAGCCGGCTGCAAGTGGATCTCAGAGGATCGCAAGAGTATCTGCAAAAATTTGGCGGGCAGTTTTTTTATTTCGTCACCCGGGAAACCGTGGACTCCGCGGCCCGACTGCATGCGCGGATGATGTTTTACAACGGTGAAGATCCTGCCACGGGCTCCGCCGCGGGGTGCGCCGCCGCATGGATGGTGGCCAATGGTATTGCAGATCCAGAGGAGCAGGCGCTGATCGAGCAGGGAATCGAAATGCGTCGGCCCAGCCGTATTTTTGTCCGCGCGTCGCGCACGGATGACCGAGTGGTTAACGTCCGCGTGGGTGGCAATGTGGTCGAGGTAGTGCGCGGAGAAATTTTCTTCTGAAGTTTTCTATCGCTTTGTGCCGGAAAATCGCGCCATGCACAAGCGGAAAAAAAAATCAATGGGGCAAGTTCCCCATTAGCATCGGCGTCACTTTACAGAGAGCGCTTTCCGCTTTAGGATGCAATCACTCTGAATTTCCCAGCCAATAATTGAAAGGTTCTCAGGCCTGCCGCGACGATATGGTTTTGTGGGCGGCCACTCCGTAAATAAAAATGAAGCCGAAGCGAACCATTCTTTGTGTTGACGACAACGAACAGTCCCTTTCCATCCGCAAAGTTCTTCTGGAAACCCGCGGTTACCGGGTGCTCACCTGCGCCACAGGGGAAGAAGCGCTGGAACGATTCAAGAAGGGCGGAGTTGACCTGGTGCTCACCGATCTCATCATGCCCGGCTTGGATGGAACTCGGCTGATCGAACAGATCAAGGGGCTCTCGCCCCAAACTCCCGCGATTCTGCTCTCCGGCAGGGTCAGGATTTACGATCGCGACACTCGCGCCGATGTTTTCCTTCCGAAAGGGATGTATGCTCCCGCCGAACTTTTGGAGCGGATCCGCTTATTGCTGGTGCGTAAGCGCGGACCCAAGCGGGCGCAGTCACGAACGGCGCGCGTTCCCAGTGAAGTCGGCGTTGCTTGAGTGCTTGGACCGTCTGTGATCCCTTGCTGATTCAATGATCCAGTTTAGAGATGGAATTTTGTCTGTCCTAGCTGCCCGATAGCAGGCGGGACGCCGGCGCTACGTTTTCCATCTGACTAGAATCCGCTCCTGCCACAACCTCTTTGCGGTTCGTGTAATATCCATTACTTGGATGTCCGCCATTATCGAAGCCGTAGACCTGCGCAAGACCTACCGAGTGGGCAAGATCGAAGTACCTGCTTTGCGCTCCATTTCCTTCTTTGTCGAGAAGGGGGAATTCGTCAGCGTGGTAGGGCCATCGGGCAGCGGCAAGTCCACACTGTTCTATTTGCTGGGCGGGCTGACCCAACCTGACTCGGGCCACGTTGTCATTGATGGCGACGACTTTGCAAAACTTTCCGATGCGGAGCGTACCCGTATGCGTAAGCGCAAGATTGGATTTGTTTTTCAGAAATTCAATCTGCTGCCTACGCTGGATGCGAAGTCCAACATCGACATTGCACTCGACATCGCGGGCACGGATGGCACTCGGGACGCGGCATACTTTGACAAGATCGTTGGACTGTTAGGGATCGCCAAGCGCCTCCATCACCGGCCGTCCGAACTTTCTGGCGGCGAACAGCAACGTGTGGCGTTGGCGCGAGCGCTGATCAACAAGCCGGCAATCGTTCTCGCCGATGAACCCACGGGCAATCTGGACTCCAAGAATTCAGAAATTGTGCTGAAGATGCTACGACAGTCAAACCAGGATTTGGGACAGACAGTACTCATGATTACCCACAACCCGGAAGCCGCTAGTTATGGAGATCGCATCATTCACATGCGGGATGGCGAGATGGTGGCGCCGGAGGAGGATCCACAGTGGAAGGGACACTAGAGGAATTTTCGATTGTCGATTTTTGATTCAACAATCAACAACTTACGATGACGAGTTCGGAAGATCTGCGAAAACCAATCCTGCCTGGCAAGGGGGCGTCGGACTACGAGCGCTATCTGCGCACGGATGAGTTGCTGTCGCTGCAAAAACTTCCGGAAGAATTTTTGCATAAGGATGAGCTGACTTTCCAAGTGGTGCATCAGGCTTCGGAATTGCTGCTCAAGGGTGTGGCTTGGGAATTGGAGCGGGCTCGCGAACTGATTGGCGATGGTTATTTCTTGGACGCGGGTCGCCTGATGCGGCGTGCGACCCAGATGTTAGACCATCCCATCTACCTGTTGCACGTGCTCGAAACCATTTCGCCCTATGACTATCATCTGATCCGCGCCGGTCTGGGGCATGGCAGTGGTCTTGATTCTCCAGGCTTTCTCGCGCTGCTGCACATCGGTCCGCGCCTGGGCGAGGCTTTTTACGCACAGTTGCATGCCGCCGATCTCACTTTGGACGACATGTATGCTCGTCACGAAGAATTTTTTGGATTACATGAGGTGGCCGAACGGCTGCTCGATTTCGATGAACGCGTTCACCTGTTTCGGTTTCACCACCTGAAATTGGCACAGCGGATTATCGGCGGCGGCGTGGTGGGCACAATGGGAACGCCGGTGGAAGTTCTTCATCAGCGGATGGAGCATCTTTTTTATAAAGATCTTTGGGATGTGCGCAACCGGATCACTGCCAGAGCGAATGACATTTTGCAGAAGGACGGTGGTGGGCACAGTTAACAATCTCATCATTCTGGTATCCGGGTTTTCGGGTCTAAGTCTCAGGTCTCAGGAAGAATCATCTTTCGGGAGAGTTATTCTCATCTGAATTCAGTCAGGTTCGTTGCCCGGTCATGGCGGGTTGTTTATAATCGATGGCACCGAGCGGGAGTAACTCAGTGGTAGAGTGCGACCTTGCCAAGGTCGAAGTCGCGGGTTCAAATCCCGTCTCCCGCTCCAATGGGACTAATAGACGTTTCACCGGCCTCAAGGGACTCCAAAAACCTTGAGGCCATTTCAGTTGAGGGCACGTTCTGCGGTTCAAAGAATTTCTTTTCTCGGCTAAACACAAGGCCGTCTGGAAACAGTCCTTTCGCAAGCTCCTGCTTCCTATTGCAGTAAGCCACTCCGGTGTAAAGACGGTTGAGACCCAACATTGCGGAGAGGTATTCGTTTCTTATGCGAAGCTCTGAGCTTTTCCAATTGTGTTTCCATTTTTGAGGCGGTCTTCGCGTCTCCCCTCCCTTTTGCGTGCCGAATCTTCTGAACCAGACTGCTGATCTGCCGTGCGTAAACTCCTCAACGGAACAGCGGGTGTTTGCAAAGAACCTCTCTACGCTGCTATCCGCCGGCGCCCGCACAGTGGTGGGGCTGCACCACTCTCCGAAGTTTTCCAAAAACGCGGAGACCATGAACCTCGAAAACGCCTTGCGCGGGACGAACGAACTCGGGGCGATGCTCTCGACGGCGTGGGGAACTAAGTTGGTAGATCAGGAAACCACGCGGCTGTATGTACAGAACCTCAAGCCTCGGGACTTTGATCCGGTCGGAGCTTTTACCCTGGAAGGCCGGCCTCATATAGATCAGACGGGTGACTTCAAGATGATTTTGGAGCCGTGGATGGCGGGGACCCTGAAGGAGCACCAGCCAATGAAAGGGTTGGTTGATGCCGACGCTGGCAAAGAGATAGAGCGGCTGCATACCGCGGGAAAAACGATCCGCGAGATAGCGAACTCACTCAGGCTTAGTCGCCGTGTGGTTCATCGCTATGTTACGCGGTGGGTTCGGGAGCGGGGCAGCGGGGCAGTAAGTGGGACAGTCCCTTGTCCCGCGCACAACAAACCCGACGAACCGAACTCTTGAGGTTCTAGGGTTGTGAGGGGTTGATCTTCTCATTTCCGTCCGTCCCAGTTTTTTCTTTATAGGGGTCTGGGACGCGGGACACTGGGACAAGGCCGATCATCTTTATGGGCGCGAAAAGAAGAAAATATCCGAAAAGTGAGGCATCTGAAGGTTTGTTTAACCTCCTAACGCCAGAAGCGCCTCTGTAATCAATTAGTTGCAGACGGCTGTGCGCTGGAAATGTGTGATCCGGGTTGACGTTCGTCAACGCAGACCGTTTATAAGGCCTTTGTTATCTTCGAGATATGTTTTCGGAAATGCGGTTTGCCCCAGGCTTGACGGCGGATTACGTGGGTTCGGGTTAGCTTGCTGTAGCCTACTGTCGGATTGGGGGTTCTCTGCGCTGCGGGGTAAGCATGCTTTTTAGGTAAACGCTGAGGGGGTGGGGATGTCCCCAGCGGTAGCCGTGTTAACCTGCGCGCCTTGGCCCACACTGGAATCGGCGAATCTTCCGTCAAGAAGTTAATGTCGCTGTTTGAGTCCAAGAGCCTCACCAGACGTGGGCAGAATGCAGATATAGTTTTCGCAAATATAGCCGGTGGTGCTCCCTGCTTGTGCCTCATAATCGACAGCAATCAAGTTGCAGCTGGCCCTGGTCGCATCAGTTAACAGCAACACGCGGAACGGTAAGAAGCGTTGCCAGACCAGACGCAGCAATTCATGGGTTTCGCCCGCCCGGGAGCACCGCGATGACGATCTGCTTGTGCTGGGCCAAGCTGAAGTCGAGGGCTGCCATCATATAGCTAGGAGCATGGCTTCCGGAAGCTGGGGAAAATCGACATCATAGTGACCGACTCGTAATGCCGCGCATGGGCGGTCCGGAGTTAGTCGAGAAGTTAAAACAGAAAGGGAACGCCTTTGCCGGCATCTTCATGTCTGGCTACACTGAGGCAGCAGCTCTTGAGAACGCAAAGTCCCCTTCGCCTCATGCTGCCGGGCCTTGGCAGTGTACTTGCGCCCGAATCCAATAGCAGTTAGTCGTTCCCCCGCGCGGACAAGATGTTGACGAAGACTTTACGTTGTCGTGACACTTCCATGTCTGCCATGGTGCACCGTAATGCTCAATAGCTGTAGAGTGCATACCTCCCGGCCTCCGGATTGACGGTATCTGTCGCCAAAACAAGGCCGAAGCACAAAAAACGAGCTACGCCGAAAGACTATTGCAGGTAGAAGTGGCACATCTTGCGATGGAAACGATTCTGGTGCTTGATTCTTCCGGTACTCGCGGAAGTCTAAACAGCCTGTTGCTCAGGGCAGGTTACGACGTTCGGTCGGTTACAGACGGAGTGACCTTAAGCGCCCTTCTTACCTCTGATCGGTCCAGCGCTCTCTTCCTCGGGCTTCAGAAAGACACTATCTCTACGCAGGCGACTTGCCTGGCCATAAGGAAGACAGATCCAGACATACCGCTGATTGTCCTCGGTCCAAGCACCGATATCGCGACAAAGGTTGGACTATTCGAGCTTGGCGCCGACGATTATGTTGAGGAGCCTTTTGACGCAGGCGAACTGGTTGCTAGGCTCCGATCGCTCATGCGCAGGCGGAAGCTTAGCGCGGATCGTGTGCACATTTGAATTATCCTATCCTCCCCATGCATTCTCAGTTCTTCTTTCGCGCTCGACATGAAGAGGACCTTTGCCGCCATCGTAGTTGCCCGTGGTAATACCTTTGGCGTTTATCTGCCAGAGTTGGTAAACAAAGATCTTCCCGTCGCCTGCGTTGCCTGTATGGGCGTGAGTGGACGATGTAATTCGCATCCGCACCGGCGAAAGAGGAGAGAAGGCCATCTAAACTCGCCCCAGTACATTCAACCTTTTGATTTAGTACAGCACTGCTGGCCGTCAAATCTTCGGAAAAGCAGGACGGCGTTGAGTCCTCCGAAGGCAAAGGAGTTCGAAAGAGCGTATTCCGCCTTTGACGAGCGGGCCTGATTCGGAATGATGTCCAGGTCGCACTCTGGGTCTGGCTCGGTGAAGCTGGCGGTGGGTGGCAGGATGCCGTTACGGAGAGCAAGTGCCGTAGCTGCCGCTTCCGGGGCACCTGCCGCACCCAGGCCGTGGCCGTGCATTGATTTGGTGGAACTGACAGCCAGCTGATCAGCATGAGCGCCGAACACGGCCCGAATGGCAGTCGTTTCAGTGCAATCGTTGCTCGGCGTACCCGTGCCATGGGCATTGATGTATCCGACGCAGTCGGCCTGGACTTCGGCATCTCGAAGCGCTGACCGTATTGCGCGTGCAGGTCCTTCGGCGGACGGCTGAGTAATGTCGTTGGCATCCGACGACATGCCAAAGCCCACAATCTCAGCGTAGATGGATCCACCCCGGGCTTCCCTTCCGTTCCCGACTAAACGGCCGGCACGTGTCCGGTGCCACCACACGCATTGCTTCCCAGGCTTTCAAGAAACCGAAGCTGAACGGTGCCTCACTCCCGCCCGTGATGCCAACTCCGCATGGCCCCCGCGCACCATCCAGAACGCCTGGCCAATTGCATGGTTCGAAGAAGAACAGGCCGTAGAGACTGTGTTAGGCCGGGCCGGTGATGCCGAACTCCATCGAGATATAGCTCGCGCCGGCGTTGGCCATGGTGCGCGGAATAGTTAGAGGATGCACACGATCACGGTTGAAGCGATAGAGGTCAGAGAAGCGGGTGTCCTCAGTTGACTGGCCGCCTACGCATGAGCCGGTCACAACCGCGGTTCTATCTCGTAGCGCTGCGCTGAGACTGACGCGTGCGTCGCTGATGGCTTCGCGCGCACCGATTAGGGCGAACTGACTAAAGCGGTCAAGAAAGCTTTGCCGTCATCGAAATGGGCGCGCACGTCATAGCCACGGACTTCGGCACCGTTGTGGAAACGCAGCTTCGAAACATCCACGGATTCGATTGGCGCAATCCCTGACAGGCCTTCGCGCAGTGCCGCCCAGAATTCTGCAGTGTTGAGGCCAAGCGCGGAAATCACTCCTATACCAGTGATTACGACTCGACGCATGCTCATGCGCTACTCCGACTGGACGCGGCATCCGCCAGGCTATCAGTTTCCTGTCTTCGCCTGCTCATCGGGGATACTGATATTGAAGGCGCCCTCTAGTTCATAGAGGACGTTGATACCGTCGAGGGAATCAATCCCTAGCTGCTCGAAGGTACTTTCAATCGAGATTGCATCGGGGGGAATCCGCTTGACGGATGTAATAATCGATATCACCTTCTCGGCAATTTGGTCAGGCATAGGGCGCTCTCGCTCCAGTAAGGAGATGAAGCGGAGAGAATGACGCACCATACCCGACAGAGAAGGACTTAGCGGTGGCTCTCTGCCGGATTTGGTCCCGCTTCACTCGCGATGTCAAATTCGATCTTCAGTTCGTCTTTGACTTTTACTGTACCCCCGGCCACGCTAACTGGACTGATGCCAAAATCCCGCTGCTTCAAGACGGCGTCCCCGTGGTAGCGTCCGTTGGAACGCAGGACATGCACAGATATTGGCCGCGTCCTGCCGTGCAGTGACAATGAGCCGCTCACCAGGAAGTGGTCCTGCCCTGTCTGTTCCGCCTTGCTCGCCTCGAAACGGATTTCGGAAAAACGATCTGAATCGAGAACCTCGGGCCCAAGCATCCGTTGCTCCACTTCATGGCGCTTTTCCGGAGCCAAACGCGGATCTAAGGCCACGAGCTTCCGTGAATCGATAAGCAGCTCTACCCGCCGCCCTGTCTCGTCCAGGAAGCCGCCGGAGATGGGAGCCCGTATTTCGTGGTTGTCGGCGAATGCTGAGAACAGACCGGATTTGAACACGTGGACCGTAATAACGGAATGTTGAGCGTCTATGGGGTGGACCTGCGGCCAAACGGGCAAAGCCAGTTGCGTTCCGCCCAACAGCAGCGCAAGTACGAGCTGGATCCTGGTCAAACTGGACATGCCGTCCTCAGTGTGCTCCCGTGTCCAGCCGCGCGAGCTCTTGGGTAAACAGTGGATTCCCCGGGAACTCGTCGCGAAGCTGGCTCAAGAGTTGTCGTGCGCCCGTAAAGTTCTTCTCGCGGATTTCGGCAATGGCCAGAAGGATGCGAGCGTAAGGAGCAAGATAATGGCCTCGCTCCGAGACCAGCCGCAGTTCAACCATGCCTTGTTTCTTGTCGCCCGAGAAGCCGCCCATCCGCAGAATCCAACGCAGCGGCGGCGACATGGAACCGATCAGGTAACGGCTGATTCCAGTCGCAATATAAGCGTCGTAGCAATCCCCGCAAATGGCCAGTAGCTGGCGAGCGTAGTTGGTGGCGTCCCGCGTGTAGTGCAAGGCAACTCGGGAACGGTTTTCAAAGAGTGAGGTGTAGTCGGCCCTCAGACCATTAACCAGAGTCATGGCCAGCAGTGCACCTCGGTCGTTAGGATCACTCGCCAAGTGCGGCCGGGCAAGCGCCTCGGCGCGCTGAAGCGCAGAGTTAAAGCGATCACGGAGGGCGGGATCCGCTTTGGGCAGCGGTCGGGATCGGAAAGAGGAATCCCTGTCGAAAAAGCGAGTTCCCAGGAGTCCGACACGGTTCAATTCGGAGAACAAGAGACCCGCGGCCTCCGCCACCGGACCCATCGGGTCATCGGCATGCTGTTGCTGATATGAGGCGAACTGTTCCTGCGCCCGGCCGAAATCGAGGTTGTAGAATAGTTGAAACCCACGGTCCAAGGACGCAGCAGAGGAGTCGGCTGCGACCGTTGTGCACAGAACAATCAGGAAAATTAGCAGTGCTGCCGTTCTCGACCGAATGAACCGTAAGATGAAGTACAGCATATAATCGGATTCGGTTACATAGATTTTGGCTTGGTTTGTCTCCCGCGTCGAATCACGCCCTGCTCCAGCGACGACTTCGATCAAGAATGACTCAAACGCTGGAATTGTGTCTAAACAGGGCAGTAGGCCTGTTCACGATTTTAAGTTGATCATAAGACGCGCAACGGTAGCGGTTGTCAGAGAATTGTCACCAAACCGTAAGTTTACGAAGCCATCGTTCTCAGCACGCCCAGCCTGTGCCGAAAAGAATCATTCGCACACAGCTCTGAATCTCGCGCGCTGCTTGTTTGACCTAAGCGGCGGCGGCCAGCAATCCATCATTGATCTCACGCGTTACCGCAAATCGATTGAACAGGGCCGAAACGGAGCAAGATGCCATCGCTTCAAGGTTGTTCTAAGCGCTCGCCGTTGTTGTTGGTTGGAACCTCAGAGGGTCAGCCGTGGAGCTGGTTGGTTCTCGGAGACCTAACTAAGCTCTGTGCGCACTCACGGGTTAATGGTGAAAGAGACCGCGTTCGAGTTCTTAGCGCTGCATACAGTGACGTTGCTTTTTCCGATGGCGCCGGAAACAGAGATCGCGTTGTTACCCGGCGGATTAAAGACGAAGACAAGTACCGGGCCGGGCGCCGCAATGTCAGCAGCGGAGATTACCACTACAAGCTGATGAACGCTGACGAATGTCGTCACGCGAAGGGAACCATTCCAACTCACGATGGAGTCTCGACGAAAGTCCATTCCGTTGACTGTCAACAGGAACTGATTGCTTCCCGCTGTTGCGACGTTAGGCGAGATAGAATTGATGAATGGTTTAGGGGAACAGGCTCCGCAGGATAGAAAACCAATCGCCAGGACGATCCCCAGCAGACGCAAAAGATTTGATCTTCCTGTGATAGCCATTTCTTTCCCTCTCGCAGAGAGTGGGATCAAAGCGGCGTAGTAAGGTCAAGACGAAGTACCGCGGTGTCCGATGGACACGTCTTAGTGCGTCGACGGGAACCTCCGCTATGGGAGCCGAAAATCGACACCTCGACCGGCGTTGACTTCCTTTGTGGCCTCCACATTGAGATCGGAGACGGGTATCTTCCGTGCTCGCTGCTCTGTGAACACCCAGAGCGTCTGGCCGACAATCGCAAAGTTCTTGACTTCGCTCCGACGACCGTCACGAAAGACCAGAATCGTGGGTGCTGCCTTGTCTTCAACTGACGGTCTTGGCTGGAGCGCCGCCTGGCGCTCTTGTTCGCGTGACGCCTGCTCTTCTCGGAGCCGCTCCACTTCGTCCGTCAGCCGTTCGACCTGTCTGGACAGATCCCCCCCTTGTTGCGCTACGGTCGATGGAGTTTGCTCAGCAACTTGGTAGTACGGCGCTGTATAGACTGGATAGGGCAAGAACACCGGTTGCGCAAAGAGGAAGCGATTGCGGAAGAAGAACTGCTGGCAGAAGAAGGGGTCGAAGAAGGGACTAGTGAAACAAGAGTTTCCAAAAAAGATGTTGAAGCGCAAGTTATGACGGAACGCCACTGGCCCAACAAATAAAGCCCTGCGACCAAAAGAGCGCGGGCTCATCACACCGAACCCGCCGGAGGGAGGCGGCAAACGAAAACGCGGGCCGACGTTAACTTGGATTCTTGGGCGCTGTATGGCGCGCATCTGCCCTTCAAGGCTTGGCGGGAAAGCCGCAGCCGCCAATAAAACCGCTATGGCAGGTACGCGGTACATACACGTCTAGCACCGTTCGGGTCCGGCAGCAGCAAGACACCGCTCGTCCTAATGGCACCACCTAACAAAGATGCCACTTGCCTTATTACAGCGTGTCACGGAAATGTAAAAACTTTGTAAGGTCGGGTTGAACGAAGATTCTCAGACCTGCAGGGCCTATCAGCCTGCCGCGTCAAAAGCATTGGCTTCTGCACGCAACCACGTCTCCGAAATCTCCGCGTAGAAATCAACGATTTGGGACTGCTAATTCCTCGACGCTTTCGGCCGCTGGGCGAGCAGCTCCAGCGATTAAATTGCCGGGAGAGCGATCTTCTCGACGAATGTGATGATAGATCTGTGGCACGTCAGAATAAAATAGCCCTCACCAAGGAGGAGGCTTTGCGGCAGGGAAGACGGTCCCAACAGTGTGCGGTGGAAACCAGCAACGCGAAAGCGAAGCGCCCGAGGGCACGGAAGAGCGAATGCATCATTCCGCCCCGCGTGCCGGATGAGGCACTAAATCTTTATCTTCGACTTCTCCTCAAGCACGCCCCGCTCGATGAGAACTTCGTCGACACGGTATTCAATGTCGTGAGCCCCGCTCTGCTCGCGCGCACCAGCAACGGCCGGCATCGTCTGCATCAGTGTGAGCTCCACTCGTGACGCGCTGAACGACAACTTCGGCAAGGTTTTATTTAATAGGAGAAATACCGTCAAGCGAGAGTTCTGAGCGAGGGCATGATCACCCGGGCGAATTCAATCCTGTCTGAAGGTTTGGAGAAAGAAAGCAAGTCGGAAGCGGGCTGCGTTGGTCGGAGTCCTGTTCTGAAAAGGAGCGACCTATGACATGGACCCAGACTGACTAGCTTCAGCGCACTTCCAGGATGGAGACGAGCCGTGCCTTAGAGACGGGGCCACGTATGATGGAGTGAGATTTGACAGCATGATAAAAGAGAGCTGAATTCGCCGTAGTTCACAACTACGTTTTCCAATCCGATTGGCATATGCACGCGCTTTGGTAGTACGTGTGTCGAAAGGTAATCTTTTTGGCTCAGTTCCCCCTTTGCGACTGTCGGCCAAGTGAACACTTACAACAGAGGAGGAGCCCGCGCCGCGCTGGGATAGTTTCCGAAGGGGCGACCATCCGGGAGTTGAGCGTCAAAAGTACCGCGTTACTTATGGGTTATCGGGCGCAGGAGCGCCGCCGTAGACATCCAGTCCGGCGGCCAGACTAATTGATCGCCAGTGTCCAGCCAAAAGAAAAAGCCGCCCCAGGCACGGAGCGGCAGGATTCTCCTTCTTTATGCGCGTTCAGCATCTGGGCCGTGCAAGTCAGTGGACTACGATCCGCAACCGCATCCAAGGATGAATACAGCACTGGAAATTGTTAACACCCACGGGAAGAGTAGATGTGCCCGCGGTGGGGCCTGACTCGGTTTCACCCTCCTCGACAAACATGTTCGTATCGCTTGGCGGTTGTAAACACTCCGGAGCCAGCACAGGATTTTCCGAAAGTACATTGAGTGGCGGAACAAGACCTCCACCGAACTTTTCAACCCTTGTAAAGGTGTGAGTCTCCCCGCCTTTGTTTTGAAGTAGTGTCTGCTGCCCGGAAACGACATTGAGCCTCACCAACTGAAAAGTCCCATTGGAAGCTTTCAGCAGAGGGTTGAAGCGCCAAGCGCCGGCAATGTGATCCTCCTTAAGTTCCTGGATGAAAAACTCGAATTTGGTGGTTCCGTGAGGGCCGCCGATACAGGTGCCCGGCCCGACAGCCGCGTTAAAGGTCTTGGGATCGCATGCGTCACGTATGCCGATGCTGACAGTTTCTGTTTACGCGACGGTCACAGCTGAGAACACGAATGGGACGCCCACAACCAGCGCAAAGACCGCGGCGAGTCGTCGCAATCTGTTTCGAGTCATGAATTCCTCCTTGCGGACAGTGTGTTAATTGGCCAAAAGAATCCGCTTCGTTTTCTTCGTTCTTCGGTTCACACGCTCGTCATAGAGTTGTCGGGTTCCGCATTCTCCAGCTCTAACCGGCGTGCGGCTGTTCAGAATCTGGGATACGAACCGGAGAGTTGTCACAAAATTGTAAATTCACTTCATTTTCAGCGGTTGTGCTTACCGCAACCGAAGCCAGTGCAGCAGCTTCAATGGGATGGATTGAAGGCACGTGGGGACTCGGACCGCAGACGCGTACCCGCGTCACGTATTTGTGGGAACGGCTGTCGCTCAGCACGGCGGCCACACACGCCATGCTCCGGGCCGGCCGCTACGCGCCAGCATGGGAGCAAGCGAGGGTCGATGGCAAATTCAGCTAAGTCCGAGTAATTGCGGCCCCCCAGGCTACGGTCGATGTTAGGAAACACTTGCAGTCAGATTAGGATCGAGCCCCAGGTTGGAAAGCGCAAACCATCCACGAGAGCGAAATGGCGCTCTTGCAACGAGTGCATGCAGTCGTGTGCGCACATGGTGCTTGACACCGCCGACATTGTTAGAGATGGGGATTTATCAACAATAATCTACAATTCGATTTGAGGCTCGGGGGCACTGCTTTAGTCCTTAGCGCGACCTCAGCTTGCCGGGTGCCATAGCACACCTCGCAGGTCGTGAACAATGGCATTTCATTGTCGAAGGCGATTGGGCTGACTGCAACGCCTGCTTGCACGACAGAGACCGCGTGAAGCGTTCCCGATCCTAGTTGATTGCAAAGTTCATGGTGTTGGAGGTCGCGCTCGGCGTGCTACCGCCACCACCATATGGACCGCCTGGGGTAGTGCTACCCGGGTTGGTTACCGTGACCGCCACCGTGCCAGCAGTGGCGATGTCTGCAGCCGCGATCGCGGCGGTGAGCTGCTGCGCCGTGACGTGGGTTGTAGTTCGCTGCGCACCGTTCCAATTCACCACCGCGTTGTTGTTGAACTTGCTGCCGTTAACCGTCAAGGTGAAACTTGGAGCGCCTGCGTTCGCGGTGTTTGGAATAATTGCCGCAACGACGGGAACAATCGCAGGCTGCGGGGCCGGCTGACTGGGGGAGCTGTAGCCGCCACACCCACACCACAATATCGCGAGCAACAACACAGAGACTGTCTTCATGACCTCCTCCGTTGGGAACCCGTATGGAGTCTGGCACAGGACAAACCAAGTGACTGTCACGCCCGTGTCATTTTCTTGTAAAGAAAATGTCAGCGCCGAGCGGTCGTCGGATAGGTGTCGTAATTCGGATAGTAATCGTAATCAGGCGTCTCTCCGAGTAGAGGAGTCCCTATAGGCTGTAGGTTTTACTTGGCTGTGTCCGCCGTTTCCAGCTTCGTGCCCGTTTAGGTCGCCCATGGCACCACCGGGATCTCCTCCACCACAGAC
>Ga0137379_10002096_pt1 | contig 18444 bp, 17 predicted proteins | sample SagtaG_18_FD_104812 | JGI IMG/M metagenome (GOLD analysis project Ga0137379, IMG submission 104812) | Vadose zone soil microbial communities from Sagehorn Ranch, Mendocino, California, USA - Sage2_L_80_16 metaG | ecosystem: Environmental > Terrestrial > Soil > Vadose zone | place: USA...
AAAGTCGTTGTGTTTCAAGTAGACTTGTGCGATCAATCGCGTTGCGTTAGCTTGTCCAACACGATCTCCGCGCTCCTCATAATGATTCAGCGCTTCTGAAAAATATTGAAGGGACTCATCTTTCTTCCCGAGGAATGCGGCGGCCTCTCCTACCACCAGCATTGCTGCCGATACCTTCGACTTGTTATCAGCCACGCTTGCGAGATCTAGAGCCTTTTGCCCTTCGAGAATTGCTTGCTCGTATCTTCCGACCCTCGTAAGGTGATTTGACTTCCAAGCATGCGCCTCGGCCAACATGCTTTTGTCCGATAGAATCCGTGCGAGACTCAGCATCCGTTCTATCTCAGCATGTTCGTTGGAAACTTGTCCTTGAAGCGAATACACGCGCGTTAATGCAAGTGAAATCTGGTATTCTTGATCGTTTCGGAGGGATCCTTTCAGACGAACCCAGCTCTTCACAGGTCTCGCCCCAAGAGAAAGACCAGCCTGACCAATAGGGAGTCTGCCGCTAGCTTCCTGCGTTAACCCGAGGGTTCTGAATGCCTTGACTTCTCGTTCTAGCTGGTTGAGGAGGTCAAGGAGGCGCTCTCCTTTGTCCGTCAGGTTCAGCTTGTCATATGATGATCCATGTGGAATCCGCTCAAGGTACTCCTTGTCCAATAGAAAGGAAAGGTACTCTTTCATGAGGTGGAAATTGAGGTTGCTCTTTTGAACAGCCTTCGTCTTCGAAATTCCACCTTTCGAAGCTAGCAGGATCTCGTGGATTATTCGGGTTGAGTCCCTTCGTCTCTTCTTGGAGAAGGCCAAAACGGAGATACTATGGCTATTGAGATGATAATTTTAGTGGACGAATTTTACGATTAAAAGTGGAAATATTCCCCGGATCATACGGATTCTCCGGTTAAGAGTAGAAACTTCTATCCATTGACATACAAGGATGGATTCGGTCCTGGTGTGCTCTCAAAATGTGAATCTGTAGACACAATCGTGTCCAATCGCAGGCTCTTCACCCCCAGATGTAATTTTCGAACGACGACTTTCAGTCGAATTGTCAAAGTCCTCAGACGGAACCCAGCGCTGGGTCCTGATGGTAGCCCCGGGGGAGATTCGAACTCCCGTCAGCAGGTTGCTCTACCCCCCTGTTTGAGGGGATCCAGAGCCGACTAGGGACGCTTCCGTGTTTCTGGCCCGAAACGGCCATGCTATTGACGTTCGACCTGACTACAATATTTAACCTTTCAAGCCAATAGCTATGGAAATCTACCCAAGGATTCCTACGTTGCCCGGCGTCCTATGCAAACCTCCCAGATGGCGCTAGCTTCCAGAGGCTCGCCTGGACACATTGGAATCAAGGCAAGCTTGGCTCATGCAAGGCATTTCATGCATGATCGAGAAGGTTTACCCAGAATTCGCGAATAATGAAATCCAAGCTCCTCGGGGCAGTCTATTAGACAACTTCGCATTCAATTTCCGTTAGGATGATTGTCCTCCTTTTCGCAATGTTTGTCGGCGTGGCTTGGAGGGCGTAGAGGTAGAGTGCGAGCTTGTATGTCTCGTAGATTCCGTGTTCTGAGCCGGAGCCGTCCTTGTACGATTCATCAACTAAGCCTACCATCAAACATGATGGCCAGACGGGCCATCTACTGCTCCAGACTGGACGGGTTGCACTCCGGAACTCTTAAGAAAAAACCGAATAGCAGACGGTAGTGGCAAGGGGGTCAAACTCGAACCCGAGGGTCTACTTCGTCAGGCTCGCAGTTCTCCTTCTCTGCTTTACGATCCTCCCTGGTACCTTGCTCTCCTCTCAGACAACGACTGTGCAACACGTTGGTCGATTCCCAACAAGCCTCCACGCCGCCTCGCTCCCCAGCAACAGACCGTTCGACTACATCTTGATCATAGTGATGGAGAACAAGAATTTCAGCCAGATAAACGGGAGCTCTTCGGCTCCCTACCTGAACCAATTGGCACACAACTACTCTCTGGCAACGCAGTATAGTGCGTGCGACCATCCCAGCCTCCCCAACTACATGTGCCTGACAGGCGGGAACAACTGCTTCAACGGAACAAACTGCAACCCAGTAGGATCGTGTACGACAGGCAATCCTAGCATCGTCGATAGAATAGAGAGTTCAGGGCTAACATGGAGGGCCTACATGGAAGACATGCCCTCCCCATGCTTCAAGAGCGCCATCGGCAACTACACCTACCTGACAAACCCGTTCATCTTCTACAACAATATCGGAACCAACTCGACCAGATGCGCTAGCCACGTTGTGCCGGCAAATTCTGGAGGAAAGGGACTGCCAGATGACAACTTGGTCAACGCCCTCAATTCGACAAGCACGGCCTCGAACTTCATGTGGCTCACACCAAACCTATGCAACAACATGCATGATTGCTCAATCTCCAAAGGAGACAACTACCTCAGCAAACTTGTCCCACTGACCCTTAACAGCTACATCTTCAAGACGCAGAAAGCCGCTCTCTTCATCACATTCGACGAAGGATATGGACACTACTCCACCGACTACGTATTCACCCTCTGGGCGGGATCCGCGGCCAAGACTCATTACGTTTCCTCCTTCCAATACTCCCATTATTCGCTCTCGACCACTATAGAGTTGGCATGGGGACTGCAGCCACTCACAACGAAAATTGTTGGATCGCCAATGACAGAATTCTTGGTCCCTACAGCAATCACCCAAACCGCCCTCCAAGCAAATTTCACATTCAGGCCTAGCAACCCCGACGTGGGATTCGACGTCATCTTCACGGGTTCTTCTGAGGGAGGCAAGCTCCCGTACAATTTCACGTGGAATTTTGGGGATGGCGATGAAGGCACAGGCCAGTTGATTGATCACGCGTATATCGAGGGCGGAAATTATACTGTATCCCTAACGGTTGCTGATGGTTCTCGACAGAGAGTCATGGTTTCCCGAGCCCTTTCCATCGACACAGACCCGATACCAGACCCTAGTTGTCAGCATTGCGCCACCGCAAAGATATCCAAAGCAACGCTCCTAATGATTAGCTTCGTTGTTGGCTTAATGATGCCCTTAGCTGGCTCTATCATATACTCTAGAAAAAGACGCAGACCCTTGAGATCATACGACACTACTTCGAGGCCTCCGGCTCAGAGGTTAGTCTAGGGTCGAGATCAATCCATTACAAATCGATGTGGGGAAATCAGCGATGGTGGGAAACGGCAATCGCCTAAGGTTCAATCCCGTCGAATACGAGAGAAGGGCCTTTCCAAAGCGAGGAGGGGTTATCGTCTCTGAGCGAGAGCTCGCAGATGTGCTAGAACTCTCAAAGGGCTCACCGGGACCCTATGTGCTGGAAATCGGCATAGGTACTGGTCGTGTGCTCAAGAGACTAGCAGCAGAAAACCTCGTCGTGGTCGGGGTTGACGCTGATCGAAGAATGATTCAACACGTTGCGAAAAGAACGCAAGTAGTGGGCGAACCAACTGAAGGACGGATTGATCTAGTAGTAGCTGAGGGTCAGCGCCTTCCGTTCCGGGAAAATGCCTTCGGCTCGGTGGTATGCGTTCGAGTGCTCAGGTATTTTCACCAGCCCCAAAGGGCGGTCGTGGATATGTGCAATCTTCTTGTGCCGGGGGGACGTTTGGTTCTTGAATTCGCAAATATCCTTCGGCTTCAGGCAATAGCCCAATTCCCGCAATATATCTCAAAGCGGAGTCTCTATCCTCGACTCTTTCGAAGGAGGGACCTCGAGTATTGGGTCACAAGCCAAAGGATGCAGATCAAAGACCTTCGAGGCTGGCACAAGGTGCCGCCGGAGATTCTGAGTCTTTCAGACAATCGGGTCTTTCTGGGATTGCTATCCTATTTGGAGGTCGTCCTACAGAGGATTCTACCCCCTGAGTTCTTATCGCGGAGTCTGGTCATTTGCGCAGTCAAGAAGTAACTTGCGTGAGCAAGCTGTCGAGTGTGACTGTTGAGTTTTGTCTTGGCCTCAGCCGGAATGATTCATTCTTGTTTGAAAGATCTTGCCCAGTTGCAAGAAATGGTTGGTTATTCGGCAGCGAAATAAAGATGAGGTTGACCGAAGAGATGGCTGTTTTCCATCACTAGGTGATAACCGTAGTCCGTCATTATCGAAACAAGGTTCTTAGGCCATATGCCCCAAATAGGGTGTGCCTCTACGACAAGCAACCCTATTCGCTTCAAAGTAAGCGACTCCACCATTCCGAGAAGTACTTTCTCCTCGTGCCCTTGTACATCTAATTTCAGGAGATCCACATGATCAACTCGAAGGTTTTCTAGGACCTCGTCTAGAGGCAAACCCGTCGCGGTCTCTCCTTTTCCAGGACTAACAATGTGGAGCATTGAACCGATCCCAGCCAGGCCGAGCAGTTCTGTTTGGTGATGAGCCGCTATGTTCAGGGCGACTACGTTTCTGACTCCATTCGCTTCTATGTTAAACCTTAGGGAATTGAAGTTTTCAGATCCAGGTTCTAATGCTATGACCTTTCCGGAGCGAGGCGCCAAAGCTAGACTAAAATCGCCGACGTTTGCGCCAATGTCTACGACCACCGGGAAGAATCTTGCTTTAGTTATTGACTCTATATCTTTGAGATAACCAAAGTGAGTCTTGAAGGCTCCATGAGTCACTGATCGGATCTTGTCCCTATTCATAATAATCGCCTTTCCGAACGGAGTTTTGAGACTCCCTCGAAAGCCGAGAACGTAGAGCAAGGGAGTAATTAGAAGAAAGGACAACACGCGAAGGTCCGCGAGCGAATGGGTCCTTCGATTGAGTGCGAAGAAGGCTATTTTTGAAAAGGCGATCGGAAGGTAGTAATAATATCTCGCCGAAGACGCTATGCCTTTTTGGGGGTTTATGGCGACGGATTCCTCATGCAAGCGTCTTTGAGAGCTGGTAGTCAACCTGATATCGTTCCCCGCTTTTGTCTGCTGGTGTACCATAGATAACTATCTAAGCTCGAAGACGGCCGAATCCCCAGCTCGGTACGCCAAACGCAAGTACGGATTGTCAGAGTAAACAGTTAGGAGTTCGATCTGGGTCATTCGCCATGTAATTGGCGGGGCGAATCTTACCCCGGATCCGAATAGCCCGATCGTTCGACTCGAATTGCTGATGTAAATATAATCGATATCGTACCGGTGCATAAGTTCCAGCACCATTTCATAATCGCCAGGATGCTGGAGTATGCGGTCCGCATCAAGCATGTAATTTCCTTCACTGGCAGACAAAGTATCGAAGATGTAGAGCTCTTCGAATCGCTGCATGTCATTGACCACGTGGAGCGCACGGAATGAAGTTAAGGATAGACCTGAGAGCGAAATGTCATTTAGAATCAACTGGTTGGAATTGACATTCGATGCAATCCATTGTGCCACGAGGTAGTCCCCATCATGCGGAACTTGGAGAATATCAGGTCGGTAGGGACTGGGGGTGTATCTGAAGGGTGCGATGATCATAGGTGAAAATGCCAATAGAATCAAGACAAGGGAAATGAGCTTCGTGCCAATGTTGAGGGGTCGGCTGATCGTCCGCGTTGGTTGCCACTTGCGCATGATTTCTGGCCAGCCAATGTTGAAACTTGCGAGGTAGATTGGTATCATCGCGAAGGTGAGAGCATATAGAACTACGATCGATCGACTAGGGTTGGTCATCCACAATAGTGAGCTGTGGATGGTTTCATTCGACAGTGAGAGCGCATGAACCACAAGCAAGATCCCAAAGAAAAGCTCTGCTGCCCGCATCTTCGGTGTCAATCTTCGACCTTTGAGCCGCGATAAGAGAGCAAGACCGAGAGTCACCGCCACCAGTAGCGCATATGGAATGTATGGTGAATTCTCCACCAGCGGGTTAAATCGCTGTCCAAGCTGGAATTGAAGGTCAGGGTTTAGGGAGATTTGATTTATGGCGTAACTTCTTGATAGACCGAAGACAAAGAATGTTCCCAAAAAGGTTAGACCGAAGACAGGAGCCAGTTTGCTGATACCAACCCTAGAAATTAGGGAGTGCCAGTCGATGGAGATGGCCTCGCGACAAACGAGATAAAGAATGGGAAACAGCACGTAGGGGTAGTATGTTACAGCAATACAAACTGTCAAGAGAATAAAGGCTCCCAGCCATTTGCTGGAACGTATAGAAATCGGCTTTAGGTCATCGAAGAGGACTATAACAGAAAACAGTGTTAGTAGTAGTAGATTGCCCATTAATGACGGATAGGTTGCGACCAAGAACGCCCCGAACAATAAGTCATTACTGGGGGCCCATGAGTCAACGATTGCGAGGGTTGGTAGTATGAAGGCGCAGAGGAAAGCAACTGTGGCCCAGAGCGGTGATCTTGTACGTATCAGGGTCATTGAATAGAGCAAGGGGGGAAGGAGGGCAACAATTGCTGCACCAACGAGCATCACCGATTGACCGGGATAAATATTCAGAGTGAAGGATAGGGCTGAGGGCAGACCGAAGAATCCTCTCGAATAATTCCAAGTGTTGAGCGGAATTGACGACACAGGGGAAAACGAAGAGCCTAAGTGGTTGTTGGACAAGATCAAAGAAACAATTAGGGCGTGAATGAATGAATCGTTGGGGGGGGCCCACCCCAGTATGCTAACCATTGTTGACATTACGTAGATCGAGAATCCGAGGGACAACACTGTTCCGAGCGCTCCCATTCTCTCTTTGGTGAGAAGTCTCAAGTTAGCGATGCGCGACCAACTAGGTTTGCCTATCGATCGAATGTTGAGGGCGAAAACCACCATGAGGGCAAGGCCCCAAACGCTCCAGATTACAAGCGAGTTCATGAAAAGCAGGCTTGAGATAAGGAACACAATGGATTCCAAAGCGAATCCTAGGGCGAGAAGGATTGGAAGGAAGCTTATTCCCAGTTCCGTCCAAAATCGACCCATACGGAGAACTTTTGTTGCAAGGAAACCGAGCGGCAATGTCATGCCATATAGAAACGCAATAGTGAAACCTGCAAACCAGACAGGTAGGGGGTTTGTACGCGCAGAAGCTGTAGCGGGTGATTGCTGAACGGTAGCTTCTAGACTTATGTCATCCAGTGAAAACCTCTGATCGTAGTTTCCACCCCCGTCGTAGCTGCCGAACCACAACCACCTCACTGATCTAAGGCTGAAGCCTTCGCCTTGTGTCAAAAAGTGTGATAGGTTGATCGCCACTCGGGTCCACCTTCCCGGCTCCAGCCCAAACCAGGAACCAAAGTCGTCGAATTGCCTCCAATTGGCATTCGAATCTCCAATGGAGAGGTAGAGTGACCTTGCCATCCCAATCTTCTCTGTCTTAGCCCACAGAACAATGAAAGTGATATTACTGAAATCCACGCCCCGCCCGAAATCGTAGGCTGCTCCAACAGCACGTGTTTCATTCTGTATAGTGACCTTGAACGACGCAAGGCCCTCTTGTTTGTCGCTCGAGTCGAGAGTGATGTTGATGCTAGGAAACTGTGGTGACCAACCTTCGAGGGATTCACGCCCAGCGCAAATGAGACAAAAGGCATCGCTTGTCGGTGGGGTGGAGTGAACTTGTCCGACGAGGGCAAACGGAAACACGAGAGCTAGTAGCGCGACGCTTTCGAGAACTATTATCCAACGCATCGCTAAGCCTGTACTCGGCGCTTGATCGCATTTTTCGCGCCCAAGAGTGAAGGATTCAAATGTACCCTCGCCGCCATGCTCAGCTCACAACGATTGGCTCGGGCTGTGGTAGACGATCTCTGATAATCTTCACAATTCGTTGCGAAGATTTTCCATCGCCAAATGGGCTTGGCTTGTCAACGCTCCATTCCCTGTCTCGGAACTGAGATATCTTCGGCAAAACTTCTTTGGCTTGAGTTCCTACGATTTCAGCGAAGCCTGACTCCACAGCTTCAGGACGCTCCGTGCTGTCGCGAAGTACGAATACTTTCTTACGGATGTTTGGCGCGGTCGCTTCTTCTTGGATACCTCCGCTATCCGTCAATACAAACCCGCAGTTCATGAGTAACATGAGAAAGTCCAGGTAGCCCAAAGGAGGCGTCAAAATCAAGCGGTCCGAATCCATTAATGGTTCAAGACCCGCACTGAGAATCCTTTGCTTCGTTCGGGGGTGCAATGGACATACGATTGGCAGAGGCGATTTTACGAAGATTTCGAGGAACTGTTGGAGCACGGCCGGGTTATCGACGTTTTCTGCCCGATGAATGGTCGCCAGTGCGAAATGGCGAGGCAAGCTATTGAGAATTGAGGACGATTTCAGGGCTTTTTGCCCGTACCGAACGCATGCATCTATTACCGTGTTGCCCGTGAGGAACGCCTGCCCCCAGCAGGATTCTTGTTGCAACGTTTTGACCGCTCTTTCGGTGGGCGCAAACAAATACGCAGAGAGATGATCAGTCAGCCTGCGATTATGCTCCTCTGGCATCCTAGTGTCGTAGCTCCTTAGACCCGCCTCTATATGTCCAATCTTAATGCCAAGCTTTGCTCCAGCTAGGGCCCCAGCCAGCACTGTGTTCGTATCCCCCTCCACGAGTACAAGATCTGGTTCAAGTTCAGCAAACACGCGTTCCAGTTTCTCCAAGGCGGAGGCAGTTTGGCCCGCCTGAGTCCCACTTCCGACCTCAAGATTCAGGTCTGGTGAGGGCAGGTCCAGTTCTTCGAAGAAGACACTCGAAAGGTTCGCGTCATAGTGCTGACCTGTGTGAACCAACGTAAAGGGAATATCTCTCGCAATCAACTCGTGCAATACGCAACTCATCTTGATTATCTCGGGCCGCGTCCCAACGATGACACAAATCACCACGGCAAAACGCTACTATTTTCTTGGGCAATCTATTGTAGTTTGCTACTCCAGGAAGACGTCAAACGACTTCGGCAGAGCGGTCAATTCTCTCTATGTTTGAGACCATCCATTTTACCGTCTTATCAATGCCCTCCTGCAGCTTTGTCCGAGGGTTGTAGCCCAACATTCTCGAGGCTTTCTCAATCGACGCGCGTCGACGCACAATTTTGTCCCACGCTCTTCTCGATCGAGTAACTGTTCCAGCATCGTTTCTAGTGAGTTCATTGATGATCTCTGCCACATGGCTTACCTTAGTTTCGATGCCGGAGGCAAGATTGAATGCTTGTCCCACGGCATTTTCGTCGACTGCGCATCTAAGGGTTCCGTCAACAATGTCGCTGACATAGGTCCAATCCCGCGTCTCTTCTCCTGTACCCGTTATGGGCAAAGGCTCGTGTTTGAGCGCATGATAGATGAAATTGGGTATGACGTTGCGATACTTTCCTGGAATTTCCCCCGGGCCGTAGACGTTGAAGAATCGGGCTATGACGACTGGCAACCGGTAGAAGTCATGATAGAAATTGCAGTATAGCTCTCCCAGCAGTTTTGTAATTTGATATGGCGTGTCCAAGTGGATGGAAACGTAGTCTTCCGTGAGAGGAAGAGGAGCTTCACTACCGTAGACGGAGCAACCTGAGCTCGCGAATACGAATTTCTCAGTTTTCGCGATGCGAGAGTGTTCAAGCAACTTGAGAGTGCCTAGGCCGTTTACCAGAAGATCTGTCTCAGGATGTTCTATCGAATTCTGATTTGCGAAGTGGGCAGCCAGATGAAAGACGTAATCGGGGTGGAGAGAAAACGCTTTGTCTAGGGCCTTATCGTCCAAAATGCTTCCTTTGATGAAGGAGTTCCGAACATCCTTGGGGATATTCCACTCATAGGACGAAGAGAGGTCATCCAATACTGTGATCTCTCCCGGTTCTCCTGAGAGTAGCGTTTCCACGAGATTGTGGCCAATGCACCCGCCTCCTCCGGTGATGAGTATTTTCTTGCCATCAAAATGCTTCAGCAACGGGATCATTGGGGGATCGCCAGGCTTGGCTTCTCAGAAGAGTCGTATGTTTCTCGCATCCAAGATATTGTTTCTCTAACCCCCTGCTCCAAACTAGTCTTGCAATTGTGGCGCAGGTCTCGCTTTGCTTTGGACGAATCTCCCCTCTTGACGCCAGTTGTGAATGGTTCAGCGTCCTTGTAGGTTACATGTCTGTCATCTTTGTCGAGCAGGTTGAGAACAAGGTCCGATAGATACTTGATTTCGTATTGTTCTTCACTTCCTAAGTTGTAGACCTCTCCAGGCCTAAAAGTATCAGTTAAGTTACCTAAAGTCGCACAGATGTCCTTGACGTATTCAAACGTCCTCTTGTGACCCTTGTATACGGTGTACGGCTTCTCGTGTGCAGCGTTGTAAATGAATGCGGGTACTACCCCTCTGTAAGGAGTGTAGTGCTCTCCGGGGCCGTAAACGTTGAAGAGGCGAATCCTGACCGTTTCCGTCCTAAACATTGAAGCCGAGTTAAGGACCTGCATCTCGTTGACCCACTTCGACATTGCATAATCGTTCATCTGTTTTATTGGAATCTCGTTCATGACATCCTCTCGCATGGTTGCGTCGTAATCTCCGTAGACTTCAGCGCTGCTAAACTGGACCATTCTAAACCCAAATCGTTCTTGAAGTCGCAGAATGTTCTTTGTTCCAATAACGTTTGTCATCCACATGTTCTCATAGTATTCTTCTCCATTCCACCTGCCATACTCTGCCGCCGTGTGATAAACGAGGTCGAATCTATTTTCGTCTATTAATTTCTCTATCTGGCGAAATTCGCGAACGTCGCATCTCTTGTATTGGTCTCGATGAGAATTGTAGAGGTCACATGCCCAAGATTCGTGGCCCCTCCGCTCAAGTTCCTTGATAAGATTCGTCCCGATAAAACCGAGGCCGCCTGTAACTAGAATCTTCATCCCAGACAAACTTCCTATAGGTTAATTGTTGACCCCATGCTCGACGACTTCAAGAATCTTATTTGTCTTCTGACTGAAGACATCGTATGAGAGGTTCTTTCGAGCGTATTCTCTGGCATTAGAGCTGAAAGAGGCGGACAGAGAAGGATTCTTAAGTGTCCACACAATCGCCTTGACCAATCCTGCTACACTGCCTGGTTCAACTAGAATACCAATCTCACTTTCCCGAATGACTCGGCCCAACTGGCCATCAGTCATGCAAATCACAGGACGACCCGAAGCCAAATACTCACCGAGCTTACTTGGGAAAGAAGTATCACCGAATCCTCTCTTAAGGGGAAGAACTAGGGCATCCGCGGTCCCTAGCCATTCAGGCACAGCCTGATGCGGGACAGCCCCATTATGGAAATCGACATTTGAAATCCGACCGGTTTCTATTGAAAGTGCAATCTCTTTGGCCTGCTCACCAGAGCCAGCTATCGTGAATCTCGCAAGCTTCTCCTCTTGCAGTTTCCTTGCTGCGTCCAGCACGGTTGGGAAATCGTTAGATGGTCCAAGAGTGCCAAGGTACATTACGTGAAAGCGAGGGCCGATTTGCTTGGGAGGAACCTTGAAGAATGTGTCAGCGACGCAGTTCTCGATCACGTCAACGGGGACGGACCCAGGAACAGTTCTTTGGAGGCGTGCACCCATCGATCGCGAGATCGTTGTAATCCGATCCGAGAACGCGTAGGAAATGAAGGACAGAATTCTTGTTCCTGATTGAGCGATCTTAGGAATCGAAAATCCAGTAGCCACCAAAGCCTCGGGCCAAATGTCGACCACATCATGGATGAGCTTGGATCGAGTCATGATCTTGCAAACTGTCGCGGGCACCATGCAGAGGTAGTTGGGGCTTATCGCCCACGTCACCCGAGTGCTTCGGCAGAATGGAAGAGCCAGCAAAGCTGAGAGTGCGAATGAGAAGTACAGAATGAATCGGTAGACCATTCCTTCATGTGGGAGCGGGGGGACCCAAACTCGAATCACTCGGGTCTTGTTCATCCTTTCCGCGCTCATAATCTTGGCCCGATACTGCGTAGGGATTTCTCCCTGTGGATAGTGTGGGAAAGCAGTGACCACGACAACTTCATGGCCTGATTCTTCGATGCTCTTGACGATATTCGATGCCCGAGTGCTCGCTCCTCCCGTATCAGGCGGAAAATACTGACTGATCACACAAACCTTCAATTTTTCTCCCTATCACTCACTAGCCTTGTTCCGGAGGCTGGCGGGCCTTTCTCAGAGTATACGATTTTCATCACAGCGATTTCTTGGGCGATCTTCCTATTCTGCTCTGCAAGTTCCGAGATTTTGATCGAATAATAGATGCTGACTACGATTAGCAGGGCGACAAACGATGCGAATACCACGTCGGACACCTTGGCAGCACCCACTACTTGATTGATGGCGACAAGAAGAGCTGTCCACGTCGACAGGACCACTATCGTGGCCGAAACAGCGATCCAAAGTAATGCGTGGTCTTCTTTTAGACGGCCTCTTCGGTAGAGGAATAAGACCCAGCCCAGAATCACAAGTCCAGCTATCGATGAGATGAGTAGGGCGTTGCTCACGTGGTCTTCACTGGCTTCTTGGTCATCATCACTGCAATCGAGAACGTTTCCTTGAAAGGGTAGTAGAGCATTCTCCAGGAGCGTAGGTTGCTTCTTCCGTGGTTTCTGGCTCGAAATCTCGCTGGTCCTTCATGAATTCGGAGGCCAGCTCTATGGCCAGCAATAAGAGTCTCAGCGTCGGGGAAGTCTATCGGATAATCTTCGGCGAACAATCGGTATGCCTTCTCGTTCAGGGCCCTGAATCCTGAGCTGCAGTCTGTTACCCGTTGCGAAATGATTCGTGAGGTCAGCCAGGAAAAGAACCTAATGCCAACGTACCTGGTAAGAGTTGCGTCCTTATTCCCGTTGAACCAATGACGTGACCCGATGGACAGGTCAGCTTCGCCGTTGAGTAGAGGCTCAATAATATCTTTGACACTGCGGGGATCATGTTGCCCATCTGCATCAATTTGAATAACGATTTCGTATCCTAGTTCTCGTGCAATCTTGAACCCAGTCTGAACAGCCCCGCCTATTCCCAAGTTGATGGGTAGGTCGGCAACTCGTATGCCGAGCTTCCGAGCGGCATGTGAAGTTCCATCACTTGAAGCGTCGTTTACAACTAGAATGTCAATTCGAGGGTTCACGGATTGGACTTCGGCTATCACTTCTCCGATGCTGTCCTCCTCATTATGTGCGGGAATTATTGCAAGGACTTTGGGAAAGTTACTCAAGGAACTACCCCCTCAGGCGTGAGAATCTGACCAGAGGTGAAGGGTGGCCTCGGAACAAGCATTCTTGAATTTCGAGCCCTCGTACAGCCTCACCGCGCGGGTGTTTGCGGCTTGGGTTCCGACATAAACGGATGGAACTTTTCCGGAGAACCACTTCAATGCCGACTGGACTAGGCCCCGTCCAATACCGAGTCCTGCAAAAGATGGCCGAACTCCAACTAGGTCAATCATGCCGGATTTGTAAGACGAGCCGAGTTGTTCTATTTTGCAAGTTATGAACCCCGCGACTTGGTCGCCATCTCGCGCGACGAGAACGGCGTCGGCGAGACCTTTCACGCTGTTCAGGACCCATTTCGAATAGAGCTCGTTGCATTTCGCAGTGGAAAGATTTGGGTCGCCATGAAATCTGTCTATGGTGAAGATTCCGCTCCCAATGTGGGCTAGCTCATCTGCCTCGTCTTCTTTGGCAGGACCAATTCTTGTCGTTGGGGGATAGACCGAGGGTAGCCGATTCGCGAAGTCAAATCTATACGTCAACAGGACGTCGGTCAGTATAGCACCCATTCTCTCGAGGGCCTGGATAGTCTTCAGGTCGGCCAAATTGACTCTTGCTGAAAGCATTTTGGCCCTAATCTTCTTCGATATCTTTTCCATGATACCCATCCGTTGTTCAGATTTGACGTTCTCATCGAAAACCGCAAGCGTGATCTTGCCCATTCTACTGCCGAAATGTTCGGTGTCCCACTTGGCCTCTTCAGCTACGACGACTCCAACGATCTTTCCCGCTCCTTTCTCCCAAAGCGCTTTAGCTATTGCGTCGCCTTTCGACAGCTGGGCGCTGACTTTCGATGAAAGGGAGGTGGAGACATACTCCTTTGATAAGTTGCCATCATCTATGAACTTGCCAAATGCCAACTCTTGGTTTCGTCCGATCAGCTCCTTTAGATGATCTAGGGTGATCTCCGCGTCCGAAGATATGATGTCAGTTGATGCTTGCATATTGTTCCACAGTCGACTCAAAAATTTCTCGCCACTCTTGTTTGACGAATTCTAGTTCGTCCTTGCTCATTCCATTATACATGGGGAGTGCTATGGTTCGTCTTCCGAGCTCCTCGGCAACCGGACACTTGGCGTCGCGGTCTAGAATCCTCTTGTAGAAGGGTTGGGTGTGAACGGGGTAGTACAGCACACTAGTCCCGACGCCTTTCTCCGATAGTTTTGCCGCAAGTTCGTCCCTCTGAAGCGGGGCATCTTTCTCGAGCTTTACCAAATACGCGTAGTACGGACACACATTTCCCGCTCTGACGAGCTGCGGTCTTGCCCAACTGGTGTCTGATAGAAAGTTATCGTAAAATTTTGCTACTTTCTGTCGTTGAGAGACAAACTCCTGCAAGCGTTTCAACTGGCTGAGTCCGACGACAGCGTGAATGTCTGACAGACGATAGTTGTAGCCAAGTCCTGTCGTTTCGACAGGTCCAACGCCACCTCTGCCATGAGTTCGAATCCTCCTTATTCTCTCCGCAATTTTCTCGTCGTCAGTGGTTACCATTCCACCCTCCCCAGCGGTTATGATCTTCGTCGCATAGAGACTGAAGGCCCCAGCTTCACCGAAGGTACCGCAATTCTTTCCTTGAGCTTTGGACCCGTGCGCATGAGCGCAATCCTCCACGAGCGACAAATGATGATCTTGGGCGATTTCGGAAAGCTGGTTCATGTCGCACGGATTGCCGGCCAGATGCACCGCGATAATTGCTCTCGTCTTTTCTGAGATCTTGAGTTCCACATCCTTAGGGGAGAGGTTGAAAGTTTCAGGATCGGAGTCAGCAAAAACTGGTTTAGCGCCAGTATACAAGACAGCATTTGCGGTGGCAACAAACGTGTCCGACGGAACTACCACCTCGTCCCCCGCTTTCAAGTCGAGTGACAAGAGAATCGAGTGGAGTGCCGCAGTGCACGAGTTGAGTGCAACAGCGCGTCTTGTGCCAACTGTTTCAGCAAAGCCTTTCTCAAGTGCTTCGACGTTTTTTCCAGATGTGAGCCATCCAGAGGTTAAAACGGTCCTCATGTTCGCGAGTATCTCATCGAGATCCTCAGAGTCGAAGAAGGGCTTGGAGAATGGGACCTTCACGGTCGCGCTTCCTCGGCATTTCGTTCAGCGTATTTCTTCACGTGATCAGCAATCCCCTCCTTCGGATTACGAGCCGAGAAGCCGAGGACCTCCTTAGCACTGGTGGCATTAGCTATCAGACCCGTTCCGTCGTCAGAAACATTTTCGACAATCACTTTCGACTGTGGGAAGTAGGAGTTGATCATCAATGCGAGTTGTTTCAGAGTGGTTCGTCTCCCCGTTCCTACGTTTAGCGTCACACTATTGTCGTGGTTGCCGGTGACTGATCGAGTGAACGCATCTGCAACGTCTTCGATGTGAACAAAGTCGCGATACTTTTCCGGCCCCTTGACGATCAGGGGCTCACCCTTCAGCCCTCGATTGATGAATGTTGAGACAACTTCCTTGCCTATTTTCGGATCACCTCCATACACATTGAAGAGTCTGAGAATCGTGCTTCGTATGCCATATGCGTCTCCGTACGCGCGGATCGCATTTTCAGCAACGAGTTTGTGCCAGCCATAGACCGTTGTCGGGTGGGTTTCGTCCGTTTCGCGAAGACTCTTATGATTACTATTGCCGTAGACCGTCGCTGAAGAGGCGAAGACTATTTTCGGTATGTCGGCCATTCGCATGGCTTCGAGGGTGTTCTGGACTGACATTACGTTCAGAAGGAAACTGAAATGTGGATTCTTCTGGCAATAGTCGATGGCTGGTAGACCAACCAAGTGGACTATTGAGTCGACATTGTATTCGAAGAAGATTCGTTCTATTGATTGCATTTCGAGAATGTCTGCTCGTATCCAGTTTTTCTGGGAGTCTGCTGAACTAGTGTGGATCAGGTCGTACCCTATGGTCTCGACACCTCTTTTTGCCAGGGATTGGACCACCGTTCCTCCGATGAAACCTGAGCCACCGACAACTAGCACGGCCACTTTTTGATCTACCCGACCCTCAGAGTTTCCGGAAATTCGTTCAAACGAACACTGTTAAGCCTTGTCAAGGGTCTCATCACGTTATTTTCATTCGCGTTCTATGGTTCATATAGAAAGACACCGAATTGCCCGCTCCGGTGTTGCAATACAAATCCTGTTGGAGGGGTGGGTTCTGAATACCATCCTTGACCGTTTGCCCACCAGACAGTATAGATCCGCGAATTCCCCATCTCGAGGGTCTGATGAAGCGCCCCATCAAAGGTGGTCCCGGGAGCGAACGCAACTATGTTCGCACTTCCATTGAAGTATTCCCTAACCCAGCCATAGATTGGGTCAAGTGCCATGATTGTCGAGCCAGATTGAATATTGGCGGAAAGCCAGTGAAACGAGCTCACTATGTCTTGGCTCTCATGGAGAGGAACAGTGCTTTGAAGCATAGAGGTTGGGATAAAATAGGAGTAATAGGGAAACGCTGTTTCTGCTTGAAGCCCGGCATAGCCAGTGAAGAGAATCAGTAGCAGCAGGATCCAGCTTATTCTGAGGACTGGTCTGAAGCCTCTGAAAGATATCGATCTCCCGAGCTTGGTGAAGCCTTCGACGCTGATGACGGTCAGAGGTAGAAACATCATCAGAATCCAACGATCGGGGGACACGAGTTGTGAGGATATGGAACGAGGAGTTGTTGCGAGGATCATTCCGAGGATGCAAGTAACGAGCCACCACTTCATCAGGTTCGAACGCAAGGCCCTTCTCCCGAATACAGCCATCGGAAGCAACGGGAGAAACGCATAGAGGGAAAATGCGTACAGGGAAAGAGATCCGACGCCGCTCAAGCCTTTGCCTGTGGCCGTTATTCCTTGAGCTTGGAATCCGATCAGTGATGTAGTGCAAACAATAGCTGCAGGGATCGTGGAGAGAACTCGTCTAAGGTCGAATCGATCGGCGAAAGCCTGAATCAGAACTAGGGAAACTAGAAGAGTTGCAACTAGAAGGTGGGTAAGGGCGACGGTGAGTATTAGAGCTGAGAATCCGATGAGTCTCTTCTTGGATTCAATTTTCATTCCCACAGCAAGCGCGAAAAGCATTAGGGCAAGACCTAGGGTGTTCCGAAAGAGATCCCAAGAGACTCGCAGGGAGACGAAGTAGATTGACGCGATGAGGACGAGCAGAAACGATTTTTGTTTATCCCAGTGTAGAACTTTTCCAGCGAAGACATATTCGGAGTATCCGAGAATTCCGTAGAGTATTGGAGCCACGATCTTCACTATGGTCAGGGGGTCGATTCTTGTTGCACTGTAGGCCAAACCGAATAGGACGAAAAGAAGCCAACCTCCTACTTCAGATGTGTAATGTGTCCCCACGCTTCCCGCAGCCCAATCGTGCATAAAGGGGACGTATGCGGCTATTGTGTCGTAGCCAATGGGATATGGGCCTGCAATTATCTCGGGAATCGTTCTGATCGCGGCGGGGATGAAGAGGGAAGCAAGAGCGAATTTAGCCTTCATGAAAGAAGTGGCGATCGCAAACCAAGCTCTCGAAGTTGCTTGGGAGACTGGACTGGAATCCCGATTTCCTGTAGAACTCACTATCCGCATGAATCACTAAGGCGCCTTGCAGGCTTCGCTCGATATTGTTTACATATAATTCATTTGCGAAAGAGACCGGTAAAGAGAAAATCTGTGAAAAACACACACTCTCCCTCCGTGACAAGTCCAATCCCCGAAGCGTTTCATACAAGAGAAGAGGACCTAGGATCAAAGTTCCTTCCAGCGATAGCAAGAGAGACGCAGAGTAGGATTCTGTTTAATAGTCTGGTCCGAGGAATAATTCAAGGGGACGAAGCTTGAAAGTTGAAGAGAGACTGGACGCGATCGAGAGAGAGCTGGCCGAGATCAGGATTGGGATCCCGTCCCCGCAAAGCCCGCGCGTTGTCAAGCTGAAGGGATTGTGGGAAGGACTGCAGGTCAGCAAGCGAGACATAGCCAAGGCTAAGAGTTCTCTCTTCAAGATTGCCTCCGACTAGGCCGTTCTATATTACCGACACACACCCATTTGTGTGGTATCTCGCCGCAGATGACGAGAGGCTAAGCCCCAGCGCTAAACCGGTATTTTAGAAGTGCCCAGCTCAGAGTGACTGTCATTTCCCTGTTTCTACCATGACTCGATAACGAGTCCCGGCACTCTGTCAAAGTGTTTCTTGTTCTTCGTCAAGAGGATCTGTCTATGGACTATTGCAGTGCTTGCTATGAGCGCGTCCAAGTCGCCGATAGGCG
>Ga0137379_10002104_pt1 | contig 18430 bp, 20 predicted proteins | sample SagtaG_18_FD_104812 | JGI IMG/M metagenome (GOLD analysis project Ga0137379, IMG submission 104812) | Vadose zone soil microbial communities from Sagehorn Ranch, Mendocino, California, USA - Sage2_L_80_16 metaG | ecosystem: Environmental > Terrestrial > Soil > Vadose zone | place: USA...
CGTAGCCGCCGACATGCACGCCGATAAAGTTGGTAGCGGGGTGGGCCGCAACCAGCGCCTCAAGTGCCTCAAGCGCTTCCATAATTCGCGCGAACCATGGAAAGCCAAGCTCTGCGAACGACCCAGTCGGGATGGGCCAATAGTTCTTCGAGACGTTCGTTGCGCTCGTCAACCGGGTGGAAGAAGGCCACTGGGTCGGCGGCGTGGATTGCTACGGGGATGCCAAGCTCACCGGCCTCAGCCCAGAGAGCACCGAGCCGGGAGTCGTCCGGCAACAACAGGTTCCCATCCCGGTCGCGGACCTGCAGGCCGAGATCTTTCCAGACTTTGAGGCCCTGCGCGCCGGCGGCGACCGAGGCCCGCAGACTCGCAGCGAGGCGCTCACCAAAGCCGGGTGTCGTGGACTCGGACCAGTCGACGTGGCAGAAGGTCGCGAACCGGCCGGGAAAGCGGCGGTCATAGCGCTCCAGGTTCGCTTCAAGCTCCTGCCCCCAACGGCCGTCCAGGTTAACGATCATGTCCACATTGCAGCGGTCCATTGTTTCCAGCAGCGCTCCAACATCGGGTGCCATCCACTCCGCAACGCGGCCGGCCCATCCCGACAGCCAGCGCCCGAGATGGCCGTGCGCGTCCACCACGGGATAGCGCATACGCCGCACGTGATGTTCAGCGACCCGAAGCTGCGAACTTGGCCGGTACCAAGGCCGGCGGCCCAGTGACGTGACGATCACGGTACCGATCATGAACGGAGGCCAGTGAATGACACCGCTTTATCGCTTCTTTTTTAGTGTTCGGGGGGGTTACCACGTCCAGGGCTGCCTGCCATACGGCGCCGGTCTAATGCTCGTGGGCTTTGCCGCGCTTATCCACCACGGTCTCCTGGGTGTCGTCCTCCTGACCGCTGGCATGGGGCTGATGGGGTCAGGGCTGATAATGGTCTTCTGGCTGCCGTACCGCCTCATGCCGAAATGGCTCCGCAACAGACGGCGTCACTGAACTAACCCACTCAACTTATGACGTGGCCGCAGAAAGTTCCTTGTCGGCGAGTTCCAAGCCGTGATGCAGTGCGTCGAAGATCAGGTCCAGCTCGCGTTCGCTGACGATCAGCGGCGGGGCGAGGAACAGCGACGTCTGTTCGCCGCTGGTGGCGATCAGCGCCCCCGCCGCCAGGGCCCGCGCGACGACCCGGCTCGCGAGGGGGTTTGTTTCCTCGCCGCGCCACTCGTGCCAGTCGGGCCCGTGCAGCTCAACGGTCCAGTGCAGCCCGCGGCCGTCGGCGCGGGCGACGCTTGGGTGCTGCGCGGCCACCTCGGTGAGGCGCCTCAGCATGTACCTGTCAAGGCCGCGTGCCCGCTCGTAAATGCGGTCGCGGCTGGACACCTGCAGGTGAGCGCGGATGGCCGCCATGGCGACCGGATGGGATCGGTAGGTCGAGTAACTCTGCCAGCTGGTCCCGTCCAGGCGTTCAAGCAGGTCTTTTGACAGCACAACGGCACCGGCGGCGGCTCCGCCCGCGCTCATGCACTTACCGAGCGTCACCAGCTCGGGCCGGGACTGCCCGTGCTGGAACTGGAACCAGCCTCCCACCCGGCCAAACCCGGTCACGGTTTCATCAGCGATCCACCACGTCCCGGCCTCCCGCGCCAGCGACGCGACCTGGTCCTGGAATCCCGGGGAGTGATAGATGCCACCCTGGCTGTAGTCCAGCAGAACGGCAGCGCTGGTGGCGAGCATCCGGCGGGCACCGGGGACCCATTCGGTCCCCACGGCCGGGTCGGGCTGGCCGGTGACACGGGCCCCGCGGGGCGCGGGCAGCTCGTGCACCGTGGCGAGCCGGGGCGGCGCGGCGACCCCCTTGCTCGCCGAGGACAGGCCGCCGTGCCACTGGGGCTGCACGGTGAGCTCCCTGGCCAGCCCGGCACCCCCGTGATAGGCGCGCTCGCGAGTCGCCAGGGCGGCGCGACCGGTCAGGGCCTGGCAGAGCGCAAGCGCGGCATCGTTGGCCTCGCTGGCGCTGATGAAGAAACGCACCGCCCCCACCCAGTCCTCACCAGCGAAGGCGATGTTCGCCAGGTCATCGGCGGCCTGCTCGCGTTCGGCCCATTGCCACCCCTCGTTGATGACCGGTGCGTCGGCCGCACGCCGGACCGCGGCCACGATCTCCGGGTGACGATGGCCCAGCGGGGCCGCCGTGTTGCTGGCATCGATCACCTCGCGGCCGTCGGAAAGCTCGAACCAGACGCCGTGGCCGCCAACGATCCGCGGGCCTGACCCGTCACCCGCGGTCAGGCTGGCCGACAGCAGGCGCGCGTGGGCGGTCATGACAGTGGCTTACCCCCGATGCCCCACCGCTGGCCGGGGACGGCATCGATCACGACCCACATCTGCGACCTCGCTTCCTCACCGAAAACCTCACACGCCGCGTCGGTGAGCGCGGCGATGAGCCGCTCCGCCACTGCCGGGTCGTCAAACCGGCGGTCTACGGCCTTGACCTCTATATACGGCATCTGCTTCCCTTCCGCGTTCAGGCGCTTTCCGTTCCGAATTCATGCACCGCACGTGCCGCGCGGGCGCTGTCCCAAAGCACTCCGTTCCGCGCTGTTTCATAGGGGAGGGCTGAAGCACCAGCGTGGCGACTGCCCGCCGCAGGGCACGCGCCACCTCCGGGAAGTCCCCGTCGAAGCACACCGTCAGCCCCACCACGCCGAGCTCGCCGGTGCGGCAGGTGGTCAGCCATATCCCGAGGCGGCGGGCGCAATCGCTGAGCGCCGATCCGCGCCGGCCAGACAGCGGCTCGGCCGCGGCGGGCGCTTCAGTCATGGTCGGCTCCATGGATGCGGCAGAGCCGCAGTTTAGGTCTGCGCCTTCGCGTCGTGCAAGAAGCTTTCACTACGTGAAATGACTGTCGGCACATGCCAAACGGTTTCGCTGTGTGAGACATAGTTTCTCTGGCCGAATCCCCGGTGCTACTGTGGCGCTGCTGGCCGCGCGCGGGTTTGCCCGGCGATATGGTGCGCCCGGCGCAGGGAGGAGGCGGCATGTTCGAGCGGATCCTGCTCGCTGTGGATGGATCGCAGCCGAACCGGGCGGCTGAAGCGGCCGCCGAACTCGCCGGGCGGCTGGGGTCCGAGGTTCGCGTCCTTGAGTGCCCTGTGCTCGTGATCCGGTAGCAGTGCGCGACCCCCGGCACGACATTCTCTTCGAGCCCGTGCGGATCGGCCCGGTCACGGCCAGGAACCGATTTTTCCAGGTTCCCCACTGCAACGGAATGGGGTACAGGGACCCGAGCGCGCAGGCTGCCATGCGCCAGGTCAAGGCGGAGGGCGGGTGGGCCGTTGTCTGCACGGAGCAGGTCGAGATCCACCCGTCTTCGGACATCACACCGTTCATTGAGCTGCGGATATGGGATGACCAGGACATCCCGGCCCTCGCACGCATCTGTGAGAAGATCCATTCCGGTGGTGCCCTGGCCGGGATCGAGCTAGCGCACAACGGCATGAACAGCCCCAACCTGTACACCCGCGAAACCCCGCTCGGGCCCGCCAGCCTGCCGGTGGTGACCTGGGGCCACGACCCCGTCCAGGCTCGCGCGATGACCAAGTCGGACATCTCCGAACTTCGGCGCTGGCACCGCGACGCGGTCCGCCGGTCCCTGGCCGCCGGCTACGACCTGGTGTACGCCTATGCCGGGCACAGCCTCGGCGGGCTGCATCATTTCCTCTCCCGGCGGTACAACGACCGCACCGATGAGTACGGGGGAAGCCTGGAGAACAGGGCGCGGCTGCTGCGGGAGATCCTCACCGACACCCGCGAGGCTGCGGCCGGCCGGGCCGCGGTGGCCTGCCGGATCACCGTGGATGAGCTGATCGGCGACACCGGAATCACCCGGGCAGAGACCGAGGACATCATCGGGATGCTGGGCGAGCTCCCCGACCTGTGGGACTTCGTGCTCGGCAGCTGGGAGGACGATTCGGTCACGTCCAGGTTCGGCCCGGAGGCTGGGCAGGAGCAGTACGTGCGCGGCCTGAAGCAGCTGACGTCCAAGCCGGTGGTGGGGGTCGGCCGCTTCACCTCACCCGACACCATGGTCCGGCAGGTCACCGAGGGCTCCTGGACCTGATCGGAGCGGCCCGGCCGTCGATCGCTGACCCGTTCCTGCCCGCCAAGATCGCCGCGGGCAGGGTCGAGGACATCAGGGAATGCATCGGCTGCAACATCTGCGTGGCAGGTGACTTCACCTCTTCGCCGATCCGCTGCACTCAGAACCCGGCGATGGGAGAGGAGTTCCGCCGCGGCTGGCACCCCGAGCGGGTCCGGCCGCGCGGGTCGGATGCGCGGGTCCTGGTGGTGGGAGCCGGCCCGGCGGGCCTGGAGGCTGCCCGGGCCCTCGGCCAGCGCGGCTACCAGGTCGTGCTGACCGAGGCAAGCAGGGAACTCGGCGGGCGGGTCGCGCGCGAATCCCGGCTGCCCGGCCTGCGGGCCTGGAACCGTGTCGTCGAATACCGCGAGCAGCAGTTGCGGCGCATGCCGAATGCGGAAATCTACCTGCAGAGCCCGATGACCGCCGACGACGTGATCGAGCATGGCTTCACCCACGTGGTGGTGGCAACCGGCTCCGTGTGGCGGCATGACGGCGCCGGGCGGTGGCACACCAGGGCCATCCCCGCCGAGGGCTCGCCGCAGGTCCTCACCCCAGACAACATCATGGCCGGCGGGCGCCCACGGGGACCGCGCGTGGCCGTGTACGACGACGACCACTACTACCTGGGCGGGGTGGTGGCCGAACTGCTCGCCGCCGAGGGGCTCGACGTGAGGCTGATCACGCCCGCCGCTCACGTGTCCGCCTGGACCGCGAACACCCTTGAGCTGGTGAGAATCCGGCAGCGGGTGATGCGCGCCGGCATCAGCGTCGAAACGAACCGCGCGGTTGCCCGTCTCACCACCGAGGGCGTGGTCACCGCCTGCGTTTTCACTGGCGAAACACAGCAACTGGAGGTGGACACGGTGGTCATGGTGACCGCCCGGCTGCCAAGCGACGAGCTCTACACCACCCTCATGGCCCGTAAGGCCGAATGGGCCGGCGCGTCCATCACCTCGGTGCAGGCCATCGGCGACGCCTGGGCGCCTGCCACCATCGCGGCCGCCGTCTGGACCGGGCGGCGCTATGCGGAGGAACTTGACGGTCCGGCGCCAGCCGGCCCGGTGCCGTTCCGCCGGGAAGTCACCGCGCTTGCCCCGGCCGGCGCGGATGACCCGGGTCTTCCGGCCGGGTCACCGCACTCGTAACGCCGGAGTCAGACGTCCCAGCCCGCGTCCACCGGGATGTCGTGCCCGGTGATGTTCCTGGCTGCCGGTGAGACAAGAAACCTGACCGCCTCGCCGACGTCTGATTCCTCCACGAACCGGCCGAGCGCGGTCTGGGCGGCGAAGCTTGCGTACACCTCCGCGGGTGCCCGGCCCTGCTTGTGCGCCTTCTCCGCCACGATCCTGTCCATCCGCGCGCCGTTGGTGACGTTCGGGCATACGTCGTTGACGGTGATGTCATGCGGCCCGAGTTCGAGCGCCAGCGTCCTGGTGAGCCCGCGGACCGCCCACTTCGAGGAGGAGTAGCCGCTCCGGTTGGGGTAGCCCCGCAACCCAGAGGTGCCCGCCATGTTGACAATGCGGCCCCCGCCCCTGGCGATCAGGTGCGGGATGGAGTGCTTGCAGGGCACAAACGTGCCGATCACATTGAGTTCGAGGATCTTGCGGAACTCCTCCGCCGGGTACTCGTGCGCGGGTGTCTCGATCGGCCCGGTCCCGCCAGCGGCGTTCACCAGAATGTCGATCCCCCCGAAACGGCTGACGACCGCCGACGTCATGGCTGCCACGTCTGCCTCCCTGGTCACGTCGCACGCGACGGGGAGGCTCTCCCGGCCCGGGAACTTCTCGTCCAGGGCGGTGGCCTTGGCCGCGAGCGCACCGGCATCACGCCCGACGAGGGCAACGTGGGCGCCATCCTCGGCCAGGTACTCGGACACGACGGCGCCGATCCCCTTCGCGGCACCGGTGACAATGGCCACCTTCCCCGCGAGCGGCAGGGGCTTGGTCATCGGGGCCTCCCTTTCTCACGCCCAGCCGGCAGCTGCGCCTGACCTGTCCGCGGCTACGCGGACCTGGCCGCGCCATCGCCTGCCGGGCCGATGGGCACGTCTGATGCGGACACCGGCGGTGACGAGAACCCGAGCGCCCGGCCGATCGCCATCCCCGCCTCATGAACGAGCCGGACGTCCCGGCGCACACGCTTGACGGACAGCCGCGGGCTTGGGCCGGCGATCCCCACCGCGCACGCGACGTCGGAGTCGGACAGAACCGGGACCGCGATGCCCCAGACACCCACGTTCGTTTCCTCATAGCTGCTCGCCCAGCCCCGGGCACGGATGGCCGCCAGCTCACGGCGCAGCGCCTTGGGATCGGTGATCGTGGCGTGGCAGAACCGCTCAAGAGGTGCTTCGATCAGCCGCTCGATCTCGCTCTCAGGCATGAACGCCAGCAGGGCCTTCTGCGACGCGCCGGCGTGCAACGGCAACTGCCTCCCGGGCTGCACCGACAGGCGAAGCGGCTGCGGCGTCTCCACCCGCTCCAGGCACACGCCCCTGTCACGTTCCGGCGTGAGCACCGTCAGCAGGGCGGTTTCACCGGTGGCATTGGAGAGCTTGCGGAGGGGGCCGATGGCCACCGGCCTGAGGTCGGCGACGGCGCGGGCCCGCTCACCGAGGCTGAGGGCGGCGGCACCCAGCCGGAAACGGCGCGTCTCCTCGTGCTGGCTGACGTAGCCGAGGCGCTTGAGGGCAGCCAGGATGCGGTGCACGGTGGGCACCGGCAGCCTCTGGGCGCGTGCGATGTCGGTCGTGCTCCACTCGGGGCGGGCCTCGCAGAAGACCTCGAGGATCCCGAACGTGCGCTCCAGGACCTGGAAGGCCGGCCGCTGCTCACTGTCGGCCGTGGGCTCGGGCACCTGGCTGGCCTCCTGGGGTCGGCGCTCGCCTGCATGGTAGCATGCCCTCCCGGGTGCCGAAATGCACTTTCATGTAGCGAGAAGGCGGCGAGTAGCGTGGACCGACCCGACCTCGAACTTCTGCGCGGTGCCATCGACATGCACGCCCACACCGCCCCGGCGCTGTTCAAACGGCACATCGACGACGCCGCACTCGCCGAATACGCGACCACCTTCGGCATGCGCGGCTTCGTGCTGAAGGACCATGACGCGTCCACGACCGGCCGGGCCTACTACGTCAACCGCATGTACCCGCAGGTGCAGTCGTTCGGCTCGGTGGTGCTGAACAGGTCGGTGGGCGGCCTGAACCCCTACGTCGCGGAGGCCGCCATCCATTACGGCGCGAAAGTCGTCTGGATGCCTTCGAACCATTCGAAGTACCACGCCGACTTCTTCAATATTCCCGACTACCCGCAGTTCGGGCGCCCACGCAAGCAACTTCCCGGCGATGGCGTGACCGTATTCGAAGACGATGGCCAAACCCTGACCAAACAGGCCCGCACCATCTGCGAGATAGTCGCCAGCAATGACGTGGCGCTGGCGACCGGGCACCTGTCACTGGCCGAGATCCGGGCCCTGCTCGATGCTGCTGCCGAGGCTGGGGTCACCAGGTTCATCGTGACCCATGCCAACTGGTCGCTCTGCAAGCTTGACCTGGATGTGCAGCGAGAACTCATCGCCAAGGGCGCCACCATGGAATACGTCGCCTGTTCGTGTGTGTCGCCGATCTTCTGGGAGCAGCAGCCCAGTGAACTGGCCGAGTGGATCATCGCGCTCCGCGGCGAGAACATCGTGCTGGGCTCCGACCTTGGCCAGTTCGCCGGGCCACCGCACCCCGAAGGGCTGCGGATGCTGATCGCCGCCCTGCTCGACATCGGCGTGCCCTATGAGTACCTGGAAAAGATGGCCAAGCAGACCCCGGTGGAGGTGCTTGGCCTGGAGCCCGGGTGGGCTGCGCCGGCACACCCCGCGGCCGGGCCGGAGAGCCCGGGGGCGCCGCAGCCCTGACGCTTCTCGCTGGACGAGAAACGCTTGTTCGAGGCGAGAAGCCGCGCTTAGCATCGCTGGCGGAGGGACGTGATGTTCACCAGACCTTTCCGGTTCGAGCGGGTGGACCGGCTCGCCGACGCCTGCGAGTTGCTGCGCCAGCATGGCGAGGGCGCGAAGGTGATCGCCGGCGGCCAGAGCCTGCTTCCCCTGGTCAACCTCGGCCTGGTGCAGCCCGGGGTGGTGATCGACATCTCGCGGGCCAGCGACGGGCGCGACATCACAGAAGCTGACGGTTACCTCACTGCCGGGGCACTGGTCACGCACGCGAGGCTCGCTACCGACCCGCTGGCGGGACGGGCGCAGCCGCTGCTTGGCGCCGCCACCCGGCTGATCGGGAACGCGAGGGTGCGGGGCCGCGGCACGCTCGGCGGGTCACTGGCCCACAGCGATCCCGCGGCCGAGCTGCCGCTGGTGATGGTGGCGCTGGGGGCGGGCTATGAGCTCAGCAACGGCCGCGAAACCCGCGGCGTCAAGGCCGAAGACTTCCACCTCACCTTCCTGACCACCGCGCTCGAGTCCGACGAACTCGTCATGTCGGTGCGGCTGCCCACGCTCGGGCCGGGCTGGGGCTGGAGCTTCCAGGAGTTCTCCCGGCGCGACGGTGACTTCGCGCTCGCCGCCGCGGCAGTGCTCATCCGCACCGCCGGGGGAGTGGTCGTCGAGGGCAGGGTCGCCGTGGGCGGCGTGAGCGACCGGCCGGTTCGCCTGGCGGACGTGGAAACGGTCCTCAGCGGCGCCACCGCGAGCCAAATCGCGGGGCGGGTCGGCCCGATCCAGGGCATTCGGCCGGTCAGCGACACCGCCGCCAGCGCAGAGTACCGGGCTCACCTGTGCGGTGTGCTGGTGAGACGGGCACTGGCAGAAGCGAGCCAGCGATCGGCGGAGGCTGCATGAACATAACGATCACCCTGACCGTGAACGGCCGCCGGATCAGCCGCTCCGCGGGCGGGCATTTCACCTTGCTGCGCTGGCTGCGTGAGCTGGCGGACGTGACCGATCCCAAATACGGGTGCGGCGAAGGGATCTGCGGCGCCTGCGCCGTGCTGGTCGATGATGTGCCGGTGTCGAGCTGCCTGGTCCTCGCCGCTCAGGTGGACGGCTCAAGCATCACCACGGCGGCCGGGCTGGCCGAGCCGGACGGCTCGCTCGGCCCGCTCCAGCGGGCGTTCCACGAACATCACGCTGCGCAATGCGGGTTCTGCACGCCCGGCATGCTCATCGCCGCCGCTGCCATGACCGCCGATGGCCGCCCACGATCGCGTGCGGAGATCCGCGCCGGGCTCCACGGCAATCTCTGCCGGTGCACCGGATACGGGCCGATCGTGGACGCGGTCGAGGCTGCCCAGAAGACCGCGCACCACGCCGGGACACCGGTGAGCTCAGCAGCCGCCGCTGACCACGGAACGGCCGCCGGAGCCGCTGACCACGGAACGGCCGCCGGAGCCGCTGACCACGGAACGGCCGCCGGAGCCGCAAGCCGGGGAGCCGGCCGGTGAGTGGCGGCCCAGGCTCGTCAGCGTCGAGCGCGGCCGGCATCAGGACGTCCAAGGAACACGAACTCAGGATCGTCCGGCAGCCCCTGCCACGGCACGACCAGGCGGAAAAGATCGCGGGCACCACCCGGTACGCCGGGGACCTCGCCTTCGCCAGCATGCTGCACGCCCGCCTGGTGCGATCACCGGTCCCCTCGGCAGCGATCACCCGCCGCGACCCGGCCGCGGCTCTGGCCGTCCCCGGCGTTGTCTGCGTGCTGTTCGGCGAGGACGTGCCGCACAACTTGATCTGGGTCGACGTGCCCGGGCAGACGGTTGAGGTGGCAGCGCTGAAGGCGAGCATGGAGGTGCTCGCCACCGGCCTGGTGCGCTTCCACGGGGAACCGGTCGCCCTGGTGGTGGCCGAGACCGAGGACGCGCTCGCGGAGGCGTGCGACCTCGTCGAGGTCGACTACCAGGAACTGCCCGCCGTCTTCGATCCCGGCGAGGCACTCGCCGGTGACGCCCCCGCCGTGCACGGGCAGGGGAACCTGCTCGGGGAATGGCGGATCGACACCGGTGACGTCAGGGCGGCGTTCGAGGGCGCCGACGTGGTGGTCGAGGGCAGCTACCAGACGCAAACCGTGGACCACGCTTACCTTGAGCCCGAGGCGGGGGTCGGCTGGCTCGACGATGAGGGGGTGCTCAACCTGCGGGTCGCCACGCAGGTGGTGGAGCACTACCGGGATGTGGCCCGGATCCTGGGGATCCCGGAAGCCCGGGTGCGGGTGATCGCGCCCTACGTTGGCGGCGGTTTCGGCGGCAAGGAGGACATGACCGTCGAGCCCTACCTGGCGCTCGCCGTGTGGCGCACCCGGCGCCCGGTCCGCATGCAGTGGACGCGGCAGGAGTCTTTGCTCGCACGCCCCAAGCGGCACCGGATGCGCCTTCGCTACCGCACGGCGGCCCGCCGCGACGGCACCATCCTTGGCCAGGACATAGACATCACCGCTGACTCCGGGGCGTACGCCTACCTGTCCGCGCTCGTGCTTCTCTACTCCTCAGTGCACGCATGCGGCCCCTACCGGGTGGGCAACGTCGCGGTGCGGGCGCGCTGCGCGTACACCAACAACCCGCCGACCTCAGCCTTCCGTGGCTTCGGCGGCATGCAGGTGGTGTTCGGCTATGAGGCGCAGATGGACCTGCTCGCGCGGGAACTGGGGATCCCCGCCGCCGACATACGCAAGCGCAATGCCCTGGCTCGTGGCGACCTCCTGCCGGTTGGCCAGGCCATCGAGACCGAGGTTCTGCTGGCGGAGACGATCGACGCCGTGCTCGGCCGGGCCGGCGTCAAGCCAGCCCCCTCCGGCCCGCGCAAGGCCGTGGGGCGTGGCATCGCCTGCAACATGCAGTCCTACGGCAGGCTGGTCTGGCTGAACGACTCGGCCGCCGCGTGGGTGGGTTTCCAGCTCGACGGCAGCCTGTCGATCCGGTGCGGGGTGCCCGACATCGGTGGCGGCCAGGCCTCGTCGCTTGGCCAGATCGCCTCCGAAGTGCTTGGCGTCCCCATGGACCGGATCACCGTGCACTTCGGCGACTCCGCACTCACGCCGCTGGCGGGAACGACGACGGCAACCCGGCAACTGCTCATGTCGGGAAACGCGGTGTATGAGGCAAGCGTGCTGCTCCGGGACGCGATCCTGGCCGCGGTGGCGGCCGAAACCGGGCAGCCGGCCGCCGGCCTGCGGCTGGATACGGGCCAGATCACCGGGCCGGACGTGGCTGTGACCCTGCCTGAAGCACTGGTGAGCTGCCGCCGCCGCAACGTCCCGATCGAAGCTCTTGGCACCTTCTTCGGCCCAAAGGGCACGCCGGTGGCCAGGGACCTGCGGGCCGGCCGTGTGTTCCCGGACTTCACCTTCGGCACCCACCTGTGCGACGCCGAGGTGGACCTGGACACCGGCCGGGTGGAATTGCTCAGGTACGTGGCCGCGCACGACGCGGGACGGGCCATCAACCTCCGCTCGGTGGAAGGGCAGATCAGCGGCGGCGCCGCCCAGGGTCTCGGCATGGCCCTGCTTGAGGAGGTCGTCGTTTCCGAGGGTGTCAATCTCACCGGTGGCTTTTTCCAGTACCTGATCCCCACAGCCACGGATCTGCCCGACATCGAGGCGATCGTGCTGGAATCCGGGGAAGGAATGGGGCCGTTCGGCGCCCGCGGCATCGGCGAGCCGCCGATCGGGCCGCCGGCGGCGGCCGTGGCCAGCGCCATCCACGACGCACTGGGCGCGCGCCCAACCGTGCTCCCCATCACCCCCGAGCGGGTGCTGGCATGCGCTGGGCAGCCAGATGAGCCGGGCACATCGCGTTAAGCGTCAAAATCAGGCCGGCCTGTCACTGCGGTTCGGCTTTTGGCCGCTGGACGAGCTCGACGATGATCCCGTCCGGGTCAGTGATGTAGCAGCAGGCCACGCCGTCCCATGCGCCACCCGGGTCATGCAGCACGACCGGGCGTGGGGATATTCGGCGCCCTTGCGAGCCTTCGAGGCGTTCCAGCGTGGCATCGAGGTCATCCACCCGCAGCGCGACGTGGGTGCTGCCTGGGTCGCAGCTCCGAGCCTGGATGGGCTGGCCTGCCGGGCGGGTGTACTTGATCAGCTCGATGATCCGCCCGTCGCCAGCGTCGATGTCTGCGATCTCCAGTTCGACCGAGTCCTGGCCGATAAGCGACGCAATGTCCGGATCGGTTTCTGTCGCGCGGTGGAGCAGGCGGAGGCCGAGCCGGCCACACCAGAACTCAATCGTGCGATCGAGATCGGCGACGGTGAGCCCCACGTGGTCGATTCCGCCGATCATGCCGCACCGGCCGCACGAAGCCGCTCGGGAACGATGTCACGCCCGAGAACGTCCTCGATGGTCTCCCGGCGCTTCACCACCTCTGCCGTCGCGCCGCAAACAAGCACGGTCGACGGACGGGGCAAGCCATTGAAGTTCGCGGCCGATGCTTCCTGGTAGGCACCCGTCTCAAGGAACGCGATGACTTCTCCTGGCACCACGTCCGGGACCGCGACGGCGGGCGCGATCACGTCAAAGTTGCACGAGATGCCCGTGACATCGGCGAGAAGGGTTGTCTCGGCGTCGGCCCGGGTCGCGCTGACCACCGGGAACAGCGCATTCTCCAGGGTCGTGTCCAGCAAGAACACCTCCGAGGTGTCGGTCTCGATCCAGCACCGCGGGCCGGGATCTCGCTGCCTCTTCACGTTGGTCACGGTGGCGAGGTGCAATCCGGCATCGGCGTAGACCGCACGGCCTGGTTCCGCCTCAAGCAGCATCCCGTCACGGGCCAGTCCCCGGCTCTGGAGCGCATCGGCGAGGCTCTCCGCGACGGCGCGCGCGTAATCGGCCGCGTCGGCAGGCAGCGGGCGTTCCCGCGACTGAGCCGCACGCCGCCCGACAGGGTCGAGGCGAGACGGCCAGCCACCCCCGACATCGATTTCGGCGGGAAGCCATCCGCCCCAACTGGCGGACAGCTCGGCAAGCAGGTCAGCGAAGCTCCCGATCTGCGCGCGCCAGAGGCTGACGTCTGCGGTCTGGCGTGCGAAGTGGGTGTGCACCCCAACGAGTTCGACGTGCCGCGAATCAAGCGCGGCGCGTCCGAGCGCCACGGCGTCCTCGATGGGGACACCTGCCTTGTAGGACTGAAACACCTCACGGATTGAGGTCCCGTCAAGCGCGAAGTCGGACGGAGCCTCGATGCCGTCGAGCCGTGGCCGCAGCCGAATGCGCACCCGGGCAGTCGCCGAGGCCTCCGCAGCCGCCTTCTCGGCAATCGGCAATTCCCGCGCGCTGTCAAGCGTGACCCGCGCTCCGGCAGCGACCGCACGCCGGATCAGGGCCGTTGACTTGCTCGCACCATTGACCGAGATCAGGGCGGGCGGCACGGCTGCCCGCAGCGCTGCTTCAAGCTCGGTCTCGCCGAAGGTGTCGCAGCCGGCGCCCTCACTCGTCAGCACGGCTCGCGTCGCGAGCGTCGGGTTGGCCTTGATCGAGGGCAGCAGCCGCGCTTCCCCAAACGGCCACCCAGCGGCGAGAGCTGCTCCCAGGTGGCGGACATTCGACCGCAGCCGCGTTTCGGACATGACATACAGCGGTGTGCCAAAGCGCGCGGCGAGTTCCGTGCACGGCAGTTCCTCGACGCACAAGCGCCCGTTCCGGACACTCCACGCAGATCCATCCATACCGCCACGTTCGTCCATACCGCCACGTTACTGGGCAGCCCGCTGCCCTGGAACCGGTAAGGTACGCAGGCGAGCCGAGTCTGGCTGCACCTGAACGACGCCGCGACCGCTATGCGGGTGCCGGCGCGAGCATCACGTCCGCCGCCTCCTCACGGACCGGCCGCCCGAGCCAGTAGCAGACGATCGCGAAGGCGATGATCACTGCCAGCGTCCCAAGCGTGAACACCTCGAAGCGCAGCCGCGAGATTCCCCACGTGTCCTTGAAGTTGTACCCCGCTCCGAGGGCTCTCTCGATCACGTCGGGGAAGACAGCCACGAATGACGCGAGCACAACGAAGGCGGTACAGATGCCACCAGCGATCCACACGCCGAGCTTGCCTCCCGGGATGTGGTACGGCCGTGGCACGTCCGGGTGCGAGTACCGCAGCTTGATCACCGCAGGGAACATCAGGATGTAGGAGATCAGCGTCGTCGATATGGACATGTAGAGCACGACCACGAAGGTCGCTGCCGTGCTGCCCTTGTTCAGGTTGACCGCAACGATCATGAAGATCGTCGCAGCGATCCCCGACAGCACGTTCACCCGCACCGGCGTGCCGAGGCGCCGGTTGAAGACCCCGAACCAGCCCGCGAAGGCGCCGTCGTAGCCCGCCACCGCCTGGACGCGGTCGGACCCGATCATCCATACGGCGCCCGACGTGATGAGGGCGATGATGAAGCCCGCCGTCATGATTTTGACCAGGGCAGTCTGCGCGCCGCCGTAGACGGTGAAGGTCGCGGTGACCGCGTCGAGGAAGCCGCCGACGCCGGTGATCTTCTTCACCGGCAGGACGGCCAGGATCCCGAAGATCGGAATGCCGTAGAGCAGGACGCCCAGGATGCCACTTCCCAGGACCGTCACCGGCACGTCCCGCTGCGGGTTGCGCATCTCCTCGGCAGCCCCGTTCTGGAGTTCGAAGCCGACGTAGTTAAAGATCAGCAGTGGCACGAGGCCGATGAAGACGGCCTTCGAGGGAGAGAATTCGCCGGCCGCGTACCCGTGCACGCCGTTCTTGATCGCGTAGATCAAGATCGTGATGGAGAAGAACCCAAGGACCGCGAAGCGCACGATCGCCCCGAAGTTCGGGATCCACTTGCCGTAGCGGAGGGCCACGATGGCGACCCCGATCGAGATCCAGATGAAGATCGTCTTGAACAGGTAGTCGCCGACCGTCCCGCTGCCGATCTTGGAGTAGTTCGAGCTCCACGCCGCGGTAGCGATGAAGGCGAGGGAGCCGCCGACCCACAGCGGGTTCGTCACCCAGTAGAGAACCGCCCCGATGCCGGCCGCGAAGCGCCCCCAGGCCAGCTTCATCCACTCGTACGGTCCGCCCTCCTGCGGGAACGCGGTGCCCAGCTCGGCCATCACGAGCGCGTAGGGGAACAGGAAGAACACCGCGAGCACGAGCACCCAGGTGAACGTCTGCGCGCCGTAGCTGGACACCTGGCCGAGCGTGTCGAGGCCAACGATGGCGCAGACGAGGAACAGCAGCAAGTCGAAGCGGCGCATGCTCTTGATAAGCTTTGTCTTCTCAAGAAGCGCGAGTTTCGTCGTGTGCTCGACGGGGCCTGTCGCAGATTCGGTCATGGCGACCCTCCCAGGGGCCGGGGGGAGGAACTGTAGAGGTTCGTAAGTAACGGAAGTAACAGGAGGAACAGTGACATAGTAACGGGGATGAGGTCGCCAAGGAACTGCTGAACAGGGTCGAGTTGATCGCGCCTGGCCCCTCCGGGCGCGTGGCACCGACCCCGGCGGGCGCGGATTGTCTCTTCTATCGGGTCCTCCGTTGGTACCTTTCGTGGCCGTGGCTCGCCTGCCGATGCTGGTGGTTTGGGCAGCGGGGAAAGCGGCCCGGTGGCGGCCTGCTCGTTATGAAGGCGGTGAGGCCTGCCGGTCTTGCAGCGGGCCGATGTGGACAGCCGCGAGCAGCCAGCGGCCGGCGGACTGTACTGCTGTGAGCGTGACCCGGAACCGGCCGGAGTTGCCGCGCCCCTGGAAGCTGGTTTCCTGTGCTTGGACTCCAACGACCGTGGCCGCCCCGGGGTAGAGGTGCACCTGTGGGTCCTCCACTGCGAAGGCCCGGTTCTCGAGGCCGCCCCCGAATCGGCCGAGCCATTGGCTGCGGGTTAGCACGAAACCCACTGGGCCGACGCCGACGAAGTCCTCCGCGAGGAGTTCCCCGAGAATGCCGGCATTGTTGTGCTGCTCGGCGCTCGCCCAGCGTTGCACCAGGTTGAGAACGTCGTGCGTATTGCCGGAAGTGCTCATCGTTGAACCTCTCTTTGCGGCGGGTTGGCGCCCTCGGCGCGCGGGGGGAGGAGGAGCACGGGGATCAGGGTGAGAGCGATCAGCCCGAGTGCGACCCAGAAGGTGGCGCCGAAGGCTTCGGCGAGCGCGGGCGTGGCGTGCGTACGCTGCTGGGGCGTAAGCGCGGTAATCGCCTGGGTGCCGGCATGAAGACCGGCAAGGTTGGCCGCGATCGCGTGCTGAAGGATGATCGCGAGCATCGCGGTGCCGACTGCGCCTGCGATGCGCTGGATGGCGTTGAGTGCGCTGGTTGCCCTCGGCGTCTCGGCTGGTGAGAGCGTCTGGAAGGCGGCTGCCATCACGGGCATGATCGTGCTGCCGATTCCCAGGCCAATGACGAGCAGCGCCGCGGCGAGGTAAAGATACGGTGTGTCGGCTCTGACCTGTGTGTAGGCGAGCGTGCCGAGCATGGCGGCAAGCGTCCCCGCGGACACCACAACGCGGGCACCGATCTTGTCGGTCAGCCGGCCGGCGAGCGGCATCGCCATGGCCGCTCCGGCCCCTTGCGGGATGAGGAGCAGCCCGACCTGGAGCGCGGTCGCGTGCCGGACGACCTGGTAGTAGAGCGGCAGCAGGATTAGCAGCCCAAACAGCGCGATGCAAAGCAGCAGGTTGGTGGCGGCCGCGGCGGCGAAGCCCCGGCGGGCGAACAGCGAGATGTCGATCAGCGCCATCGGGCCGCGGCGCCTGGCGTGCCGGACGAACAGCGCGACAAGCACGACCCCGGTCACTGCCGTGCCAGCCGTGCGCATGTCGCCGAAGCCGCCCTGGTTCGCCGCCTGCGACATGCCGTAGAGGAAGAGGGCGATACCGGGCGAGAGCAACATCAGGCCGCGAAGGTCAAGCCGCTGGCCGAGTTGCGGCTTTGCCTCTGGCAGCAGCCGCTGCGCGAACAGCAGGGCCGCGATCCCGATCGGCAGGTTGATCAGGAAGATCCAGTGCCAGCTGACTTGGTCGACGATCGCCCCGCCGATCACGGGGCCGAGGACAGGAGCGAGCAGCATCGGCACCCCGATCACGCTCATCACCCGGCCCATCCGCTGTGGTCCCGCTGCCTGGGCGAGGATGGTCTGGCCGACGGGGAGGATCATCCCAGCGCCGAGGCCTTGCAGTACCCGGAAGCCGATCAGCGAGCCAATCGACCAGGCCGTGGCCGCCAGCCCCGAGCCGAGCATGAACAGCAGCAGTGATCCAAGCCAGACACGTTTGGCGCCGAATCGTTCACTGGCCCAGCCGGTCAGCGGGATCACGCTCGCGAAGGCAAGCATGTAGCCGGTCATAACCCACTGGATGGTCGAGATCGATGCGTTGAAATCCCTGCCCAGCGTCGGGATGGCGACGTTCACGATCGTCAGGTCGAGCACCGTCATGATCGTCCCCAGAACGACCACCGCTCCGAGCACGAGGACCTCACGGCCCAGCGCGCCGGCGCCGGTGGAGCCGGGGCTCCTCGTGTTGTGGGTCTTGGTTGCTGCGGCTGTCATCGCAACCCCCTCACTGGCGTGCCATCTCGGTCAGATATTTGGTGTCAGTCTAAACATAGAGAGGCTATAAGTCTAGTGTTGCCCTATGATGGAGCCTGAAACTTTCAACGGGCAGGACGGGCACATGGGCCTTCGCGAGCTGAAGAAGACGCAGACGCGGCAACTGATCGCCGATACCGCCTGGCGGCTGTTTGCCGACCGCGGCTTCGACCGCGTGACCGTCGCCGAAGTCGCCCGCGAGGCGCAGGTCGCCGAGGCCACCGTCTTCAACTACTTCCAGACCAAGGAAGACCTGTTCTACTTCCGGCTGGAGGCCTTTGGCACACGGCTGATCGACGCGATTCGCGCCCGGCCCGACAAAGAACCTGCGCTCGCCGCATTCCGCCGCCATCTGCTCGCCTCCCAGGGCCAGCTCACCAAGGCCGCAGCCGGTGAGCCCGAAGCCCTGGAGAGGCTCCGGTCGGTCAACCGCGTCATCGCAGCCAGCCCGGCGCTGCGCGCGCGCGAGCAGAAGGCGCTGGCCCGCTACGCCGACTCCCTCGCCGCGCTGCTAGCCGCCGAGACCGGCGCCCCGGCTGACGACGTCCAAGCCCGGGTAGCAGCAAATGCGATGATGGGCATCCACCGCGCGCTCATTGACTACGTACGCCACCGGGTTCTGGCCGGCGAGGGGCTCGACCGGCTGGCCAGCGACGTTAACGGATTGGCCGAACGCGCCTTCGCGCTGCTGGGGAACGGCCTCGCCAGCTACGCGCGTAAAACACCGCCCGAGCCTTGTCGGGCTGGGGCGAAGCCCAGCTAGC
>Ga0137379_10002114_pt1 | contig 18393 bp, 15 predicted proteins | sample SagtaG_18_FD_104812 | JGI IMG/M metagenome (GOLD analysis project Ga0137379, IMG submission 104812) | Vadose zone soil microbial communities from Sagehorn Ranch, Mendocino, California, USA - Sage2_L_80_16 metaG | ecosystem: Environmental > Terrestrial > Soil > Vadose zone | place: USA...
CACGTCAAGGTGGGCTTCGACGCGTTCGAGTGGGGCATCATCAAGCGCCGGGTGGTCGAGGGCGCGTCCGAGGAGGACGACGACTGGAAGATCGGCCACCCGCTGGTGTTCCCCTACAACATGAGGGTCGGCGGGGCCAACATCGAGCAGATGCAGATCCGGGTGCCGATCGACCGGACCACCACCCGGTTCATGCTGTACACGGTGCACGCGCCGGTCGGCGTGGAGTACCCAGAGCAGCCGCAGGTGCCCGACTACCCGATACCGGTCTACGACGAGCGCGGCCGACACCGGGTGGACTACGTCGAGGGGCAGGACATGATGGCCTGGGTGACGCAGGGGCCGATCACCGACCGGACCGTGGAACACCTGGGCCGTTCTGACGTCGGGGTGACCATGCTGCGGCGGATGTTCAAGGAGAACATGTCGTTGGTGGCCCGGGGTGAGGACCCGCTGGGGGTGTACCGGGACTTCCGCGCCCGGATCGACCTGCCGTGCGAGAAGAACAAGTTCTCGTCGGGCGCGGCCTTCGCGATCGACTTCATCGACCGGGCCTCGTCCCGGTTCAGCCCGCAGGCCGACGCGCTGAAGAAGCTGCACATCAAGGCGCACGAGAACCGCAAGGCCACCGCGGGATGACGGCGGGATGACGGAGGTGGCGCCGGCCGGCGCGCAGGCGGGCGGGGACGTGCACCGGGGCTGGTTCCCGGCGGATGCCGAGCGGCACCGCCGGGACGCGCCCCGGTACTGCCCGGGATGCGCGGCGGCCTTGTCGCTGGCCGACGGCGGGCACGGGCTGACCACCGAGTACTGGACCGGCCGCGATCGCGTATTCGTCTGCTTCTGCGGGGCCTGCGGCTGGTCCGGCGACATCGTCCTGGCCGCGCGGGTTGTGGGGCACGAGGCGGCCGACTGATGTTCGCTTCTCAGTAATTCCGGCTCCGCTATTGTCGGATCGTGCCACGGATAAGCGCGTTTTACGGCTTGGTGATCTATATGTACTGGAACGAGCGTGATCACCCGGTGGCCCATTTCCACGCCTACCATGCCGGGCGCCGCGCCTCGGTGTCGGTGGATGGGGAGGTGCTGGCCGGCAGCCTTGAGCCACGGGCGCTGCAGTTCGTAAGGGAATGGGCGGGCCTGAGGCGTGGGGAGATCCTGGCGAACTGGGACCGGGCCCGGCACAGTGAGCCCCTGATGGCCATCGAGCCGCTGGCGTAGCATAAAGACCGTGGACGAGACCTACCTGCCGGTCGTGACAGGAGTCGCTGTGATCGGTGATCACATGCTGCGCCTGCTGTTCAGCGACGGCACGGCTGGGGATGTCGACTTCTCGGCCGAGCACTGGACGGGCGTGCTGGCGCCGCTGAACGATCCCGCCTACTTCGCCCGGGTAGCGGTCGACCCGGAAGCAGGCACCATCGTCTGGCCCGACGGCATTGACCTGGCGCCCGAACCGCTCTACGAAAAAGCCAAGGCCCACCCGCTTCTCGCCGCCTGAACCGCCGTGCGCACGGCGAGTTCTTCCCGGAGGGTTAAGCCCTGGAGATCGACACGATCTCAAGGCGCGCGCCCATGCCGCGCCGATCTCGTACCACTGGCCCTGCCAGTAGAAGTAGTGAACGATTCCCTCGGAGACCTCGGCCGTCAGCCAGTGGTCAGCTGGGACTTTCCGGCTCAGCCGTTCAGCGCCTTCGGTGTCGGCGAACATCTCGACCCGGCCCGCGCGCAGTGCTGGCAGGCGCTCGCCGTCCGGCTTGTGCCGGACAACCGCGACGAGCTGGCCAGCGTCCAGCTCGTCGTACATCTCGGAGCTGCCCGCGAGCGTCACCTTGAAGCACTCGGCGAACTCGAACCGGTCGCGGCATTCGCCAGGCACGGCTAGGGCAATACGGCTCAGGTCCGGCCCGCCGATCACGGCATCGAGTTGCGCGTCGAGGCGTAGGGCCAGGTCGGATTTCGGGTTGACCGGGCGGACCTGGGCGATGAATTCGAGCCCGGATAGCGGGTCTGGCCGCGCGCATACCTCCTCGATGCTCTGAAGGTCTTCCATCAGTCCGGAAGCCGTGCTCGCCAGGTGCAGCTTGACTGAGCGGTCGCTGCCGGTGATATGCGCTGGCCGCTTCCGGTCCTTGGTGAAGGTGAGCGGGACGCCGGTGATCTGCCCGGAGATCTTGCTGACGATCTCTCCGAACTGCTCGATGCCGAAGCCTCGTATGTGCTCGCCGCTGGTGGCCGAGTTCTCGTCCGTACGGCCGCGGGCGTCCATCAGCTGGCGGCGGACCTTGGTGATGCGGTCCTCGTCCAGGCAGCGGACCGCGAACTCGATGCCGAACCCGGGATCGATCCGGGCCGGATCGATCATCAGGAAACCCATGCCGTAGGCGAGCCCGTAGACCGCAGACTCGGACCGGACCAGCAGGAGGCCGAAGGCAGTCCTGTTCTCCTCGGCAACCTCCTGGCCTGTGAGAGCGCCGAGCGGGTCGCACCAGTCTGCCTTTCCGGGGGCGACGGTGCCCGTCATGAGCAGTCCGCGGATTCCGTCCTGGTCAACGGGACGGCTAGTGAACCCGTCCCGGCCCAGATAGGGGGCGAGGACGAAAGAGGTGAGGTTCTCCTCGGCAACCGGTCCGCTGCAGCGAAGCCGGTAAAGCGACGTCTTGCGCGTCGTCGGGGCCTTCTTGGCGGCAGCCTGACTGCTGCTGTCCTTGGTGATTGTCATGCTTGTCCTGTGTCACCCGTGTCGGTGCATCGCGCAGTCCGCGACGCCAGACGCGAGCATACACGACCTTGTGAACATCGTTGTCAACGTTCACAAGAGCTTGCTTCGGGAACGGATCATCGAGTACAGTCGCCGCGTGGACACAGGTGAGCGCGAGGAGATGACCGCGGCCGCGATCGGGCGGCTGGCGGGGGTCGGGCGCGCCGCTGTGTCGAACTGGCGGCGCAGATACCCGGAGTTCCCGAAGCCCGTAGGCGGCAGCCCCACCAGCCCGACGTTCGACCGCGCCGAGGTCGAGGCCTGGCTGAAGGACACCGGCAAGGCAGACCAACTGGCCACCGCCGGGCAGACCGACACCGGTACCCAGCGGATCGGTGAGCCCGAGCGATCGATCACCGACCTGAGGCCGGGCGAACTACTCGCCAGGTGCATGGCCGCGCTACTGCCCCGCGAGACCGTCGCTGGTGGGCCGGCCGGAGACGAGGCCGAGCCGGAGATGTTCCTGGACATGCCGGAAGACCTGCCCGTGGTGCTCGACCCGGCGTGCGGTAGAGGAACGGCGCTGCTGGCCGTGGCGGACCGGTTTGGCGATCGGGTAAGGCTGGCCGGCCAGGAGATTAATAAGGACTACGCGCGGACCGCGCGATTCAACCTGGGCGACAGCGCCAACGGCGCGGTGTACGAGGTTCACGTAGGCGACTCCCTCCTGGACAATCAGCTTGCCCCGTACCTGGGCAAGGCCGCGGCCGTGGTGTGCGAGCCGCCGTTGGGCTCGCCGCAGTGGCCGGGAACCGAGCTGGCCACGGATCCCCGCTGGGAGTTCGGCATCCCGGCGCCGCGAGACGGCGAGCTGGCCTGGGTCCAGCATTGCCACGCGTACCTGCGGCCGCGGGGCGTCGCCGTTGTCGCCGTGTCGCAGCGGACCTGCGTGCAGCACTCCGGGGAGGGGATACGCGCAGCCCTAGTCCGTTCGGGTGTATTGCGGGTCGTGATCGCCTTGCCGCAGGGCATGACGTCCGTACCCGGCACGGACCTCTGCCTGTGGCTCCTGCGGCGACCCTACGGCGAGCCGGACCACGGGCCGGTGCGGATGATCGACCTGTCCGGCCTCAGTGACGCGGCGGACGTGCCGCGCGAGTTCGCCGCCTGGCAGCGGCTGCTCGGCGACGCCGACCCGACCGTGTCCCGCGCGGTGCCGCGCCTTGAGCTGCTCGACGGCGACGCGAACCTGCTTCCGTCCCGCCATGTCGCGGCCAGCGTGCAGGCCACCGCCGGTGACCTGGCCAAGGTTACCGAACGGCTGGCGCATCTCTACGCGGCAATCGGCCAGGGCCTGCCCGCCTTCCAGGCGCCCGGGCAGCGGGCCAGGACCTCCTACGTCACGCTCGCCGAACTGGAGCGGGTCGGCACGCTGACCATCCGATCCCGCGACGACACCCCGCGGCGCGGTGACGTGCTGCTGCGGACGATGGGCCGGCCGCCGGCCGTCGCGACCGGCACGAGCGCCGACGACAACGGCGTCGCGCAGGTGATGGAAATCGACGAGACGCGGCTGGACGCGCATTTTGTCGCGACATTCCTGCGTGCCGACGTCGCCGCGCTGCCGGTGGCCAATACGCTGGGAGCGGTTAACCGCGACGATCTGCGGCGCTGCCGCATTCCCCGCATGCCCCTGGCCGAGCAGCGCCGGTACGGCGACGCCTTCCGCCGCCTGCTGGAGCTCGACGCCGCGCTGAAAACGCTCGCGGACGTTAGCGGGAAAGTGATCGAGCAGACGATTCATGGGTTGACTACCGGCGTACTGGCGCCGGACTGCGAAGTGAGCGAAGGGGAGACGAGTTAGCGATGACTTCGGGACCAACGCACCAGAAGATGGCGGCCGATGTCTGGGCCGTGGCTGACCTGCTACGCGGGGATTACAAGCGGCACGAGTACGGCCAGGTGATCCTGCCGTTCACGGTGCTCCGGCGGCTGGACGCGGTGATGGCGCCGACGCGCGAGGCGGTGCGTGCCCGCGACGCCGCCCTCTCCATGCAGAACAAGGAGAAGCTGCTGGAAAGGACGGCGGGCCTGCCGTTCTACAACGTCTCGAAGCAGGACTTCACGACCATCGCATCCGACGCGACCAGCGTCGCGAAGAACCTCCGCGACTACGTCAACGGCTTCTCGGACAACGTCCGGGACATTCTCAGCCAGTTCGGCTTCGACAACCAGGTCACCCGGCTGGCCGAGGCGAAGCTGCTCTACCAGGTCGTCGGGAAATTCGCCGCGATGAAGGACCTGGACAAGCTCTCGAACCACGAGATGGGCTACGTCTTCGAGCACCTGATCCGGAAATTCGCGGAGGACTCCAACGAGACCGCCGGTGAGCACTTCACCCCGCGCGAGGTCATCGAACTGATGGTCAACCTACTGATCGCCCCCGACGCGGACACGCTCACCGGCGCGGGCCAGGTCATTAACATCCTCGACCCGGCCTGCGGCACCGGCGGCATGCTCACCACGGCAGCCGACCACATCAAGTCCATCAACCCGGACACCGAGGTCTACCTGTTCGGCCAGGAACTCAACGGAGAGTCGTGGGCAGTATGCGAGTCGGAAATGCTGCTTCGGAACCAGCGCGGCACCATCGAACTGGGCAACTCGTTCAGCAGCGACAAGTTCCCGCGCAGGAGGTTCGACTACATGCTGGCCAATCCGCCGTTCGGGGTGGAGTGGAAGAAGGTCAAGGACGAGGTCGAAGCTGAAGCTGAGATCGGCCACGCTGGCCGGTTCGGGGCGGGGCTGCCGCGGATCAACGACGGGTCGTTCCTGTTCCTGCAGCACATGATCTCCAAGATGGACCCGGTGGAGGACAAGGGCGCCCGGCTGGCGATCGTCTTCAACGGCTCTCCCCTGTTCACCGGCGCGGCCGGGTCGGGCGAGTCGGAGATCCGGCGTTGGATCCTGGAGAACGACTGGCTGGAAGGCATCGTCGCGTTGCCGGACCAGTTGTTCTACAACACCGGGATCTCAACGTACTTCTGGATCTTGTCCAACAGGAAGGCGCAGGTGCTGCGCGGCAAGGTCATCCTGCTCGACGCCCGAGACCAGTGGGAGAAGATGCGCAAGTCGCTCGGCGATAAGCGCAAGCAGATCGGCGCCGACCAGATCAGGCACATCACCGATCTGTACATGAACGCGCTGTCCGTGGCGGCGGATGAGAGACATCCGGACCACGGGAAGGTGAAGATCTTCGGGACGCGGGACTTCGGCTACCACCGGATCACGGTCGAGCGTCCACTGAAGCTCCGGTTCGAGATCACCGAAGACACCCTCACGGCCCTGGAATCGTCCAAGCCTCTAGCGAAGTGGGACGGACGCGACGCCTATGTCTCCGCGATGCGCGACCTGCTCGGCACGGTGTGGTGGACGAAAAAGGAAGCCTTGGCCGCCCTGCTCGCGACCGCCAGATCAAGCGGAGCGCTCTGGCCAAGCACGGCGTCCTACCAGAAGGCGATCTGGTCGGCGGTCTCCGCCTCCGACCCCGAAGGCGAAGTCCAGAGGTGGAAAGACGGAAGCCCCGAACCCGACCCGGACCTGCGCGACTACGAGAACGTGCCGTTGGACGAGGACATCGACGCCTACTTCGTCCGCGAGGTAACGCCGTACGTCCCCGATGCCTGGATCGACCACACCAAGACAAAGGTCGGCTACGAGATCCCCTTCACACGCCACTTCTACGTCTACACTCCCCCTCGTCCTCTAGCCGAGATCGACGCCGAACTGCGCGACCTCGAAGCCCAGATCCAGAAGCTCCTCGGCGAGGTGACGGGATGAGTACGTACGAGCTACCCGCCGGGATCAAGTGGCCCGAAGGATGGAGGAACGTACCGCTGTGGGCCATGTTTGACCGGATCAAGGATGTCGGACATCCAGGCGAGGAGATGCTCAGCGTCTACCGTGAGTATGGCGTCATCAAGAAGAGCAGTCGCGACGATAACACGAATCAGACCGCCGAAAATCGTGATATTTACCAATTGATCGATGAGGGTTGGCTCGTCGTCAACCGGATGAAGGCGTGGCAAGGTTCGGTTGGGATCTCGCCCCTACGCGGCATCGTCTCAGGTCACTACATCTGCTTCCGTCCCAGGCATGGCGAGGATCCACGCTTCCTGGACTGGCTATTGCGATCGGGCGTCTACACCCTTGAATACGCGCGCATGTCCCGCGGTGTCCGGCCTGGCCAGATCGAGATAGACAACGATGAACTGCATGGCCTCCGAATTGCCCTTCCACCTTATGGCGAGCAGCGTCGAATTGCCGATTTCCTCGACGCCGAGACGGCCCGGATCGACCGCATCATTGCAATTCGGCAGCAGCAATCCGCGCTAGGGGCGCAACGTTTCAGCCTGCTCCTAGACGGTGTCGTGATCGGAGATGCTGACGCTCTTGCAGAGATCGAATACAGCAAAGGATCAACAGCTTGGAGTATCGGCAAGGTAACGAGACTATTCGATATCGTCCCCGGCTATGCATTTGCGAGCGAGGGTTTTGTCGAATCGGAAGTCGGCACACGATTGCTCCGCGGCATCAACGTGGCCCCTGGCCGAATTGATTGGGAAGCCGAGACAGTAGCATGGGATCTCGAATCCTCGCCCGTTGAGCGGCGTTTTCATCTGCGGCGCGATGATCTGGTAGTCGGCATGGACCGTCCTTGGATTAGCGGTGGTACCCGAGTCGCGCTGATTCGCAAGACTGACCTGCCTTCATTGCTGTTGCAACGTGTTGCCTGCATCCGTTCTCGGAGTACGTCTACGACTCGTTACCTTCGGTGGGTCCTTGGATCAAGCCACTTCCAAGTTGCGCTCGAGGCAGAGACTACTGGTGTCTCTGTCCCGCATATTAGTGCCGAGCAGATTGGAGCATTCATGTATCGGTTGCCTTCGCCGGACAACCAAATGCTCCTTGCGGACCTGCTTCAGAGCCACGACGATCTACGAAACGCGCAGGCGGAACTAGTCAATCGCCAACTCGCCGTTCTCGCCGAGCGGCGACAAGCCCTGATAACCGCAGCTGTCACTGGACAGGTGGACATAACTACTGCGCGAGGAGTCGCCGTATGAGTCCGGGAGCGCATACCGAGCGGAGGTTTGAGGATCGGGTCGAGTACGAGCTGCTGCGGCAAGGGTGGGAGCGGGCCTCGGGACTCTACAGCGCTGAGATGGGCATCCATACCGGGGCGCTGTGGGAGTTCGTTGGGCGGACGCAGGTCAAGAAGTGGAACAAGCTCATCGAGCTTTACGGGGGTGACCCGGATGTGGCGCAGCGGCAGTTTGCGTTGCGGGTTGCTGCTGAGATCGATTCGAGGGGCGTGCTGGATGTGCTGCGGCAGGGGGTGAAGGACCGGGGGGTACAGATTGAGCTCGCGTACTTCCGGCCTGGGCATACGCTCGCCGAGGGCGCGCTGGAGGAGTACAACGCGAACATCCTCGTCATCGCGCGGCAGTTGCACTTCAGCTTCCGGGACGCGAGCCTGTCGGTGGACATGGCGTTCTTCGTCAACGGGCTGCCCGTTGCCACCGCTGAGCTCAAGAACCCGAACACCGGGCAGAATGCCGACCACGCCGTGGCCCAGTACCGCGGCCGGGACCCGCACGATCTTTTCTTCGCCAGGCGCACCCTCGTCCACTTCGCTGTCGATCCTGATCGCGCCTTCATCACCACGCGGCTCAGGGGGCGGGATACCGAGTTCCTGCCGTTCAACGTCGGGTCCAATGGGGCAGGAAGGGCCGGCGGGGCGGGGAATCCACGGCCCGTTCGGGATACTGATTATTCTGTTTCTTATCTTTGGGAAGATATCTGGCAACGGGATAACTGGCTGGAGCTGCTCCAGCGGTTCATCCACGTCCAGGCGTCAGATAAGAAGACCGGCAAGGTCAACCCGCACACCTCGCCGCGCATCTTCCCGCGCTTCCATCAGTGGCACGCCGTGCAGGAGCTGGTCAAGGACGCGCGGGAGCGTGGGGCGGGGCATAACTATCTTGTCGAGCATTCGGCCGGGTCAGGGAAGTCGAACACGATCGCATGGCTCGGGCACCGGCTGTCCAACCTGTTCGGCGATGATAACCAGCCCGTGTTCCACAAGGTCATCGTGATCACCGACCGGCTGGTGCTCGACCGGCAGCTGCAGCGGACCATCTTCCAGTTCGACCACACGCCGGGCGTGGTGAAGAAGATCGATGTGGACTCCGCTCAGCTCGCGGAAGCGCTCGAAGATGCCACGTCCAAGATCATCATCAGCACGCTGCAGATGTACCCGTACGTGCTCGCCAAGATCGCGGATGCGGGGCTGGGCAGCCAGCGGTACGCGGTGATCATCGATGAGGCGCACTCCTCCCAGGGCGGGGACGCGGCGGCGCGGCTCAAGCAGGCGCTCGGCGTCAACGCGGCGCCGATGGAGGAAGACGAGGACCCGGCGGAGTACATGACGCGGGTCCGCGGGCTGCAGCCGAACCTGTCCTACTTCGCGTTCACCGCGACGCCGAAGTCGCCGACGCTGAAGCTGTTCGGCACGTTCGACCCGGACAAGCTGAACCCGCGGAGCGGCGAGCGCGGTATGCACGTGCCGTTCCACGTGTACTCGATGAAGCAGGCGATCGAGGAACGCTACATCCTCGACGTGCTCGCCAACTACATCACGTACGACACCAAATGGCGGCTGCGGAACGCCGCTGTCGAGCAGGCGCAGTCCGCGCTGGCGAACCCGGAGGTGGACGAGCGGAAGGCTAGGGCGAAGCTCGTGCGCTTCGCTGAGCTGCACCCGACGTCGCTGCAGCAGAAAGCCAAGCTGATCGTCGAGGACTTCCGGGATTCCATGACCGGGCGGCTCGGCGGGCGGGCGAAGGCCATGGTCGTGACCACGGGGCGGCGGCACGCGCTCGATCTGTACCAGGCGATCCGTAAGTTTGATGACGAATTGCCCGGCTGCAACTTCGGGGCGCTCGTCGCGTTCTCCGGGACGCTGAAGGATGAGCACACTGACCTTGAATTCACCGAGGCGCAGCTCAATGGCTTCCCCGAAGGGCAGTTGCCGGACAAGTTCGGGTACGTGAAGCTCGATGATCCTGCCGCCGCGGCCCGGAATCAGGACGAGTACCGGCTCCTGGTCGTCGCCGACAAGTACCAGACCGGGTTCGACCAGCCGCTGCTGTGCGCGATGTACGTGGACAAGCCGCTGACTGGCGTCGCCGCCGTGCAGACGCTGTCCCGGCTCAACCGCATCGACCCGCTGAAGTCGCAGGACGATGTGCGCATCCTGGACTTCGTGAACTCCGCTGACGACATCCAGGCGGCGTTCGAGCCGTGGTTCGAGACGACGATCACCGAGCCGACCGACCCCAACCTGCTCTACACCAAAGAGCGCGAGGTCATGGATTACCAACTGCTCGTGGCCTCGGAGATGGAGTCGTTCATCCGGGTGCTGGGCACAGCCGGCCCCGGACGGATGCCGGACGCGGCCGAACGCGCGCTGCACGCGCAACTGCACCAATACCTGCAGCCCGCCCTGGACCGGTTCGCCGCCCTGGACAGCGACGACGAGCGGGAAGGATTCCGCAAGGCGCTGCGGGATTTCGTGCGGCTGTACAGCCTCATCGCGCAGATCGTCGCCTGGGCCGACCGGGACCTGGAGCGGCTCTACCAGTACGGGCGCGTGCTGCTGATCCGGCTGCCGGGCAGGCCGCAGGTGTCGGTGGACGTCGGGGACGCGGACCTGAGCCACTACCGGCTGGAGTTCACCGGCCAGCACAACGTGTCGCTGTCGTCGTCCGACGGCGGTGACGGGGTGGTGCGTGGGCACTCCGCCGAGGGCGGCGGGTACAAGGAGCCGGAACTCCGGCCGCTGTCGGAGATCATCGAGGAGCTCAACGAACGGTTCGGCCTCGGCCTGGGCACCTCCGACCGGATCCTGGTCTTGCAGCAGGTGGCGAGCCTCGTCGAGGACACCTCCATGCAGCAGGTCGCGCTGATGAACGACGAGGCCCGCTTCGGGCAGGTCGCCGATGACCGGCTCGACGATGTCGTCGCCGAGAACGCCGAGCGCAACACCGAGTTCATGAAGCTGTACTTCGACAACGCCGAGTTCCAGAAGGCGATCAAGGAAGCGGCCCGCAGGCGCGCCTACCGGATCATCACCGACCCGGCGCGCGACGAGGCACTGGCGCGGCTGCGCGCCGAGATGGCACGGGAGACCGGCGTGTTAGGGCGAGGTGCGGGGTGACGGAACTGCTCGCAGGGCGGTACCGGATAGACGGTCTGCTCGGCCGCGGCGGCATGAGCGAGGTCTACCACAGCTACGACGAGCGTCTGGACCGGCGCGTCGCGATCAAGGTGCTGCGGCCCCCGGCTCATGTGCCCGCCGCGCCGGATAGCCCGGAAGCGGTTGAGATCCTCGACGCGCTGGACCGCGACCGTAAGAGGTTCCTGCGCGAGATCCGGGTCACCGCGCAGCTCGAGCACCCCGGCACGCCTGCTGTCTACGACACCGGGGTAGAGACCACGCCGGACGGCACGCGGCTCTGGCTCGTCATGCAGCTGCTGCGCGGCTCGACCCTGGAAGCACTGCTGAACCAGGCGGATTACCAGTCGTCGCCGCCGTCGGTGGCGTGGGCGGCGGCGATCGCGGCGCAGATCGCCGCGGTGCTCGCCGACGTGCACCGCGTCGACATCGTGCATCGCGACATCAAGCCCGGCAACGTGATGATCACCGACGGCGGCCTAGTGAAGGTGCTGGACTTCGGCATCGCGATCCTGCGGGGCGCCGGGGCGCTCCCCCGGCTGACCCAGGTCGACCGCACTGTCGGCACCCCCGCATATATGTCGCCCGAGCAGTGCCTCGGCCAGGTCGTCACCGCCGCGTCCGACATCTACTCGCTGGGGTGCCTGCTCCTGGAACTGCTCACCGGTGACGTGCCGTTCCTCGCGACAGCTGACACGCCGCTGCGCTCGCACCACCTGAATACGCCTGCGCCGTCCGCGCGGTCCCAGCGAGCCGGCGTACCCGCGGAACTGGACACGCTGCTGTCCTCGATGCTGGCGAAAGACCCGGGCGCGCGGCCCGCGGCAGCGGCGGTGTACGACGCGCTGCTACCCCTGACGACCACCGGACCGGGAGCGGACGCGCCCAAGCCGACCGGGACGGCCGGAAAACCGGCCGGTTCCCGAGGCGAGGAGAACCGTGATCCCACCCGCCCGTTCCGGTGGCCGCTGCTCGCCCCCGCCACCAGCCGACGTACCCAGGCCGAAGGAGGAAGCAGCCTCACCGACGCCGAAGCCGGGCTGCTGCTAGACAGCGCCCGCGCGCTACTGGATAGCGACCGGCTGTCCGAGGCGATCAACCTGCTAGAGGACGGCATCGAGCGGGCCGACCATGACCCGGCCCGGCAGCTCCAGCTGCGCCACCTGCTCGGCGCGGCGCTCTTCTACGCCGGGAAGTACACCCGTGCCGCAGCCGTGCTCGATGCCGCAGGAGGCGAATACCGGCGGTACTTCCCGCCGAATGACCCTGACGTCCTGGACTGCGCCTACCATGCCGGCCACGCCTACGCCGAAACCGGCAAGCCCGGCAAGGCCCTTCCCCAGCTGCGGTTCTACGTGCAGAACGCCGACACATCCACAGGCGGAGACGAAGCGCGCAAGATCCTCGAGACCCGCTTCGTCATCGCGCAACTGCTGGCCGCCGACGGCTATCCCGACGAGGCGATCGCCGAACTCCAGGCCGTCCGCCCGCTTCTGGTCGAGGCTTTCGGCCCTGACTCCACGCAGGTCCGGAACCTCGACAAGCAGGCCGCGCGCCTGAGGACGCCGCAGTAACTTCCGGCTAAGCGCAGTCAGTCGTCGTTGCCCTGCGGCAGGCGACCGGAATCGTCCAGGCCAGATTCCCGGTTACGCACGGCCGCGATGAACGCGCTCCACGAGGCCGCGGTGAATCTGTGAACGTGGCCGTGGTCCTTGGTGTCCCGGACCAGGATCATGCCCTCGTGCCCGGCGACCTCGACGCAGTTGCCGCCTTGGGAACCAGAGAAGCTGGACTTACGCCACCCTGTGATTTCGGTAGTCATACGACCTCACTCCGTATCCGCCGTGTAAGCTCAAGGGACTCGCGTGGAGACAGCGACGATGCCCGGATCAGGTTTATCACTGTCATCAGGTGCGCTACCTCCGTAGGAGCCTCAACGATTCTGCCTCCGCTGTAGCATTCCGTATAACAGACACTGGGAGCGTCGGCGAACTCATATACGGATATCGGCCCGTCTGATCCTGCGTGGTTATCTCCCGCGAACGGGAGTACCTGGATCACGGTACCTGGCATGTCGGCAGCTTCGATCACTCTATCTAGCTGCTCGGCCATGGTCGTTCGGCTGCCAACCACGTGACGCATGACACCCTCATCGATGACATACCAGACCATGGGGGGATGCTCGCCGCCGAGGATGTCCTGACGTTGAATGCGAGCAGCGACGAGCCTGTCTATTGCATCCTGGCTGTCGTTAGGCCGACCGGATCTAATCAGGGCCCGCGCATACTCCTCGGTCTGGAGCAGGCCAGGGATAGCGCCAAGCTCCCAGCCGTGAATGCGGACCGCCTCGCGCTCGAACGGGACCACAGGGGCGAAGAAGGCGGGGTAGGCCTCGCGCGCCACCAGCTCATAGAAGGTCATGAAGGTCCCCGGCGTGCCGGGTTCCTCGCTGGAGCCAGGCGTTCCGAACGCCTTGTCACACGCCGCGGCGAATTCGGCCGTGGGCGGCTTGTCCATGCTCTCCACGCCGCTGATGAGCGACGCCGAGTAGCCCATCTTTCGGCCCAGTTCTACCTGGGTCCAGCCCATCTGCTGCCGCCAGGCCCGCAACTGCGCGGCAAATGCATGCAGCGAGGTCGTTTTCACCTCAGATGGCGTTGTCTTCACCTTAGGCATGACACCCTCACCCAGTCTCCCAGGCTCTTCGTCATCCAGCGCGTGACTGCACGTGCTCACCGTGCGTCTTCGCGTACTTCCCCACCGTACGCTCGGCCTGGCACGTTAGGGAGGAAATTCCACCGCCGGACGCCGTTAGGACGACTTACCGATGCCTGCTGACCCGGAAACCGTCGAACAACCCAGACACCCCCTGCATGCCTCGACTACTTATGAGCTGGCCAACTACCGCCGTCAGCTTGAGCGCGCCATCGCGTTCTTCGACACCAAGAACCCCCTACCACCCGCGCGGGGTGACCTGCAAGCCAGGCTCGATCGAGTGATAGCAGAGCAGGAGGACCGCACTAAGCTGGCCGCCCATGCCTGACGACGAGGTCACCGCGCTGACGACCGCGCGGCCACAGCAGGACGGAGGGCACCTGCATCCACCGGGCCAGCAGAGCACTGTCATGACCGCCACGCCCGAGGGTCACCGCCGACCGGTAAGCCAACTCACCGCCCGCGAGCTGGACCTCTACAGCAACCAGCTAGCGCGGTGCCTGAAAGCCCTGAGCACCGACGCCCCCATCCGAGCCGAGGTCCAGTGCGAACTGGTCGCGGTATACGCCGAACAGCAATCACGCACCCAAGCGAGCCAGGCCCAGCAACCATGCTGCCCCCGCGATGTCAGCGGGCTGACCGTCAGCGAGTCGGCTACGCGGCGCGGTGCTCCTGAAAATGTCTGCGGGATATGCTAGTCTAGAACAAACGAGCGAACATGATCATCATGCTGTGACGACAGGAGAACCACCACTCAGAAACTGGTCTGCGACGAGCCCCGGGAGGTGAGCTAGGTGAGCACCGTTCAGCCGCCGGCAAGCACGGCCGAGGCGCTGGGCATGCTACGTGCCGCGCTGGGCCACCTGGCTTCTGTGGACGCGACCGCGCTGACCGTAGAGGAGCAGGCCCGGTGCCTGCGAGCGCTCGAGCGGTCCGATGCGGTCGCAGTCGCCGCCCGGGCCTCGGTGATGGGCGTGTTCGCCGCGGGCAAGGGCTACAGCGCGGACGGGGCTTACGGCCTGCGGGCCTGGCTGATGCACCAGACCGGCATCACTCAGGGCGCCGCCGCCTCCCACATCGCCTGGGCGCGGCGCGCTCCGGCGCACCCCCAGGTCGCGGGCGCTATGGCGGCGGGTGAGCTGTCGGAGTCGTACGCGCGGACGCTGTGCGGCTGGATCGATCAGCTACCGGAGGTCTGCCGAGCCAAGGCCGAGGAGGTACTGGTCGCCGCGGCGCTGTCCGGGCTGGGGCTGCGGGACCTGGCCGCGCTGGCCGGGGAGATCTTGGACCGGGCCCGCCCCAAGGTCACCGTCGGCGACGACGCCGACTCGGGCGAGGGTACGGGGACGGATGAGGCGTTCGAGGACCGGGGGGTCCGGCTGGAGACCACGTTCGGCGGCGCGGGCGTGCTGCACGGAGACCTTACTCCAGAGTGCGCGGCGCTGGTCGGCGCGGTGCTCGATGCGCTGTCGGTCCCGGCGGGGCCGGAGGACACCCGGACGCAGGCCCAGCGCTGCCATGACGGGCTAGAGGAAGCGATGCGGCGGCTGGCCGCCAGCGACCTACTCCCCGACCGCGCCGGACAGGCCGTGAAAGCGTGGGTGCACATCAGCCTCGCCGACCTGATGGTGCTGGACGGCACCTCCGCCCTGCAGGAGGAATGGACCGCTCGGGTACGCGCCCAGTGGGCCGCGCACCGGGCGGCAGGCTCGCAGGGCGGCGGGGATGGCGGGGCGTGGCTGGACGGCGACGCCGCCGCCGCGATCGCCTGCGACGCGGCGGTCGCCCCGATCGTGACTGGGAACGTGAACGTGGATGCCCTGGAGGATCTCATCCGGCTGTGCGTTCAGCTCGACAAGCTCCGCCACGGTGCCGAGGCTGGCTCTGACGGCGAGGGCGCCCCAGCCGACGATGGCGCCCCTGTCAACAGCGACGACAGCAGCGCGGGCTCCAGGCCGGACGCGGCCGGGGCGGGCAGCGCGCTGGCCCGGGAAGCCCTCGAGCGGGCCGTGATCGGCAAGGTCGCCGACGTCGTGTCCGGACCCGGCGGGCTCGCGAGCTTCCTGCGCCGCCGGCAACTCGGCGCCCGCCTGGCCGGGCCGAGCCTGCCGCTGGACATCGGGTACAGCGATACCGTGCCAGCCGGGATCCGCAACGCCGTCATCCTGCGCGACCAGCACTGCCGCTTCCCGGGCTGCCGCCAGCCCGCCAAGGCGTGCCACGTGCACCACGTCAGGCACAAGGCCGACGGCGGTGCCACCAGCGTCGTCACCTGCGTCCTTCTGTGTCCTTTCCACCACCTGACCGTAATCCATAGATGGGGCTGGACCCTGGTCCTCAACCCCGACGGCACCACCACCGCGTGGAATCCCGACCGCACCAAGGTCCTCTACAGTCACGGGCCACCAGCCAGGGCCGGGTAGCGCACCCGGCACGCTGGGGCTATGAGATGCCTCATCGGACCGCTGATTCCGGTGGGAATACCAGCCCGACGCTCTGGGCCCAGAACCGTGGTTCCATGCCCGCAGAGCGATCTCGGCATCTCGGGGCGGGTCAGTCGTAGGCGATGAACATGGTCGCGCCCGCGTCGGCGAAGTTGGCCATGTCGGCGGCGGCCGCGCCGCCTTCGGGCGAGGACAGGGCCGCGTTCAGCGCCTCGCGCGAGGCGAAGCTGAGCTCGGCGAGCAGGTAGTAGGGCGGCTGGGAGCCGTCGAGCGACTCGCAGTGACGGTAGGTGTAGCTGGCCAGCCCGGGGAGCTTATGGACCAGCGGCACGTAGGTAGACGTGTAGTACTCGTCGAACGCCACCGGGTCGGCTGGATGCCCGTAGCAAACCGTCAGCACATGCATGGCCGTGTCCTTTCTGAGCTGGGGCTAGGTCTTGAAGACGTACTTGGCGGCCATGGCGGCGGGGTTCCACTCGGTGGGCGCCGGGGCCGCCGGGGCGGTGACGGTGACCGGGCGGGCCTGGACGACGCAGACCGGCTCGCCCTCGCGGCGGTGCCGGTCCAGCACCCACTCCACGTCGACCGGGTAGCCGTAGTGGCGCTCGACGGCCAGCACCGCGGCGACCACGGCGTCGATCTGCTCGTCGTCGAGCACCCGGCGGTCGACCAGCCGGGCCGGCATGGCGGTCTCGACCACGCGGCCGGTCGCGTAGTCGAACGCCGACACCACGTTCTTGGCGGCGACCTGGTACTTCAGCACGCGGCCGTCGGCCTTGCCGACCTCCACGTGGTCGGGCGTGACCAGGCCCTGCACCACCGCCTCGCCCCAGCCCCAGCTGGTCTCGATGACGATGCGGTCGGTCTTCCCTGTGACCGGGTGGGCGGAGAACGCCACGCCGGAGGCGCGGGCGTGGATCAGCTCGATGACGCCGACGGCCATCGGCATGTCGCGGTGGTGCGTGCCGGACCGCCGCCGGTAGGACACCGCGCGCGCGTTGAACAGGCTGGCCCAGCAGTGCCTGACCGCCTCGAGCACCCGGCCGGGGCCGGACACCCCGAGATAGCTGTCGAAGATCCCGGCGAAGCTGTCGGTGCCCGAGTCCTCGCGGATGGCCGAGCTGCGCACCGCGGTCGGCACGTTGATCTCGAAGCAGCGCGAGCTCAGCTCCTCGTAGGCGTCGACGATCAGCGCGGCCAGGTCCGCGCTCATCTCGCGGCGGGACACCTCGGCCCGCACCGCGGTCGCGGCCGCCTCCACCTCGACCGGCCCGGCGTCCGCGCCGGGCCGGCCGAGCATCTGCTCGACGACCTCGTCCAGGCCCGCCTGCGCCCAGTGCTGCCGGTACGCCTCGACCGTGACGGTGAACCCCTTCGGCAGGCTTATCCCGGCCTGGAGGAGTTCGGCCAGGCGGCCCATCTTGGCGCCGCAGACCCCGACCGCGCGGTCCGGGGCGACCTCGTCCACCCAGGCGATGGCGTCCGGCATGGCATCAGCCCTGACCGTTCGGTACCTGCTTGAGCACCGTCACCTGTCCGGTGGTGCCGTTGACCTCGACCTCGTCCCCGTCGGCGATGACCATGGTGGCCAGCCCGACCGCGGTCACCGTGGGCACCCCGTACTCGCGCCCGACGATGGCCGCGTGCGACAGGGTGCCGCCGCCGTCGCACACGCATGCGGCGATCTTGGCGAACGCCGGGGTCCAGTTGGGCGAGGTGGACTCGCACACCAGCACCTCGCCCGGGCTGAGCCTGTGCAGTTGGTCGGCGTTGTGCAGCACGCGGGCGATGCCGCGCCCTGTGCCCTTGGAGGCGGGCACGCCGGTCAGCGTCTTGACCTGCGCGCCCGAGCCCGCGGCCTCCACCGCGCGCAGGAAGTGGCTGTTCAGCCCGAAGATCTCGATCAGGATCGGGTCGTTGACCGACTCCGGGATGGTGCCGACCACCTTGGGCAGCGACGGCCGCCGCTGCAGCCAGTAGTCGAAGTACTGCTTGCGCTGCTCCACCAGGCTGCGCAGCCCGGCGTCATACGGCCTGCGCCCGGCCGACACGTCCATGATCTCTTCCCAGAACAGGTAGAGCGTGTCGTCCTGGGTGCCGGCCCCGATCCGGTCCGCGATGGCCTGGCAGGCCCACCGCATGGGCAGCGAGATGCGCAGGTCGATGTAGTAGTTGTGGTCGTCCTGCCACCACGGGAAGTTCGCCGCCCGGCAGGAGGCCAGGCCGCCGTCGAA
>Ga0137379_10002119_pt1 | contig 18363 bp, 17 predicted proteins | sample SagtaG_18_FD_104812 | JGI IMG/M metagenome (GOLD analysis project Ga0137379, IMG submission 104812) | Vadose zone soil microbial communities from Sagehorn Ranch, Mendocino, California, USA - Sage2_L_80_16 metaG | ecosystem: Environmental > Terrestrial > Soil > Vadose zone | place: USA...
CGAGGGACAGCCGGGCGCGGCGGCCGCCGTGCTGGAGAACATGCGCGGCAACTGGACGGTGACCCCGGCGATCGCCGCCAACAGGAACATGGACGTGGTGCACCGGGCCGTGGGCCGGGCGGGTGTCATCCTGGTCGGCGAGGGCTCCCCCAGCCGGCTGGCCAGCCTGCTCGCGGCGGAGAAGAAGCGGGTCGCCCGGGTGGCCTACGAGGTGCCCATCATCGAGTTCCAGATCGGGGACGGCGAGGGGCAGGTCCCGATCAGCAAGCTGCAGCGCAAGATCATGCGGCTGCCGCGCCAGCTGAAGCCGGCCGCGGTCAGCGACATCAACCACCGGCTCAAGGCGCTGCAGCCGTCCCTGCAGGCACCGAAGGGGCCGATCCCGAGGAACGCCAGGCAGCCCAAGATGCCCCGGCCGAAGGCCCGCTAAGCCAGAAGGCCGGTTACAGCCGGACGACGATGGTGTCCGAGGCGCGGTCGTGCAGGCCGCGCAGATCGCGATCGGTCAGCAGCGGCGGGATCACGGTCAGCAGGATCGCCGTCCGGACCAGAGCCCACCGGAGGCCGACCAGGCCGCCGTCGGTACGTACCGTCCTGATGCCGACCAGCCGCTTGCCGACGGTGAACCCGGTCGTCGCCGTGAGCACGTAGACCTCCACCGCGAAAACGGCGATGGTCCAGAACTGCGAGCCGGTGAGCCAGTACGCGACCAGCATGCTGAGCAGCCAGTCAATGAACAGTGCCAGTACCCGGCGGGGCATGCTGGCCACGCTGCCTGAGCCGCGCTCGGGCAGGCCGAACCGCTGGCCCGGATAGGCCGGCTCGCTGGCGGCCGGCGGGGCGGCGGCCTGTGCGGTGCTGGGTTTCTTGGCCACGACACCACGGTATCCGCTGCGGGACATCGAGCTGGCAGCGGGCCATAATAGGGCCTGACCTTGACTGTCGGTCCGTAACATCCGTGAAACACACCAGACACGGCGCGGAAATTGCCGGCGGCTAACGTCCTAATCGCGTGCCTTGAGAACCGAAAGCGTGCCCTGGACCCAGGAGGGTTGATGTTCAGCAGTGCCGAGGAGGTCCTCCGCTTCATCGCAGAGGAAAACGTGGAGTTCATCGACGTCAGGTTCTGTGACCTGCCTGGAACGATGCAGCACTTCACCGTGCCTACCGTGTCGTTCGGTGAAGAAGTCTTCACCGACGGCCTCATGTTCGACGGCTCGTCGATCCGCGGGTTCCAGCAGATCCACGAGTCCGACATGCAGCTGCTGCCGGACCCGAGCACCGCGGTGCTAGACCCCTTCCGCACGCACAAGACCCTGAACCTCACGTTCTTCGTGCACGACCCGCTGACCGGCGCGCCCTACAGCAGGGACCCGCGCAACATCGCCCGCAAGGCCGAGGACTACCTGCGCGGCACCGGCATCGGCGACACAGCGTACTTCGGCCCGGAGGCGGAGTTCTACATCTTCGACTCGGCGCGCTTCGCCACCTCCGCGAACGAGGGCTACTACCACATCGACTCGGTGGAAGGCGCGTGGAACAGCGGCAAGGATGAGGACGGCGGCAACCTCGCTTACAAACCCAGGTACAAGGGCGGCTATTTCCCCGTGCCGCCGATGGACCACTTCGTGGACCTCCGCTCGGAGATGACCAGCAACCTCCTCGCTTGCGGCATCCAGGTCGAGATGCAGCACCACGAGGTCGGCACCGCGGGCCAGGCGGAAATCAACATGCGGTTCAGCTCTCTCCTGGCTCAAGCCGACAGGCTGATGCTCTTCAAGTACATCATCAAGAACACCGCCCAGGCGGCTGGCAAGACCGTCACGTTTATGCCCAAGCCGCTGTTCGGTGACAACGGCAACGGGATGCACTGCCACCAGTCCATCTGGAAGGACGGCTCGCCGCTGTTCTACGACGAGGTCGGCTACGCGGGCCTCTCCGACATCGGCCGGTACTACATCGGCGGGCTGCTCAAGCACGCGCCTTCGCTGCTGGCGTTCACCAACCCGACGGCGAACTCCTACCACCGGCTGGTCCCCGGCTTCGAGGCCCCGGTCAACCTGGTCTACTCGCAGCGCAACCGCTCGGCCTGCGCGCGGATCCCGATCACCGGCACGAACCCGAAGGCCAAGCGCGTCGAGTTCCGGGTCCCCGACCCGTCGTGCAACCCGTACCTCGCCTTCGCCGCGATGCTGATGGCGGGCCTGGACGGGATCAAGAACAAGATCGAGCCGCCGGAGCCGGTGGACAAGGACCTGTACGAGCTGCCGCCGGACGAGGCCGCCGCCATCCCGCAGGTGCCCGGCTCCCTCGAAGCGGTGCTCGCCAACCTGGAGGCCGACCACGCCTTCCTCACCGAGGGCGGCGTGTTCACCGGCGACCTGATCGAGACCTGGCTGGACTACAAGCGGACCGCCGAGCTCGACGAACTCCGGCTGCGCCCGCACCCGCACGAGTTCGAGCTCTACTACGACTGCTGACCTGCGGTAGGCCGCTGAGCTGAGGGGGGCGCGTCACGGCGCGCCCCCCGCTCGTAGTGACGAGGCCGGCAGATGTACGCACGGCCAGCTGTGTCGTTTCTGCGTTGCGGTGCCTGTACGGCTTGCCGCGTCCGCCTCACATTCCGGTGCGCTGTCTCGTCAGACTGGTGAGGGCAGATGCGACCAAGGAAGGGCGGCACCATGACCACCCGGTCCGGGCCAGACGCTGCTGATTCAGGCCGGGGCGGGCCTGACCCGGGCCTGAGCGCGGTCATGAGCGAGCGGCGTCAGCTGATCAACCTCGCCTACCGGCTGCTGGGCTCGCTGGCCGAGGCCGAGGATGCCGTGCAGGAGACCTACGCCCGCTGGTACGCCCTGACCGGGCAGCAGCAGGACGCCGTCGAATCCCCCGGCGCCTGGCTGACGACGGTCGCCAGCCGCATCTGCCTGGACCTGCTCGGCTCGGCGCGGGCCCGGCGGGAGCGCTACGTGGGCGCATGGATCCCCGAGCCGCTGCCCGACCCCGCGGAGTGGGCCAGCGGGCGGCCGGGCGGCGCCGCGGCGGACCCGGCCGACCGGGTCACCCTGGACGAGTCGGTCAGCATGGCCTTCCTGGTCGTGCTCGAATCGATGACCCCGGCCGAGCGCGTCGCGCTCATCCTGCACGACGTCTTCGGCTACCCCTTCGCCGAAGTGGCCCAGATCACCGGCCGCACCCCGGCGGCCTGCCGCCAGCTGGCCTCCTCAGCCCGCCGCCGCGTCCGCGCCTCCCAGCCTCCCGCGACCCCCACGGCCCGGCAGGCCGGCATCGTCAGGGCCTTCAAGCAGGCCTGGGAAGCCAAGGACATCGGCGCCCTCATCGGCCTCCTGGACCCCGGCGCCACGGTGACCGCCGACGGCGGCGGCCTGGCCAGCGCCGCGCTGCACCCGATCGAAGGCGGCGAGCAGGTCGCGCGCTACCTGGCCGACCTCGCCCGCGCGGCACCCAGCAACGTGACGTTCCTGGAGCGCACCGTCAACGGCCAGCCCGGCCTGATCGCCCAGCAAGAAGGCGTCACCGTGACCGTATTCGCGTTCGACATCACAGCCGGGCGGATCACTCGCATCTGGGCAGTACGCAACCCCGACAAACTCCGGCCCTGGACGGCGCGCTGACCCGCGTCAGCGGGGGCTCACCTGCCCGCCCGTGAGTGCAGGTGTCGTTAATCCCTTGTCGGCCGCCATGCGCATCGCCGATGATTGCGGCCATGGCCACGACCCGACGAGCCGACATGTTCACCGCGGACGGCAAGCCGTCTGACGACGACCCGCGTGAGAACGGGCCAAGGCTGGGCGACGAGCGCACCACGCTGGTCGAATCCCTGCGCTGTCAACGCCTCACATTGGAGATGAAATGCTCAGGTCTTGATGCGGAGGCTATGGCGCGGCGTTCCGTCGAGCCGTCGACGATGTCGCTCCTGGGGCTGGTGCGGCACCTGGGCGAGATGGAGCGTGCGACGTTCCGGGAGATGATGTCGGGACAGGACGTGCCCCGGCTGTTCTGCTCCGGCACCGACCGTGACGGTGATTTCGATGGTGCTGTTCCCGACCCCCAGGTGGTTGCGGAGGCGTGGGACGCATGGCGTGCGGAGGCGGACTTCGCCACGCGGTTCGTGGCCGAGGCGCCCAGTCTCGACATCACCGGCGACGATCCGGAGAATCAGCACGGCAGCGGCGGAGGGCCGATGTCGTTGCGCGAGGTGCTGGTCGGAATGATCGAGGAGTACGCCCGCCACATGGGCCACGTCGACCTGTTGCGCGAGCGGATCGACGGACGCATAGGCCAGTAATGATCATGGGCAGGGTTCGCCGAACCCGAGCAGCGGTTCAACAAGGCCCACCCACCTGAGGGTTCAGGATCCGCCGCGGCTCACAGGAACTGACCGGGCGTGCTGTCCGAATCGTCGGTCCAGACCACCGCCACGACCTCATCCGGGTCGATCACGGCCCACCCGGTCTGGCGCTCGATGCGGACCAGGCCGTCCTGGCGCACCTCGACGCCGGTCAGCCTCTTGTTCTCGGCCGTCGGGAAAGCGATCGGCCCGATCCTGCGCACGAGCATGGAAACCTGCCCGGACTTACCGATGAGAGGCTTGAGCAGGTCGCGCATCGTCTCGCCGGTCATGACCACCACCTCCAGGTATCGCTGAGACCATGATCCCCGCGACGGGAACCCGGCGAGCGCGGGGATCCCCGTGCCTAGTGCCGTCAGATTCGGTTGGCCCGGCCGCTTTGGCCGTGTGCGCGGGCGGGCGCCCCCCGATCGGGCCGGCTCGATGTGGCAGCGGGCCGGCTATAGCCGGCTCGATGTGGCATCGAGCCGGCGGGGGACGGGGCCGGCGCGGGACGGATGAGCGGCGTGAGGCGCCCGGGGCGTGAGGTGCGGGGCCAAGGGCCAGGGCCATGGGGTCAAGGGCTAAGGGGCCCAGGCCGGCGGTTGTCCCCACGGTCAGGGAGCCCGCGCCATTCAGCGCCGGCGGTTCAGTGCCAGATCCAGCTGTCGGTATGCGCCGGTTTCTCGTCCCGCTCGGGCTGGATCGGCGCCGCAGCGGTGACCGGGGCATGCGCGGGGTCCGCGCCGGCCGCCGTCTGCAGCTTCCGGTTACCCCGGAAATAACCAGCTACCACCACGATGGCACACGAGGCCAAAATCGTGAACACGATCACTGCCAGCCAGGATGACATTGCCCGTTTTCTCCTCCCCTTGCTCATAAGACGCACGCGCAGCACCAGCAGAGCACCACCGTGACCTGTTCGTGATCTTTGGTCCGGATGTGCCGGAATCGCGCGTTCAGCCGGACGGCCTGTCCGCGGCGACGGTGACCGTGGCCGGGAACGTTACCGCGCGACGTGAAACCCTTGAGGCAACGGAACGGAGGTGTGGCATGCCGGCAGCACCGCCTGTCGTCCGCGCGGCGGTGCCGGCGGACGCCGAACCCGTCGCCGCCATCTTCGCGCACTACGTCGCGACCAGCGTGGCGACGTTCGAGGAGGTCGCGCCGGCCGCCGCGGACTGGCGGCAGCGGCTCCGCGACCTGGCCGGGCGCAACCTGCCCTTCCTGGTGGCCGAAGCCGACGGGGACGGGACCGTCTGCGGATTCGCCTACGCCAGCCCATGGCGGCCCAAGCCCGCCTACCGGCACACCGTCGAGGACACCGTGTACCTCGCCCCCGGCCACACCGGCCGCGGGATCGGCAGCGCCCTGCTCGGCGGGCTGCTAGCCGGGTGCGCGGCGGCGGGCACGCGGCAGGTCATCGCGGTCATCGCCGACACCGGCAGCGACGCCTCGGCCGCGCTGCACCGCAGGTTCGGCTTCATCCAGGCGGGCCGGCTGTCCGGCGTCGGCCGTAAGCACGGCCGCTGGATCGACACCGTGCTGATGCAAAAGGAACTGGAGCCGGGCGAATGAGCACCGCGTTCACCGCCGGGGAGCAGAACTGGCAGGCACGCCTGGGCAAGCTGCGGGACGTGGTGCGCCAGGAACTCGTGGCGAGACAGCTGGAGCCTGAGCTGCCGCCCGCACCCGTTCGGATCATTGATCTCGGCTGTGGCCAGGGGACGCAGGCCCTCCGGCTGGCCCGGCGCGGGTACCACGTGACCGGGGTGGACGCCTCGGCCGACCTGCTGGCCCGGTTCGAGCGGGACCTGGCCGCCGAGCCGGCCACAGTCCGCGGCCGGGTGCGGGTCGAGCGCGGCCTGATCGAGGATTACGCCGAACGGGCCGGGGTGACGCGCTTCCCCGCCGCGCTATGCCACGGCGTGCTGATGTACCTGGCCGATCCTGCCCCGGCGCTGAGCGCCATCGCGCGGCTGACCGCGCCGGGCGGCGTGGTGTCGCTGCTGGTGCGCAACGGCGACGCGCTGGCCATGCGGCCGGGACTGCTCGGTGACTGGACGGCGTGCGCGGCGGCGTTCGACTCGGACCGCTACCCGAACCGGATCGGGGTCACCGCCCGCGCCGACCGGCTCGCCGACCTGACGGGCCGGCTGGGGGGTCACGGGCTGCAGGTCACCGCCTGGTACGGGCTCCGGGTCTTCACCGACACCGTCCCCGATGGCGCCGAACCTCCGGCGGACCTGCAGGGCCTGCTGGCCTGCGAGGAGCGGGCCGGGCGCACCGACCCGTACCGCCAGGTGGCGGCGTTGCTGCACGTGATCGCCCGGCGGGAAGGATGAGCCGGGTGGCGGGACAGCTATGGCCGGGCTTGCTGGCCGAGGCGTGGGCAGCCCTGGCGGACCCCGGCGGGGGGCACCCGGGCAGTCCCGAGAGCCCGCTCCCGGCCGGGCTCGAGGTGCTCTGGGTCAGCGGCGCTCCGGGTCACCTGCCGTCCCGGCTGCCGGTCGAGGACGTGGCCGTCGCCTGCACCGGGACCGCGCTGCTGGCCGCCGCGGCCCTGCACGCGCAGCGCGGCGGAGACTGCGGATCCCGCGGGTCGCCGACCGCACGGCTGGACCGCGGGCACGTGGCGGCGGCCTTCCGCAGCGAGGCCCACCTGCGGATCGGCGGCGAGCAGGCCGGGCCGGGGTTCGCGCCGCTGTCGCGATTCTGGCGCGCCGCGGACGGCTGGGTGCGCACGCACGGGAACTATCCCTGGCATCGCGCGGCGCTGCTGCGGGCGCTCGGCTGTGCCGATGCCCCGGAGCCGGTCGCGGCGGCGATGGCGGACCTGGGCGCGCGGGAGGCCGAGGACCTGGTGACCGGCGCGGGCGGGATCGCCGCCGCCGTCCGCGACGAGGCCGGCTGGCGGGCGGAGCCGCCCGGTCAGGCGGTCGCCGCGGCCAGGCTGGTGGAAGCGGCGTCGATCGGCGGCGCGCCGCCTCGCTGGCGCCCCGCCGGGGCGCTGCCCGCCTCGGGCATCCGGGTGCTCGACCTCACCCGCGTCATCGCCGGCCCGGTGGCCACCAGGTACCTCGGCGCGCTCGGCGCGGACGTGCTCCGGCTCGACGCGCCGGACCGGCCGGAACTGACGCTGCACGGCTACGACGGGCTGTTCGGCAAGCGCAGCGCGCTGCTCGACTTCGGCACGGCCGAGGGCAACGGCCGGCTGCACGAGCTGCTCTCGGGCGCCGACGTCCTGCTGCACGGGTACCGGCCGCACGCGCTTGACCGGTTCGGGCTGAGCCCGGAGATCCTGGCGGAACGGCATCCCGGGCTGGTGGTGGTGAGCCTGTCGGCGTGGGGCAGCCGCGGGCCGTGGGGCAGCCGCCGGGGGTTCGACAGCATCGTGCAGGCGGCCAGCGGCATCGCGATGGCCGAATCGGCGGACGGCGAGCGGCCCGGAGCGCTGCCGTGCCAGCTCCTCGACCACGGCACCGGCTACCTGTGCGCGGCCGCCGCGCTGCAGGCGCTGGCCCGGCAGTCCGCCCGGGGCGGCACCCAGGTCCGCGAGCTGTCCCTGGCCCGGACCGCGCACTGGCTGCTCGGCCTGCCCCGGGACGCCGCGGCCTCCTCCCCCGCAGCCGCCGCTGACGGCGGCGACCCGGCCTGGCTCGTGACACTGGACAGCGCCGAGGGGCCGGTGACCACCGTGCGGCCGCCCGGCCGGCTTGACGATGAGGCCCTGGCCTGGCCGCGGCCGCTCAGCCGGTACGGCGGCGACGAAGCCGCCTGGGTTAGCTGACCCAGCTCGCCGACCCAGCTAGCCAACGGGGACCAGGGTGAGGTAAGCCTGGCCGAGAAGGCCGTAGTAGCCGCGCAGCCAGAACGAGCGGTGCTGGTCGACCTGCGCCCGGATCTCGTCGGCCTTGGGATGGTCGCCGCGGGCCGCGAGCCACTCCTCCTCGTCGCACTGGTAGCCCGACTCGAAGTCCTCCCACTCCTCCAGCGTGGCGGTCTCGATCCAGGCCGGGCGGAAACCCGCGCCGACGGCCAGGTCGACCAGGCCGGCCAGGCCGCCGAATTCCGCGGCGGACGTGCCCGGCCACATCCCGGCCAGTTCGGCCCTGGTCGGCGTCCGGTGCCAGAATCCCTCGGCGAGCAGCACCCGGCCGCCCGGCGTGACCAGCCGCCTGAGCTCGGCCAGCGCGGCCGCGGTGTGCCCGGGGGGCTGGACCCCGGTGAGCGCGTGACTGGCCCCCAGGCACAGCACCAGGTCGGCGGGCCCGCGGCGGGTCCCGACCCCGGACTCCTGGACGAACGCGGCACGATCTCCGAGCCCCCGGGCCCGGGCGTTGTCCCGGCCCCGGGCCAGGTCGCCCTCGTTCGTGTCGAGGCCGACCCCGGTCGCGTCCGGCGCCGCCGCGAGGATGCGGAGCATCAGCTCACCCCACCCGCAGCCGATGTCGAGCACGGTCCGGGGACTGTTCCTGGTGAGCCTGGCGACGAGCCGGGCCGCCCTGGCCTCGGACAGGGGACCGTGGAAGGTCAGCCGGGTCAGTCTCGGCGGGAGCTCAGTGTCAGTCATATGCGGCGGAGGTTAGCCCGGCACGCCCGGGCTGTACACCGAATTTCTGCCGGGACCCTTGCGGTACAGGGCTTTCCCGGCTCGCCGGCGCCCGAACCGGGGTAAACGCTGTTGGTCTGACGCGGCCGGGACCTTAAGGTAAGTACTGCTGTGAGAGCATACGAGGCCATTGAGCGGATTGACACGTTCTGCGACGCCGTCCCCCGGCGCCGGGCCAGGGCCGACGAGCACGGCCCGCTCGTGCTGTTCGTTCCCACCGGTCCGGGCTGGCCGTACTACGCCAGGCCCAGGCGCGGGCCCAGGCCACGGGTCACCGCCGCCGATGTCCGCGCGGTCCGCGCCCGGCAGCGCGAACTGATCATCCCCCAGTCCTTCGAATGGATCGAGCAGGTCGCGCCCGAGATGGCGGCGGCCGCGGCCGAGGCGGGCCTGGAGGTCCAGAGGCATCCGCTGATGGTGCTGTCCCCGCCGCCGCAGGCACCCGCGCTCCCGCCCGGCATCATCGTGCGCGCGGTCGCCCCGGAGGATCCCGAACTCGACCGGATCTGGGCGGTGCCGACGGTCGCGTTCGGCCATCCGGGCACCGCGACCGGTTACACCGGCCCGGCCGAGCGCGACAAGATCGCCGCGGACCACGACGGCGGCACGATCGCGATGCTGCGGGAGCGGGTCCGATCCGGGCATTCGGTGCTGGCGGCGGCGTTCGGCCCGGACGGGCCGCTCGCGGCGGGAAGCTGCCAGGCCGTGGACGGCGTCGGGGAGATCACCGGCGTGGGCGTGCTGCCGTCGTCCCGCCGCCAGGGTCTCGGCGCGGCCGTCACCGCGCTGCTGGCCCGGGACGCGCTGGACCGCGGCGTGCAGACCGTCTTCCTGTCCGCCAGCGACGACGCGGTGGCCCGTATCTACGCCAGGATCGGCTTCCGCGAGATCGGCATCGCCCTGATCGCCGAGCCCGCCCCCGATTGATACTTGGCGGCGGATAACCGCGCGCAAAAGCACCGCCCGGGAGCAAGGCGCCTGCTAGGCTGCCGCCCGTCTCGGGGTGTTACGCGTGTTTTAGGGGGAGCCTGGTGGGTGATTTCGAAGAGGTCGAGCGCCTCCAGGCGGGCATCCGCGCGTGGCTGCTGCGGACGGCGCGGACCGGCCGCCGCGAACTGCGCGGCATCGGTGCCCCCGCGGTACTGCCGCTGCTGTGCGCGGCGGCGTTCGGGCCGGGGCTGGCCGACGCCGACGGCCCGGCCGCCGCGGCCAGGATGGGCGTGCTCGTCTCGGTCGGAGCTGACATCCTGGCTCATCTCCTGGACGAGGCGACCAGCCGTGCCCGTTCGGCCCATGGCCCAGGGCCGGCCGTCTCCCCGGGCCCTCCCGCTGAGGAGATCCGGAGCCTGGAGCGGGAGATCAGCCGGGGGGTCGGGGACGTCCTGGCCGCGCGCGGCGCCCCTGCCGATGGCCTGCGATCAGACATAGCGATGGTGATGCGGGAGATCGACGCGGGCGGCACGGTCTTCCGCGCGGCGATCGAGGCCGGGGACGAGGAGCTCGAGCGCGAGGTGCTTGCGGCGTTCGAGGCGCTCGCCGCCGAGTTCGGTGACATGGCCTTCATGCTGGCCGACCTGGCCCGCGCGGCCGGGGAGATCCAGGACAGCCTGGGCGGCCAGGCCGCCGAGCTGCGGGCCGCCGGCGAGCGGGCGGGACAGCAGTCAGCGGACGTCCGCATGATCCGCGAGGAACTCGCGGTCATCGAGCGGCGCACCCGGCAGTGGCAGCCGGAGCCGGATGTGCCGGGGCCGGGCTGGACCGGCGGCTGCCCGTACCGCGGGTTGCTGCCCTACGGCCAGGCGCACGAGGCGGTATTCCACGGCCGGGACCGGGTCACCGCCGAGCTGGCGGGCAAGGTGGCCGGGGCCGGGCTGGTCATGGTCACCGGCGCCTCGGGCGCAGGAAAGACCTCGCTGCTGCAGGCCGGCCTGGTGCCCGCGCTGGCCCGGGGCGTGCAGGTGCCCGGGTCGTCGGCCTGGCCGGTGGTCAGCCTCACCGTGACCACGCGACCGCTCACCGACCTGGCGGCCGGGCTGGCGGCGCTGGACGGCAGGGATCCGGCCGCCGTCAGGCAGCGGCTGGCGGGCGCGCCAGGTGAAGCGCACCAGCTGATCCGCGAGATCACCCGGCCAGCCGGAGACGCCGCCCGGCTGGTGCTGATCATCGACCAGTTCGAGCAGGCCTTCGCGGGCGACGGACCGGACGAGAGGCGGGAGCGGCAGGCGTTCATCGACGCGGTATGCGCGGCGGCCGCCCGCCCGCCCGGCCCGCGGGGCGAGCCGGCGGCCCGGGTGGTGATCGCCGTCCGCGGGGACTACTGGGACCGGTGCGCCGCCTACCCTCAGCTTGTCCCGGCCATGGAGCGCGATCAGCTGGTGGTCGGCCCGCTGCAGGAAGCCGGCTTGCGCCGGGCGATCAGCGGCCCGGCCGAGGCGAGCGGGGTGCACGTTGACAGCACTCTCACCGACGCCATCGTGGCCGACGCGCGCGCAGCCGGTGCCGAGATGCTCCCGATGCTCTCGCAGGCCCTGACGCTGACCTGGGAGAACCGCGACGGCGACCGGCTCACCCGCGACGGCTACGACCGGGCTGGCCGTGTCGCCGGCGCCGTCGAGGTCAGCGCCGAGGCGGTCTACGCCAAGCTGACCGAGGAACAGCAGGCGATCACGCGGGACGTGCTCAGGCGGATGACCGCCGCGGGCCAGGACGGCAGGCCGGCCCGCCGTCAGGTGTCCCGCGCCGAGCTGCGCGCGGGCCGGCCGGAGAACCAGTGGGCGCAGGTCGGCGCGGTGCTCGACGCGCTCGCCCGGAGCCGGCTTGTGGTAGTCCGCGACGGCACCGCGGAGATCGCCCACGACGTGCTGCTCCGGGCCTGGCCGCGGCTGCGCGACTGGCTGGAGGAGGATCAGTCCAGCCTGATCCTCTACGGTCAGCTCGCCGAGGACACCGCGCGGTGGCACCAGAACGGCAAGGACTCCGCGCAGCTGTACCGGGGCGTCCAGCTCGCCGCGGCCCGGGAGGCCACCCGCGTCTGGGCCGCGGATCCGGGCCGGCACCCGGCGCTGACCGCGGCCGAGGCTGAGTTCCTCCGGGCCAGCGGGCAGGCCGGCACCCGGGCCAGGTGGGGGCGCCGGACCCTGGCCGGCGCCCTGGTCCTGCTGCTCCTGGCCACCCTCGCCGGAGCGGGTCTGGCCGTCCGGTCGGCCAGGAACAACGCCAGCCAGCAGCGCGCCGCGGGCCTGTCGGAGCGGCTGGCCGCGCAGAGCACAGCGCTCGAGGCCGCCGACCCGGTCACCGCGGCGCTGCTCGCCGGGGTCGCGTGGCAGATCGCACCGACCGCGCAGGCGCGTTACAGCCTGCTCGAGTCCCTGGCCCAGCCGGTGCGTGGCATCCTGGCGGCCCCGTCGGGCCGGGTGACCGCGGTGGCGTACGGCCCGGGCGGCAAGAAGCTGGCGGTCGGCTACCGAGACGGCACCATCCGCCTGTGGGACCTCGCCTCACAGCGCTTGGTCAGCACCGCGACCTGGAGCGGCGCGGCGCTCGCGCTCACGTTCACCGGCGGCGGCAAGGCCCTGGAAGTAGCCGGGCCCGCGGCGGTCGGGGTGTGGGACCTGACCAGCCGGGCCAGGATCGCCGCACAGCCCCTGGCCGGCGTGACCGGCGGCCGCTGCGTGGCGTTCAGCCCGGACGGTGTCACGCTGGCCACCGGCGGCAACGACGGGAACATCCGGCTGTGGAACGCCGCCACCCATCAGGAGATCGGCGCGCCGATGAGCTCGGACCTCAACCCGGTGGAGGCCGTGACGTTCAGCCCCGACGGCGCGACGGTGGCCGCGGCCAGCAGCGACGGGGCGGTCCAGCTGTGGGACGCGACCACTCAGCAGGAGGCGGGCGCGACGATGGTAGCCGCCCCGGCCGCGGTCAGGGCGCTCGCGTTCAGCCCGGGCGGGAAGTTCCTCGCCGCCGGCGGCGAGGACGGGAACGTCCGGCTGTGGGACGTCGCCACCCATAGCCAGGCGGGCGCGACCATGGCGGCCGGGGCTCCGGTCGCGGCCGTGGCGTTCAACGCGAACGGCACCACGCTCGCCACCGCGGACAGCGGCGGGGGCACCGAGCTGTGGGCCTTCGCCACCCAGAAGCAGACCGGCGCCGCGCTGACGGCACCGGGCTCGGGCCGCGTGAGCGTGCTGGCGTTCAGCCCGGACGCGGATGTCCTGGCCACCGGCAACGGGAACGGGACCACCGAGCTGTGGAACCCGGCCGTCTTTCACCAGTCCTCCGCTCCGATCGCCACCGGCACGCCGGAATCGCCGGCCGCGGCCGGCGGCCATGCGCCGGCCGTGCTCAGCGGCCAGGGCGATGTCCTCGCGGTAAGCGACAGCCGGGGCAAGGTCCGGTTGTGGAACACCCTGACCCGGCGGCCGGCCAGGCCGCCGGTCGCCAGCCATCACGCGGTGACCGGGCTCGCGCTCAGCGGCGACGGCAAGATCCTGGCCGTGGCCGGTGATGGCCTGCAGTTGTGGTCGACGGCGGCCGGGCGGCGGATCGGCGGCCCGCTGCCCGCGGCCGACGCGGCCGGCCCGGTGGCGCTCAGCCCGGACGGACGGCTGGTGGCCGCCGTCGGCACGGACGGCAAGGTCCGGCTGTGGCAGGTGGCCACCCAGCAGGAAGCCGGCACCGCGGTGACCGCCGGGCTGGGCGCGCTCGCTTTCAGCCCAGACGGCAAGACCTTCGCCACGGTCAGCTCGAACGGGACCGCGGCGCTGTGGAGCGTGGCCACCCAGCGCCGGATCGGCGCGCTCATGAACGGGAGCGCGCCGGGCCGGCCCGGGGCCCAGGAGGCGGCTGGGGGCGGGACGACCGCCGCGGCGTTCAGCCCGGACGGCACCAGGCTCGCCGCCGCGGGCTCCGGTGGCGGCATCCGGCTATGGGACGTGGCCAGCCAGCAGGAGATCGGCACGCCGATGACGGCCGGCCCGGAACCGGTCTACGCGGTCGCGTTCAGCCCCGACGGCACCACCCTCGCCGCCGCCGGCGGCGACGGCACCGCCCGGCTATGGGACGCGGCCAGCCAGCAGGAGATCGGCACGCCGATGACGGCCGGCCCGGAACCGGTCTACGCGGTCGCGTTCAGCCCCGACGGCACCACCCTCGGCACCGCCGGCGCCAGTGGCAGCTCCAGCGGCACCGCCCGGCGCTGGGACGTGGCCTTCCCGGCCGGGCTGCCGGCCGCCACCTGCGCCATCGCGCACCAATCGCTCACCCTCCAGCAGTGGGCTGACTACGCTGGGACCCAGCCGTTCCGGCAGGTCTGCCCGGCGAGCTAAGCCTCGCCCCAGACTGCCCCGGAGGGCACTGGCGAAGCGCGCGATCGGGATGGTGGTCAGGACGGCGGTTTCCGGGATAAGGGGCAGGCACTCGGCCTCCGGGTCGAAACCGCCCCGAGCACCCCTCCGGGTCGTGCTCGCGGTGCTCGGTGCCTGCCTCGCCATCGCCGGGGGCACGGTGGCGGGCCTGGCCGCGGCGGGTCCGGGAACGCCGCCCCGGGCGCCGGGCGCCCAGTCCGGGCGGATGACCGGGACGACGAGCGATCCGCACTCCGCCGGCCAGCTGAACCTGACCGCCTCTGCGCCGCTGCCCTCCCCGCGGCCGCGTTCGCCGCGGGCAGCGTCCCCGCGGGCGACACCTGCTGCCGGGCCGACGGCCGCGGCAGGCCAGCGGGAACCGTTCGGGCCTGCCGCGGCGTCGTACCTGTCAGGCCGGGCCGGCACCGTCATGGCCGCCGTCGACGACCTCGGCACCGGCCGGACCTGGGATCTCGGCCAGGGCCAGCCGCAGGCCGAGGCGAGCATCGTCAAGCTCGACGTCCTCGAGACGCTGCTGGCCGAGCACGACCAGGACGGCGGCGCCGGGCTGCCGGCCGCCGACCGGTCGCTGGCCGGGCAGATGATCGAGGACAGCGACAACGACGCCACGACCAGCCTGTGGTATCAAGCCGGCGGCCCGGCCAGGATCCGCTCGTTCAACGCCAGGGCCGGCCTGAGCCACACCGAGCCGTCATCCTGCGTGGTCTGTCCCGGGTTCGCCTGGCCGGGATGGGGACTGACCACGACGACCCCCGACGACCAGATCACCCTGCTCAGGCAGCTGGTCAGGCCCAGCTCGCTGCTCACCCGGGCCGACCGCGACTACGCCTTGTCGCTGATGGAAGACGTCACGCCGTCCCAGCGGTGGGGTGTTTCCGGCGGTGTCCCGGCCCAGGTCACGGTGGCCCTGAAGAATGGCTGGCTGCCCCTGCGGGGCACGGGCAGCGACTGGCAGGTCAACAGCATCGGGTGGATCTCCGGCGGCGGCCGTGATTACCTGATAGCCGTGCTCACTACAGGGAATCCCACCCAGCAGTACGGCATCGACACGATCGAGGCGCTGGCCGCCATGGTGTGGCAGCACATGGGCTAGCCGGCCCGGCAAATACGCTCATGCCAGAATTCACGGCATTAATTGCGCTAATAAGTCAATCGGCCATTTGCCGTCAGCCCGCTTGCCCCGGCACAGACGGCTGCGTAACATCTAACCCCGGCAATCGAGCTATTGTTCGCCGGCAAAGAGAATGGGCAAAGGTGTCCAGAATCCACGGTAATGCCGTATTCAAGCCATTAGTCTGCGTGATCCGGACACCTCGGCGGCCGGCCGGCGTCCGGGGGTGGCGCGGGTGACGTGCCCCAGGTGCCGGTCGGAGACCGGGTCCGACCCGGCCTTCTGCGGTGATTGCGGGACCCCGCTCAGCAGCGAGCCCTCCGGCGGCCCGTACTCCCCCGGAGCTTCGGCCAGCCAGTTCCCCCGCACGCCCGGTGACCAGTACATCCCGAGCGCCGCGTCCGGTCAGCACAGCCCGCCTGCGTCCGCCCCGCCCCGCGAGTTCCGCCTCGACCTGCGGCGGCTCAGCCGGGCGGAGCAGACCGTGGGCGGCGCGAGCCTGGTCGTCCTGGTCTCGCTGTTCCTGCCGTGGTTCGGGTTCAGTGCGTCCGGGGCCAGCATCAGCGTCACCGGGACGACCGCGCACGGATACCTGGTCATCGTGGTGATCACGGTCCTGATGATGACCGGGTACCTGGTGCTGCGGTCCGGCGCGGACGAGTTCCCCCTCCCCCTGCCGATCACGCACGAGACGTTGCTGCTGGCCGGGACGGGCGTGCAGTTCGTGCTCGTGCTCGCCGGCTTCCTCAACGTGCCGCCGGCCGGGCTCCGCTGGGAAATCGGCGCCTACCTCGCACTGCTCGCCGCGGCGGTGGCGGCCGTCCCGGTGGTCCGGCCCGTGATTCGCTCACGGCCGGGCCGCCGCTGAGCTGGGCCTGGGAGCTTAGGCCGGCCCGGGCGCCTTCCTAGGCCGATCGCAGCCTGGCCAGGGCCGCCGGGGTGAGGCCGGAGAGGCCGCCGCACTCCCTGGTCAGGTGGGCTTGGTCGGCGTAACCCGCCTCGGCCGCGACAGCCGCCAGGTCCAAGACGCCCGGGCTGGCGTCGATGCGGGACACGAACCGGCGGAACCGCAGCACCCGCTGCAGCGTCTTCGGGCCGTAGCCGACGGCGGCGTGGCAGCGGCGGCGCAGTTGCCGCAGGCTGAGCCCGACCTCGGCGGCGACGTCCTCGGCGCGGGCCTGCGGATCGCGGAGCAGGCGAGCCGCCCGGGTCACGGCCGGGTCCGGCGCGCCGCCGTCGACCAGGCCAGCCGTCACGTCCAGCATCCGGGCGGCGGCGGCCTGCGGGTCGAGCGCGGCAGCCAGTCGCCCCGCGTCGGCCGGCCTAAGGTCGGCGAGGTCGACGCGCTGGTCGCGGAGCTCGCTGAGCGGAATCCCTAGCGCCGGGCCGCCCGCCGAGGGACGGAAGCGGACGCCGAGGATGACCGTTCCCGCTGCCATGGCGGTGGGCACCGGGCCCGTGTCCGGGCCGGCTACGAACGCGCCCCGGCCCTGCTCCCAGACCAGGTCGGTGCACCCGTCGGGCAGCACGAGGCCGGCCCGGTCGGCGTCCTCGGTGGTGACCTGCGCCCACAGGCAGGCGACGGCGCCCCGCAGCGCGGCGGGAGCCGGCCATTCGGTGTAGCCGGGCGGCAGTGCTCGGGCATCCACCTGGACAGCATGCCATGACGAAGGCCGTTTCGTTCAATACGGGCAGGGCGCCCTGGTGATCTGATGAACTGATGATCACTCCTGACATCCACGCCGCCGCCGCCTTCATCGCCGCCAGCGCCAGGGTGCTCGACCGGCGCCGGTTCCAGCGGCTGTTCGAGGACGGCCCGGCGACCGCGGTACGGGACGCGGTGGCCGCCTACCGCAACGAGGACGGCGGGTTCGGCCACGCGCTTGAGCCGGACTGCCGGGCGCCCGGCAGCCAGCCCGCCGCCGCCGCGATGGCCCTGCGCATCCTCGACGAGGCCGGCGCCTGGGACGAGAACCTGGTCCGGGGGGCCTGCGACTGGCTCGCCGTGATGGCCCCCGCCGAGGGCGGCGCGGCCTTCGTCGAGGCTGACCCGCACGCCCTGGGCCGCTGGCCGCACGCGCCCTGGTGGGTTCCCGAGGAAGGCCATCCCGCCTCGCTCATCGCCACCGGCATGATCGCGGGCACGCTGCACGCCCGCGGCGCCAGCCACCCGTGGCTCGACGGCGCCACCGAGGTCATGTGGAACCGGATCGGCAAGCTGAGCGAGCCGGGCGCGTACGAGATGTTCGGCGTGCTCGGATTTCTCCAGCACGTACCCGACCGGGACCGGGCCCGCGAGGTGTTCGGCCGGGTCGGCCCGCTGATCCTGGAGCGGAACCTGGTGGCGCTGGATCCGGAGGCAGCCGGCGAGGTGCACGGGGTGCTCGACTTCGCCCCGGAGCCGGACTCGCTGGCCCGCGCCCTGTTCGATGACGCGACGGTCAAGGCGCACCTGGACCACCTGGCCGGGGCCCAGCGGGAGGACGGCGGCTGGACGTTCAACTGGCCGGCCTGGTCACCGGCCGCGGAACGTGACTGGCGCGGCTTCCTCACCGTCGACGCCCTCCGTGTCCTGCGCGCCAACGGCCGCCTCTAGCGGCAACCCGGCGCTGCGCCGGCCGTCACCAGAGCCGGTCCCCCGCAGTTGAAGATCTTTACATTGAACCAGGCACGTTTCTCGCCCGCGCACCATTGATGACGGGCACCCGGGGCTGACAGGCGCAGAACCATCTTGTGTGGGGCGCCGGGCGGGGCCCCGCATGTCAGCATCGGCGAGATGGGAATGTCAGGGGGCTGATGGCTGATCGGCCATCCGCAGGGGCCGGGCGGTCGTGCCGGGCGTGCTGACGGCGATGTCTTCCAGGCTGCGCCCGGCAGGTTCGGGCAGCACGAGGGTGAGCGCGAAACCGAGGACGGATACCGC
>Ga0137379_10002123_pt1 | contig 18347 bp, 22 predicted proteins | sample SagtaG_18_FD_104812 | JGI IMG/M metagenome (GOLD analysis project Ga0137379, IMG submission 104812) | Vadose zone soil microbial communities from Sagehorn Ranch, Mendocino, California, USA - Sage2_L_80_16 metaG | ecosystem: Environmental > Terrestrial > Soil > Vadose zone | place: USA...
AACGCCTGGCCGCCGCCGAGGTCCTGGGCCCGCCCCGCCGTCAGGGGAAGGCCGACGTTTACGATGCGGTGGCCGTTGCCATCGCCGTGACGGGCCACGAGGCGCCCTGTTTGAAATGCTGGGTCGACGTCACGAACTTTTCGGACGGCAAGAGCGGCGGCCGGCGGGAGCGCTACCTCCGGCTCTACGCTTCGCGCGACCGTCGCGCGTGTAGCCCAGAGGAGCAGGCGGGCCCGCGGGCAGGGATCTGCGCTGCCTGTTGCCGGGCGGCCGTCCATCCCATCACGAGCGACTGCTTTGCATGCGGGGGTGGCGACCGTTTAGCTGCGCCGCAGAGGAGGTTTAGGCGATGACGGCGGAGGGGAAGCGGTCAGTCACGATCGAATGCCCGGGGTGCGCGCACTCGTGGAGGGTCGGCGAGAAGGAGGACATAACGGCGGACAAGACCTGCTCGGCGTGCGGTCACACGTGGACGCCCGAGCTGGCCGACTACTCGAAGGCGGTGAGGCGAGCGACGAAGGGCGCCGTGAAACAGACGGCCGCCGCAGCCGCAGCTCCGCGGATCGACGTGGCCGCGATCTTCGCGGCGCGGAACCGGGACAGGGTCGACCGGGCGTCAGCGACAGACCCCGGCGCGTTCTACCGCGAACGAAACGCGCGGGGGAAGTGATGGACCCGAGGGGGAGACGAGCCGAGGCACGCCTAGCGGAACGCCGCAGCTTGGAGGCGCGCGCCAAGAGAGGCGACGAGAAGGCCAGGACCGAGTTAGAGGCCCTGGACTTCGGAGAGGCCATCCTTCGGAGCAGGAGGAGGACCGCAATGGTGAACGCGCAAATCCAGGCCTGCGCCGACGCGCTGCGCGGGGACCGGGAGGAGCTGGCGAGCTTGCGGCACGTCACGTGGCTGCCCGGGAACGAGTCGGCCCTCCGCTCGAAGTTCTGCGGGGACGAGACCACCTACTCGAAGTTCAAGGTGCCGACGGACCTGGAAATGCTGGTCGCCGTGCGGGCGTTCCTGAAGCGCGTGGGCGCGCTCGATGAAGAGAAGCCGCGGGGGAGAGCAGTGATGGAGCAGAAACAACGGAGCCTGACGGACCTGGCTGCGGACTTCTACGCCGGCCGGTTGAAGAAGCAGGAACCCGAGGCGACCCCTCGGCCGGCCGGGGTAGAGGACCCAGGCGCGCTGTACCGAGAGCGCAACGCGCGAGGGAGAAGGTGATGGAAACGACGAAGACGTTCGAGGATCTGGCGCAGCGCGAGTACGTGACGAAGCCGCAGGGCGCGGCCGCGGCGAAGCCGGCCCCGGGGGCGCGCCGGTTCACGATGCAGGACGTGGCCGCGTCCTACTACGGCTCTCAACCCGACGGCGACGCCGGGCTGATCGAGGCCTCGCCGCATGGAGGTCCGCGGTGAGCGCCGCGACGCAGGTGCTGGCCAGGCCCCTCGCGCTGTCGGAGGCGCTGTGCCTCCAGCTCGGCATCATCGGGCGCGGGGCAGCAGGCGCCACGATCCGGCTGAGCAACGGCGCGTCGCGCAGCTTCGTGGGCGCGAAGGAGGCAACGGTCCCCGCAATTGGTCCCGGCTCGACCTGGCTCCCTATGGCGATCGTCACCATCCTCGAGTCGCCCCAGGGCAACCTGATGCCCTGGGCGGCCGACCTCGTGCTGTCGAACGGCGAGGCGAACGCAGTGGCCATCCGTTTCGGCCTTCCGCTCATCAGCAAGCCCTGGCCGAGCGGGACGCCCGGTGATCTCCAGGTCGACGAGGAAGGATTCGCCCGGTCGCGGGCCAATGCGGACGCCCTGCTGCCCGCCACGATGCTGGTGAGACGAGCCGAGGACCTCTTCGCATGCTGGTCGCTCGCGGAGCCGGCGCCCAAGGCTCGTGCGGCGAAGCTCGCCGAGTCTCTGGCCCGCGCCCTGGGGGCGGAAGCCCTCTCCAGTTTCCCCCTCCACGGGTTCCACGCCTCCTTGCTCAGCATCGCGCTGTTGGCGCGCGCGGAAGCGGGCAGGGCCTACGATTTTGATCAGGTCGCGCAGGTCGCGGCCGGAAAGGTTGAGAAGCGATGACGTCGACGAAGGACAAGGTCCAGACCACCCTCGAGAAGGCGCGCGCCTCCGCCAAGGACGCCCAGAACGAGGTCGCCGCGGGCCGCGTGGTGCTCGCGGCGAAGCGGAGGGAGCTGAGCGCGGCGCAGAGTGCGCCGCCTCCCCTCAAGGATATGAAGGAGCTGGCCGTGCAGGCGGTGAGGCGTGAGGCCGCGGCGTGGGTCCGGAACTACGGTCCGAGCGTCCTCGGCGCCCTGGCCCTGGACGCCGCGGGCGGCAACAACACGGGCATTCCCATCACCGCAATGGTCGACCGCGCTCCGTTCGGCTTCATCTGTGCGGGGGACCCGGAGAGGGCGGCCGAGATGATCGCGTCGATCTTGAAGCAGTGTCCCTCGTACGAGTCCGGTCCTCCCCTGGCGGAACGCGACCGCACACTCGCGGCGCTGCGCAAGGAAGTGGCGGACCTGGAACGCGCGGACGAGGAGCTCACCAACAGCGTGATCGCGGCCGGCGTGAGCATCTCCGTGCGGCCCGACGTCCTCGCCCGCCGGCAGGAGGAGGCCGATCGCGCCGACGCTGCGGAGAGGGTGATCGAGAACAGGGCAAAACGCCAGGCGCGCTTGAATGAGGCCGCTCGCGAGAGCGGAGTACCGGCCGTGCGCCTGGTGGGCTGACACCATGAGAGAGGTCGTCCACCTGGCCGCGCCCGACGGCCGAACGTGCTCCAGATGCGGGGCGACCCTGGTCACCGGCTCCGCGGCCACGTTCACGCCGGAGAGGCCGGTGCTGGAGTTGAATTACGACGGCGGCCGGGCGTTCTGGATGACCACGCGCCCGCCCTCGTGCAAGCCGCGGCCCGTGGCCGCCGTGAGGTAGCAAGACCGGTGCCCTGGTTTGCGCTCCTTTCCCCGGGGCCCCCAGGCCTCGCCGGGCGGGCCTTTTGGAGCGGGCGATGCCCGCGGCCCGGCACTTTTGAGAACGGAGGTTCGAGATGGCTTTCGTGACGAGTGAGGCAACAACTTTTCTCGCGGCGATCAACACGTTTGTGGCCGCGAAGCAGACCGCGATCGCGGCCGTCCGGACCGAGAGGACCGCGGCGGGCGTGACGGATTCCACGAAAGGTTACACGCCGGGACCGAAAGAGGCGGAGCTCGCCACCATGGGGATCCAGGTTCCCTTCGGGACCTTGGGCGAAGGCAAACTTCTCCACCTGTAGGAAGAGGTCCCTGGAGATGCTGGAGACGGGTTGGCCGAGGCGCGCCGGCACGAAAGCGCGAGCCCCAGGCCCAGGCGATCGGGACGCGACCCAGCGCCGCGGGCGAAGTGCAGACGTATTCACCAGGGGGCCCAGCAAAGGCCGGCGCGAGGTAGCATGAGCGGCGCCATGACCGTCCGCCGGCGGACCCGAACCGTCACGGAATGGGCCTGCCGGTGCGAGCGCTGCGGCCACAAGTGGGTCTCCAGGGGCCCGAAGCCTCCGATCAGTTGCGCCGGCTGCACGGCCCGGGGCTGGAACCGGCCCGCCCGGCCCTATCGGCGCCGGACCAGGGTCCGCACCAAGGCCCGGTAGCCCCGCCCGGCGCGCTCGGCGCCCCGCCCTGAGGCGCTGCGGTGCCCGGACGTCCATTCCCCCGCGGGATCGCCGCCCCGGGGCCCCAGGGCCTTCTAGGCCACCCGCGGGATTTCGCTTGACTATTACAAGGCGCCTTGCAATAGTCGGCGCCATGCCGCCCCATGACGTGTCAGAGTTGCCCAGTGTTGCTCAGGGTTGCCCAGGGTTGTCCAGGGCGCATCATGGGATCCCGGCTGTGGTAGGCGCCTGCCGTCGTCCAGCCGCCAAGCTGCGCGCCGTTCGAGAGCGGCGGCCGGCGCGTCTCCGGGCCGAATCCTCGGTCCCGTTTCTCCTGAAAGGTGGTTCCCCCGTGTCGAAGAAGGCAAAGACGATGAGGGCGGCCCGGCCTGGCCGGGCGAGCGGAAAGGCCGTGGCGGCGTGGTGGGAAGGCCGCCGACCGGGCGTCGACTTCCTCAAGGCCCGACTCCTCAAGTTGTGCGACCAGGCCGGCGCCGCGGTGAGGATGCTTCGCAAGATGAACCTCGAGTCGGAGGAGACCGCCGAAATGTTCTCGACAGCCGCCAGCGAGCTGATGGACGTGGCTTTCTACGTCCAGGGCATCGAGGACGCGCTCGGGGTCCGTCAGAAGGCCCGCCAGGCGGCGCTGGAGCTGGCGACGCTGGAGGATGGCGACCCGAACGGTGCGGCGTTTGGGCTCGGGGCGAAGATGTACCGTGAGATGGCGCGTTATGCGGCCGGGGCGGCGAAGGTGTGCACGAGCAAGGCACGGTGGGTCGCGTGAGCGCCGCCGGGGCCCGCATGACGCGCGTGCGCTTCACGGAGCGAGAGGAGGAGTGGTTGCATCTCGTCGCTTACGTCCGCGGCTACCGGCGATGGGGCCTGGGCCTCCGGGGCGTAGGGCCGTCCTCCAGGACGTCGTCCGTAGTGCGCGCGACCGAAGCCGATCGGAGATCCTCGCCATTCCCTACCCGGAGGTGACGGCCGAGACGCTTGACCGAGCGCGAGGCGACGAAGGCCGCCGTCAAGGGGACCAAGCGTTAGCGTCGCGGTGGGGCGCCGGACCTGCGGTGCTATCCTTCGCGGTCGCTTCGTCCGCGCCTGCTCGCGATGCCGCGCGACGCTCAGGGACCTACGGTGCCCGCAGCATCCGGATCGTCGACCGTTGGATCGTAGTGGACCTTCGCGCGGGTGCGGTCCTCGGTGCCGGCCGACGGCGATCGTCTCGAGCTCTACCGGGGCGATCAGCGAGGGCGCCCAGGCGAAAGCGGAGGATGACCAGTGAGAGGGAAGTGGTCGAGTTTCCCCGGCCTGGTGCGCGACACGGCGCGCGAGCTCGGCCTGACACGGTCCGCGGATGGAGGAGGAGAAATGCTGGAAGCCGAAATGATGCCCGCGAAGAGAAAGTGGTCTCCGGCGCGACGGGAGGCCGCCCGCCGTGGGCCGCGGAAATCATGGTCCCCGGGCGGATCCGCCAGCACGCCCGCGAAGGTGGACGCCCCTTTCGCCCAGCCCGCGGAGAGCCCCAAGAAGAGGGTCCAGGTTCAGGCCGAAGCTCGGCGAAGGGGAGAAGACGGCCCGGGTGAGGACCGGATCTACCTGACCCCGGAGCAGGCGGCCGAGTACCTCCACGTGAGCCTGCGGACGCTCGCGAACTGGCGTTGCTCCCGCAAGGGGCCGGCCTTCCGCAAGCACAGCCGTACCGCGGTGGTCTACGTGCAGGCCGAGCTCGACGCCTGGTCAGAAGGACAGCGCGTCGAGACGGTTAACGAGCAGGCATAGGAAAGAACGGCCCTTGAGCGGCGGTCGCGGCACGTCGAGCGCGTCATGGCCGGCGGCGCCGAGACGAAGGTCGTCCAAGGCGCGCGTGTGACCATGGGCCGTCTGAACACGAATCGCGCCACCGAGGCTGGGGAACGGGTGAGGAGGATACCTCGCCGGAGGGACGTGCTCCGGCCCCGATCCCCGGCCGCGGTGACGCGATCCGCTCGAACCTCGTTCTCACCGGGGCTTGGTGCTATCCTTCCCGTGTGGGTCGCTTCGTCCGCGCCTGCCCGCGATGCTGCGCCGTGCTCAGGGAGCTGCGGTGCCCGCAGCATCGGATCGTCGACCGTTGGATCGTAGTGGACCTTCGCGCGGGCGTGATCCTCGGCGCAGGCCGACACGACCGCCTCATGCTCGGTCCGCTGCTCGCCTCGATGAGCTCGCTGCTGCTCGAGGAGCACGCCGCCGCCCTCCCTAAGACGCCGCACCCACGGGCAGCATAGGCCCCCGCGGCCTGAAGGCCTGGCCTCAGGCCGGACCCCTCGTGGCGCGCCCCCGTGGCAAGCTGAGCCACGGCGGATAGGGCCTATAACCCGACACGGCGCGGTTTCCGCGCTGCGCCTTCCGCCTGGTCGTTTCTCTCGCGGGCACCCGCGGAGGTGCATCATGAGCAGTCGGATCTCCACGCCGAACCGAGCCGCGGACGGCTCATCGGGCCCGTCGGTTGGTCTCTCGGAGGAGCAAGCCGGCGTGTACCTGCGCTTCATGGCCGAGACGACCAGTTGGCAGTGCCGCGTGCTCCGCGGCGATGTGCCAGGCCCGGAGGCGCGGCGCTTGGCGGTGCGGCTCGAGGCGCTCATGCCGCTCATGCCTCAGGAGGAGACAATCAAAACGAGTGCAGACGTCTGCACTTGGACTCGGAGGTCGAAAACAATCCCTTCCGACATGACGCTGCAGGAGAGCCTCGATCTGGAGAAGCGCTTCGGCCACGGGGACCGACAGGCACGGTTACCGCGTTTGCTCAGCGCGCTCTGCGAGTTCGCCCGCCCCGCGCAAAGGCTCGCGTTCCTCCAGCGCGTCCTCGGTGTCTTGGAACGTGCCCGGTGCTTCGCTCTACGCGAGGCCCTGACCACGAGGAACAATCGTGAGAATGCGAGTTTGCAGCGGTTCCAGCGGCGCCGCCCCGACGCCCTCTCCATGTGCGTCACAAACCAAGAGGCATCGACCGCGCTGGACTTCCGATCCATCGAAAAAGCCTCGCCCCGCCGTGCCGGGGGCGGGAGCCCGCTCTGGCCCGCACTGCGGGAAGCCCAGAGCGCGCTCAATGCATTGAGGCTGCCGCGCGACCTTGCCCGCGAAGTCCTGGTCCTGGCCGCTGTGGCTCCCTACCAAGAGCAACAGTAAAGCAGCCCCGAGGGGGGTAACCCTCCAACTTCGAGGGGTTACTGGATACGGTCCGCACCCTTGTGCTTGATCATCTTCAGGCATGAGCGCGAGCGCAAACGCCCACGAGACCGCGGAGGTGCGCCCCGACGAAGCTATCACAGGAGAGATTAGCAATGGCAGCTCGGAGAGGCGAGAGCCCTGGTGCTGCGGCAGATGATAGTACGCTCCGACGAGCCCGAGCGCGTCCTCCTGGGCGCGGTCCTCGTGTCGCCCGGGGTTATCAACTCGGCCGGGGATCTCCGGCCCGAGCACTTCGGAAACGTGCGCCACGCCACCACCTGGGCGGCCGTGCAGCGGCTCGCGGCTGCCGGCTCGGAGCTGGACCTGGTCACGCTCAAGGCAGAGCTGGAGCGCGCGGGCGAGCTGGCCGCCGCTGGCGGTGCTCTATACCTCGCACAGCTCCTCGATGGCGTGCCACGCTTTACGACCCTGGCCTCGTGGGCAGACCTGGTCCGTGGTGGCGCCCGCCGGCGCCGCCTGCGCACGGGCGCGACTCAGCTCCTCGAGATCTCGGACAATGGGGCGGATCCGGCCCGCGTGGGCGCGATCCTCGATGCACTGCGCGCGGAGGCGCCGTCCGACACGCGCCCGGGATTCGTCTCCGCGGTCGACGTCGTGAAGGCGCCGGCACCAGAGGAGATCGTCGAAGGGCTCCTGTTCCGCAACAGCGTCCACGTGCTCGCCGGCGAGTCGGGGGCTGGAAAAACCTTCGAGGCGGTCGGACTCGCGGCGGACATAGCGGAAGGCATCGACCACCACGGGCGCCGGGTGACCCGCGGGACGGTCGCCTACGTCTCGTTCGAGTCGGACGCACTCCAGCTCCGGCTCCAGGCACTTCGCGGCCGCGGCGCAACCCTTCAGGGCCTCTATCTCCTCCGCGCGCTCGACCCTATCTCTCCCCGCGTGGAACGCGATGGCACGGAGACGCCTTCGCTGGGCGAGACATTCCTGACCGGCCGGCTGCAGGATCTCGCCGCGGACCTGGCGGCCAGGGGAGAGCCCCCGATCGCGGCCGTGTTCATCGACACGGTGAGAGCATCCTTGAGCGGCTCAGAGGACTCCTCCGAAAGTGTCTCGGCCTACCTGCGGGCCGCCAGGCGGATCCTTGCGGCCGTCCCTGGCGCCGCCCTCGTGCTCCTACATCATGCGGGCTGGCAGGACGGCCAGGAAAAGCGGAAGCGGGAGCGTGGCTCGTCGGCATTCCGCGGCAACGTCGACGCGACGCTCTACCTCGAGGCCTCCGAGCCGGAACCGGATGGGAGCGTGCGCCTCACCCTGCGCATGCTCAAGGCCCGAGACGCCGCGCCGCGGCCGCCGCTGTTCCTCGTCCGTCGCAAGGTCGACCTCCCGGGCTTCGACTGCTGGGGCGAGCCGCTCTCATCGTGCATCGTCGAGCGTGACACCACGACCCGCGAGGATCGCGAACGCGCAACCGCCGCGCGGCTCGACGCAGAGGCCCAGGCCCAGGAGAGGGCCCTCTTGCATGCGATCCTGGAATACCCCGAGGCGACGAGCATCAACCTGCTTCGCCCTCGGGTCGGATGGGGCAAGTCCACAGTGGCGGACGTCGTCGCCAGGGCCCTGCGAGAGAGGCTGATCGTCGAGGGCAAGCGGGGCGCGCCCTACCAGATCACGACCGGCGGACGAGACCTCCTCGGGCTTCCTCCTTCGAGTGGGACTAAGCGGGACCGAAACGGGACCGGGGACACATCGGTCCCGGAGGCTCCGCGAGGGGGACCTGGGACCCCCCCTATAGGGGTCCCAGTCCCCGTCCTCTCGCCCGACAGAGCTCCAGGGAGGCACGGAAGAACGAAAGGGGACCGGACCAGAGGAAGAAAGGGAGGAGGACGCTGATGGACGCGAACACGATGCTCGCGGGCCGGTACCTGAACGCCGCGGATCTCAAGGGCCGGTCGGTGCGGGTCACGATCGAGCGCGTGGATGACGTCAAATTTCGGGACGGGACGCGCAAGCTCGTGCTCTCGTTCGAGGGCGCGAGAAAGCAGCTCGCGGTGAACAAGACGAATCTGCGCGCCATCATCGCGGCCTTCGGGACGTCGGAGACGGAGCAATGGATCGGGCAGCGGCTCACCCTCGAGCCTCGTAAGGTGGACTTCGGCGGGCAGCTCGTCGACGCGGTGCGGGTCGCGGCTCCCGCGGCTCCTCCCCCGCGGCCGGCGCCCCCGCCGCCGCCCCCACGGGAGCCGGGCGAGGATTTCCACGCGACCGACGAGGACGTGCCCTTCTGATGGCCGACGACAGCGAGCGAGACGTCTCGGACGCTGGCCAGCAAGCGCGGCTCGCGCGGGAGGCCGAGTCCTCGCGCGAGATCGTCGACGTGCAGCGGCTCGCCGATGCGCTCGACCTGGTCGACGCGGCTATCCCACAGGTTTCGCTCCGGTCCCTGCCGGCTCTGCAAGAGCGTCTCGCGCGGGGCGCCGCGTGGGCCCGGGCGAGAATGGAGCGGCTGCGGTGACGCGCGAGGACCTGCGCGGCCTGGTCGAGGGCGCGGCCCGGGAGACCCTCCCTGACCTCATCGGCGACCTCGAGGCCGCGAAGGCGCGCGCGCTCGTGCGGCTCATGTCGCCGACGCCTGTGGCAGTAGCGGCGCGCCCCGATGCGGCCGCAGACGTCAACATCAGCGTCGAGGAAGCCGCACGCCGGCTCGGGATTTCGGACCGCTGGATCTACAAGAACGCGAAGTCTCGAAAGGTAGGTTCCGCGATTCGGCCGGCGCTGCCCTTCATCCGGAGAATCGGCGATCGGCGCGTCGTTTGCTCTGCCCGGGGCGTCGCGGAGTGGAATGCTGGACGGAGGCCGTAGTATGTCCGGGATGAGGGGGGACGGCCGGGTCTTCGAGCGGGGTGGACGGTGGTGGGTCGGCTATTTCGTGCGGGGCGTCGAGCACCGCGAGCCCGTGAAGGTGGTCGACCGCGACGGTCAGGAGCGCCCGGCCGCGAACATCCAGGAAGCCCGGCGTTTTCTGAAGGCGCGGCGCCGCGAGATCGAGGGCGGCCGCTTCATCGGACCCAAGGAGGACCGCCTCACCGTCGCGGAACTGCTCGAGGCCGTCCTGAGCCGAGCGAAGGCGGAGAGACTCCGCTCGGCGCGCGAGATCGAGAGCACGTTGAAGGCAGTGGAGTCCTTCTTCGGGAGATACCGTGCGGTAGACGTGACGCCCGAGCTGGTGAACGCCTTCAAGGCGGCACGGAGGGAGCAGGGTCGCGCGGACGCGACGATCAACCGGGGCCTCGAGCTCCTGCGCCAGGCCTACAGGCTCGCGGTGAAGTACCACCGGTTCTCGCCCGCCCGGATCCCCGACATCGAGCTGCTCACCGTCGACAACGTGCGCCAGGGATTCTTCGAGCGCGCGGAGATCGAGGCGCTCCTCGCGAGCGTGCCCGACCGTGACGTGTACGATTTCATCGAGTGGGGCTTCCGCACCGGGATGCGCAAGGGCGAGATCTCCCAGCTCACCTGGGACATGCTCGACCGCGCCGGCGACGTCTGGACGTTGCGGATCCCCGGGGCCGTCACCAAGAACGCGCGGCCGCGGGCCCTCCGCCTCGACCAGGGCACGGAGGTGCGGGCGATCGTCGAGCGACGGGTGGAGGCTCGGCGCCTCGATTGCCCGCTGATCTTCCACCGCGTGAACAAGGGCAAGCCCGGGCAGCCAGTGAAGGGCATCGACAAGCGCTGGAGGACGGCCCTCGAGAAGGCGAAGCTTCCCGCCGGCCGGCTCTTCCACGATCTGCGCAGGAGCGCCGTTCGGACGCTCATCCGGGCCGGCGTGGACCCCTCGGTGGCCATGAAGGTGAGCGGCCACAAGACGCGCTCGATGCTCGACCGCTACAACATCATCGCCGAGGAGGAGACGGGCGCCGCCTTCACGAAGGCCGACGCGTACCTCTCGACGCAGCCGGCGCACCGACCCGTCCTCCCCTTCCCCGCCGCGGCGGCCGCCGCAGGGAACCCGGACAGAACCCGGACAATTCCCCCCTCGGAGGCCAGCTCAGAGACCCGCAACCCCTTTGCCTACAGTGGGGAGTCGCCGGAAGCGAGTAGGATCCTCTCCCAATGAGCAAGCTGCTGAACGGCCTCAGGAGCGTCTTCTCGCTCCTCTGCGTCGCGGCGCTGTTCATGGCGGGCAGCCTCGTGCTGCGCCTCGCCGTCCTTCCCGATTATTGGCTCCACCCGGAGCGACGCTTCCACCTCGTCTCGGTCTACATGAAATGGATGGCCCGCTGGATCTTCAACTTCCTGACCCTGGGCGGCGCACGGGTCCGGCGGTCGGGGAGCGTGCCTACGGAGTCTCCGGTCGTGATCGTCGCCAACCATCAGTCGCTGCTGGACATTTTGCAGGTCACCCTCCTCGCCGAGCCCTTCGTCCCCGCCTTCGTGACCCGCAAGCGCTACGCTCGGTTCGTCCCCCTGGTCTCGCAGTCGATCCGCATGCTCGGCTGTCCCCTCGTCGATCCGAAGGGCGACCCGCGAGGCGCGCTCCCGGCGGTCCGGGAGGGGGCCCGCCGGCTTCCCCACGGCGTCCTCATCTTTCCCGAGGGGCACCGGAGCCGGGACGGCGAGATCCTGCCCTTCCGACGCGCCGGCCTCTTGGCCCTGCTCTCCGCGAAGCGCGTCCCCGTCTACCTGGTGGTGGGCGACGGCCTCTGGAAGGCCGGGAGGTTCCTGGACCTGCTGTTCCGGGTCCAGGAGATCGACGCGTGCACCGAAGCCTTCGGCCCCTTCGAGCCACCCGCCGACCCGGCCGAGCTCCCCCGGTTCATCAACCTGCTTCGGGAGCGCATGGTCGAGCGTATCCGGGCCATCCGGGCCCGGCGGGCGGAGAACCGCAACCCGGCGGCCGAGCGCTCGCTGCCCGTGGGCTCTTGACCGGCACCTTCGAACAACTTTCGCTCGGGATGCGGCGGCGCTACACTTCAGCGACTCCAGGGAGGATGCGGAATGGCACGTCGATTGGCGATCGCAAGCCAGAAAGGGGGCGTGGGCAAGACGACCGTGGCCCTCAACCTGGCCGTCGCTCTCGCGGAGAGGGGCCGCCGAACGCTCCTGGCTGACCTCGATCCCCAGGGCGGCATCGCCCTCTCCCTCGCGAAGGGGGACACCGAGCTGGCCGGGCTCGCGGAGCTGATGATGAACGAGGCCGATCCGCGGCAAGCGGTCATGGTCACCCAGCTTCCCGGCCTCAGCCTGCTCCCCCGGGGCCGGCTCGATCCCACCGACGTGGCCTCCTTCGAGGCGGAGCTTTCGAACGGGGGCGCGCTCGACCGGGCGTTGACGCGCGCCGAGGGCGACGCGGACTTCGTGATCATGGACACCCCCTCCGGCCTCGGCCGAGTGACCACCGCCGCCCTCTCCGCCGCCGATTTCGTGCTCCTGGCCTTCCAGGCGGAGAGCCTTTCCCTGCGCTCGATCAGCCAGGCCCTGCGGGTGGTGGAGCACGTGCAGGCCACCCAGAACCCACGGCTGCGCCTGCTGGGCATCCTGCCCACCCTGGTGGAGCGGGACCGGCCCACCTCGCTGGCCGTGCTGGGCGAGATCTGGAACGGGTTCCCCGACGCGCTGGAGACGATCGTGCCACGCTCGGAAGCCTTCGCCCGCGCGAGCGAGCGGGGCATCCCCGTGAGCTTCCTGGCGGGAGCGACTACGTCCGAGGGGCGGCGCTTCGATCTCCTGGCCGACGAGCTCGAGGCCCGGATGGACCGCACCCGCGGCATGGAGAAGGCCGATGAAGCTAAGCCCGCCCGCCAGCTCCTCTGACATCGACATCGCACGGGTCATTGCCCGGCGGCTGGCTCGTCTCGGCCGCTCGGGCGAGGCCCCGGAAGCGCCGCTGCCCGTCTTCGCGCCCCGTGCTGCGTGGCAGGCCGTCGAGGCGGCGGTCCCTCGCGCGGCGGAGCGGCACCTCGAGCCGCCCCGGCCCGCGCCTCCATCTCCAGCAAGGCCAGCCGCCCCCGAGGCGCAAAAGCCCCCCCCGCCGGTCGAGGCCAGGAGGCCCGCAGCCCCGCGGCCGCCCCCAGCCCCGGTCGAGCCGCTCGGGGTGGTCGAGGACGAGGAGAGCGAGGGGACCGAGGAGTCCCCGCCCGAGCCCGAGTCGGACATCGAGATCGAGCCCGACATGGGAGGCGAGGAACCCCCCGTCCCCGCGGCGTCTGGAGCGTCCGAGCTCGATTTCGCAGAGTCGGCGGCGGGACCCAAGCCGGAGCCGGAGTTGGAGCTGGTCGCGGACTTCGAGGAAGAGAAGCCGGCGCCCCCCTCCTGGTCCGAGATCCTGCAGGACTGCCTGTTCCTCGCCCGGAGCCGGGGCGCGCTGCTCATCAGCCCGGCGGGGCAGGTCGCGGCCTCCTGCGGCGAATGGCCTCCCCCGGGGGTGGACGCGATCGCGGCCCGTCTGGTGCCGGCCATGGAGAAGGCCCTCAAGAACGCCCCCGCCCGGTCGGTCTCGGTTCCCCTGGGCGGCCAGCACTTGACCGCCTGGCGGGTGCCGCTGTCGCGGGGGCTCATCACGGTGGGGTTCGTGGCCGACGCGCCGCTCAAGCCGGAAATCCGCCCCACGATCGACGGCGAGCTGAAGCGCGGGGACGTTTGAGCCCGCCGCAGCCTCCGCTCCATGGCCCCACCTCGACCCGCACTCCTGCGTCGACTCGGACCATGGGCCGCCATCGGCTCTTCGACGGACTGACCGCTTTGCGGACTTGACCGGTTTGTAGAAAAGGTGTGGCCGCGCGGCGATTCCGAGTGGCCCAAGAGCCGCAGCCCCCGCGGGAATCCAGGCCGGAGGCGCGGTTTCCTTGTGGCAGGAACCTTGCTTCGAGAACCTCAGGGGTGGTGACCCGAGTCACGACCGGCCCCCGCAACCCGGACGTCATCTCCTGGCGGGGGCCGGCCATCGGGCGGCTCTCCCGGGAGGACACCATGCGGTGGCTTCTGGCCCCGCTCGTTCTCGTCGCCGGCGTCGCGTGCCACAACGCCGCCTCGCCCCTCTCACCAGCGGCGCCCGAGGAACGATCCGGGCCGCTCACGTTCGTGTCCGGCGAGACGCAGCAGCCGGTGGCCGGAGCCCACGTGGTCGTGGCCGGCCAGGTCTACTCGACCGACGATTCCGGGCGCGTATTCGTGGATGCGCCCGCGTCCGCGCTGGACGTGGAGGCGCCGGGCTTCCTTCTGCGCCAGGCCCTCCTGGCTCCGACCCGCTTCACTCTGTGGCCGCGCGTGAGCCCCACCGGTCTCGACGAGGAGGCCACGGGGCGCATGGTCTACGGCTGCAACGCTCCCGGCTGTCCCAGCGGTGGGGACCCCCTGGTCCGGCTGGCCGTGAGAGCCGCCGTGATCGTCCCCTCCCCGACCTTGCTGGCCGACGAGCCGGCCCGACAGGCCCTCGAGGAGGGTGCGCGTCTCCTCTCCGCCGCCACGGAAGGCGCGGTTACCTTGAGTGTCTCGGCGACGGAGCAGCCGGGCGCGGTGACGGTGACCGCGGGCATCGATTCCCGGGATGCGGCGATCCTTGCCCAACGAGCGGGCGCGGTCACCCGGCGGGAGCTCAACGGCAGCTCCGAGATCGTCCGGGCGAGCGTCGTGTTCCGCGACCTCGACCTCGCGCGGCGGCTCCCCCTGGTCCTCCACGAGCTGGGCCACACGTTCGGCCTCGGCCATTCTCCGAGGGTCGGAGACATGATGTGGAACGGACCGGAGATCTACGGCCAGTTCGACTACTCGCCCCGCGAGCGGCTGGCCATGGCCCTGATGCTCCAGCGATCGCCCGGAAACCGCTACCCCGACATCGACGTCCGGGTGGCGTCCGCGCGTGGGGCGGGTACGCCTCGGACCTCCACCTGGATCTGCATCGAACGCTGATCCGGTCTGTTGACCAACCCCCCGCCCGGGCGTAGTCTGGATGGAGGCGAAGGCGCGCGGACCCCTGGCACAGGGGCTTGGGGTTCCGAGGCGTGTTGGGCGGGGTGCTCGCCAGGGCACCAGCGCCTGTATGGGGGTTTCCGATGCGTGCACGGGGCGCCGTCCGGGTCGTCCCCGGAACTGCCGTGACGGTGGTGGTGGAAAACCAGGGCATCCCGCTGGCCTACGGCGTCGTGGCGAACATCTCGGACCGGGGGGCCTGTGTCTGGACCAACGGCCGTTTCCGGGTCGGTGAGAACGTGAGCCTCCGGCTGAGCTTCGCACGCGAACCGCAACCCTTCGAAGCCTCGGCCCGCGTCGTTTGGGGGGAGGCACCCGCCGAAGGAGCCTACGCCCTCCGCTATGGCCTTCAATGGGACCCCACTCCCGAGGCAGAGCAGAGCCGACTCAAGAGCCTGATCGACGGCACCTCCGGCCGAGGCTGAGCCACCCGAGATAATTCAGGCTTCCCTCGGTCCGAATCGCGGGAATCCCTCTTTAACTTTAACGGGCCCCGGCGGCTGGATATCTTTCCACCATTCCGGGCTGCGTACGGCGACCCGCCCAGGCGCGGATGAGGGCTCAGAAGTAGATCCGGAACACGAATTGCTCCCGGACCCGGACCGCCACACGCTCGGCGCCGCGCCGGCCCGGCTGGAAGCGCCAGGCGGGCAGCACCCGGCGCACGCTTTCCTCGTGCTCCACGCTGAGCGGGGTGAGGAGGCGGACGTCGTGGAGCCGTCCGTCCGGACCCACGACACCCTCGATCTCCACCTGGCCCTCGTGGCGGACACGGTGGGCGGGATCCTGGCGGATGGCATCCGCCCAGAGAAGCCGCTCCGGGCGCGCAGCGAGGAGGTGCTCGGCCGTGGGCGCGGGGATGGGGGTGGCGGCGGCCGCAGGGGCGGCCGCGGGCAGGTCGAAGGTGATGCCGTGCGCCCGCAGGTAGGCCTCCGGCGTCTGGAGCACCTCTCCCAGGGCGGACTGGAGGTCGTTGGCGGATGCGCCCGCCTCGAACCCGGATACGGTGAGCAGGGTCTGCGGCTGGTCGCTGCCGCAGCGCTCCTGCCGCGCGCCGCGGCGGGCGAGGCGCGGGCGACCGATCATCTGCAGGTTGAGCCGTGCCGTGCCCCGCTCGAAGGCGGCGCTCCGCACCTCGACCACGACGTCGCACTCGCCGCTGAGGGAGGCGAGCTGGCCGCGCTTGAGGCCGACCGTCTTGTCGTCGCCGCGGTGCCGGAGGATGAGGGTCTGGCCGACGAAGGCCCGCAGCAGGTCGGGGGGTGCCATGGGCGCCCCCGCTTTCGCCCGCGGAGCGCCCGACCGGCAAGCCGGCCCGGCAACGAGGGCGAGCGCCACCGCCGCCAGGACCGTCCCCCGCCCGGCCATCGCACTCTGCTTGCTTCCGTTCATCGGGCCCTCCCGCGGCCTATCTTAGCTCCGGGCGGACGGGAACTCGATCTCATGGGCTCCCGGGTTGCGTGGTGATCCACATCACAACCGGCCTTGTGACTCGCTTCGCACCGACCGCCCCCGCGCTATCCTCGACGAGAGACTGACGTGGCCCCTCCGCGCGGTCCCCAGAACGCGCATGTTCCGTCGGCGGCAACCTGGGCGGCGCTCTTCGCCGTCTACGCCATCGCCGGTAAGCTGGGGCTGACCCTCGCCTTCGTCCACGCCAGCGCCACCCCCGTCTGGCCCCCCACCGGCATCGCCCTCGCCGCATTCCTGCTGCTCGGCTTTCGAACCTGGCCCGCGATCCTCGCCGGAGCCTTCCTGGTCAACGTGACCACCGCGGGATCCGCCCTGACCTCCGCCGGCATCGCCCTAGGCAACACCCTGGAGGGCCTCTGCGGGGCCTGGCTCGTGAACCGCTTCGCGGCCGGGCCCCGTGCGTTCGAGCGGCCGGCGGACGTGTTCCGCTTCGCCGCCCTGGCCGGGCTCGTGAGTACGACCGTGAGCGCGACCTTCGGCGTGACCAGCCTCTCGCTGGGAGAGTTCGCCTCCTGGGCCGCCTACCCGGCCATCTGGCGAACCTGGTGGCTGGGAGACATGGGGGGCGCGCTGGTCGTAGCCCCCCTGCTGATCCTCTGGGGCGCGGACCCGCGCCCGCGATGGGGCCGCCGACCGGCGCTCGAGCTGGCGCTCCTGACGACCTGCCTCGCGCTCACGGGCTTCGCCATATTCGGAGGCCTGCTGCCCGCCGGGCATCCTCTCTCGTTCCTCTCCATCCCGCCCCTGCTCTGGGCGGCGTTCCGCTTTCGTCCGCGCGAGGCGGCCACGGCCACCGCGTTGCTCTCGGGGATCGCGATCTGGGGCGCCCTGCACGGCTTCGGGCCCTTCGTCTCCGAGTCGCCCAACCAGTCCCTCCTGCTGCTCCAGGCCTTCATGGGCGTCATGAGCGTGACGAACCTCGCGGTGGCGGCCGCGGTCTCGCAGCGCCGGAAGGCCGAGGAGGCCCTGTCGCGAACCGCCGCCATCGTGGACTCCTCCCAGGACGCCATCATCGGCAAGACCCTCGACGGCACCATCGTGAGCTGGAACCACGGGGCCGAGCGCCTCTACGGGTATTCGGCGGAAGAGGCGGTCGGCCGCAACATCTCGATCCTGGCCCCCCGCAACCGGCCGGACGAGACCCCGCAGATCCTGGAGAAGCTGCGGCGGGGAGAGAGCGTCGAGCACTTCGAGACCGTGCGCGCCCGGCAGGACGGGCGCAAGGTGACGATCTCCCTCAGGGTGTCCCCCATCCGGGACGCCCGGGGGAAGATCACGGGCGCCTCCGCGATCGCCCGCGACATCACGCAACGCAAGCGCGCCGAGGCGCACCTGGCCACCCAGTCCGCGGTGACCCGCGTCCTGACCGAGTCGACCGCCCTGCGGGACGCGGGCCCGCGCCTCCTGGAAGCCGTGTGCGAGGGCCTCGGCTGGGACGTGGGCGAGCTGTGGCGGGCGGAGGCCGACACCGGACCACTGCGCTGCGAGATGAGGTGGCCTCATCCCGCCGACCGTAGCCGCGATGGCGGGGCCTCCCCCGCGAGCGATCTGGCGGCGCGCGTCTTCGCGTCCGGCCGAGCCCTGTTGATCGGCGACCCGAGCGGCCATCCCCGCCGGCTGCGCTCGGCGGCGGTCACGGAGGAAGGGCTGCGTGAAGCGGCCGCCGTCCCCGTCCGGGCCGGGGGCCGGCTCGTCGGAGTGCTCGCGTTCTGCAGCCACGAGGCGCACCGCTCCACCCGGGGGCTGCTGGAGACTTTGGGCGACCTCGGGAGCCGCCTCGGCCAGTTCATCGAGCGCGAGCGGGCCCTCGCCGGACTGAGGCGCCTGGAGAAGGCCGTGGAGACCATCGAGATGGGGGTCACGATCACGGACATGGCGGGCCGGATCCTGTACACGAACCCGGCCGAAGCCGAGCTGCACGGCTACCGGGTCGAGGAGCTCATCGGCCGGCCCGTGAGCCTCTTCATGCCCGCCGCCTGGCGGCCCGCCGCGGGCCAGCCCTCCGCCGTCCGGAGCTGGCGCCGCGAGACCGTCAACCTTCGGAGGGACGGGACGATCTTCCCCGTGCAGCTCCTCTCCGACGCGGTCACGGACCTCGACGGCACCCCCCTC
>Ga0137379_10002125_pt1 | contig 18336 bp, 17 predicted proteins | sample SagtaG_18_FD_104812 | JGI IMG/M metagenome (GOLD analysis project Ga0137379, IMG submission 104812) | Vadose zone soil microbial communities from Sagehorn Ranch, Mendocino, California, USA - Sage2_L_80_16 metaG | ecosystem: Environmental > Terrestrial > Soil > Vadose zone | place: USA...
AAATCCAGGCAAAGAGCCAGAATTTCCCAATGGCAGAACTCTCGAAAGCGAGCTTTCAGAGAGCGGTCAAGGCTGGCGTCAAGATCGCTTTCTCGGTAAACGCCACGGGCGCCCACGGCAAACAGGCAGGACCCTATCATGGAGAAGAAGCCGTAGAGTTCGCAACCATGGTTGAATACGGCATGACACCGCTACAAGCGATCCGTTCCGCAACCTCGGTGGGCGCAGAAAATATTGGCTGGAAGGACCGCGTCGGGTCCATCGAGAAAGGCAAGTTTGCAGATTTCGTTGGAGTCTCCGGCAATCCCGCGAACGACGTCACCGAACTCGAGCGAGTGAAATTTGTCATGAAAGGCGGGCAGATTGTCCGGAACGACCTCACGGGCTCTGGTGCAAACGTAGGTCGAAAGTGAAATCGGTTAAGCTGCAGTTCTTCGACTGCCGTTAACTACTCACACACGGAGACCAAACATGAGATATTTATCCCGATTTTGGGCGCCGGTTTGCTTCGTCGCGATCTTAGCATTGCTGGTTCTGCCTCGGGAACCCATGGTCGCGGCGGGAAATCATGTGGTTCTTATTATGGGAGGCGATGTGGAATGGTCGCTGAATTCCCGGCCCCCGACCGTTCGATATCCTATCGTTGACCCCAGGCCGTTTGGCTACCTCGTCTTCGGCAAACGGGACGTACGTGATCAGGTGATCGGCGACTGGCCTCCCGTTCCCTACGTGAATGAGGGTGAAAGCAAGATCTACCTGGAGAGCCTTGGTCTCAAAGGAGGTAGCGACGACTCCTTCGGAGAAAGCTTAAGCTACCCGCTGCAAACCGGCCCGGAATTTATCCAGGACTATTCGTCCAACGAAGAACTCCTGAACTACCCGCTGCGTCTGCTGGCTCCGACTTTCCGCGCAGCGGATCTGGTTTTGGTCAATTGCGAGGGCGCTCTGTCGGATCACGCGCGTCAGGTTGGCCTGAACCGTACTCCGGCGAAGTTCGCAAAGGTCATGCGATCGTCGGGAATCAGCATTGTAAACCTCGCCAATAACCATACCTTTGACGCGGAAGAACGAGGGTTTCTGGATACGCTACGCGCCCTTTCGTCCGCAGGCATTGCCCATGTCGGAGGCGGATACGATCTTGCCGAAGCTCGAAAGCCCGTCATTCTTGCGCGGAATGGTATCAAGATCGGCTTCCTGGGCTATGCGCAATTCAATAACATGGGCGAGTCCGCATTCGCAGCTGACGGCCGTCCTGGGATCGTTCCCATGGATCGATTCCTTATTAAAGAGGACATTCGCCGGTTGCGGCCTCAGGTTGACTACGTCGTGCTTGCGATACATTGGGCCACTAACAGGAAGTACGATATCAGCCCGGAGAACCGCAAATTCGCGCACGACCTGATCGATGCCGGCGCCGATCTGATCCTGGGACATCATCCGCCTCATCCGAAAGGGATCGAAGTTTATAACGGTAAGGTCATCCTCTATGCGCCGAGCAACGTGTTGAGGGGACATACCAACCCGAATTCGGACGACGGCTACCTGGCTCGCTTTACGCTCGGAGAGAAGTCGGTGGAAAAAGTCGAGGTTTTACCTATCGTCGGTAAAGGACAACCGGCAGGCCGCAGCGGCCAGCCATACGATCCGAAGCTGTTTCAGCCTTCTCTCATGGAGGGTTCCAGCGCGCAGCAACTTCTCGAGAGTATTCGCAGCCGCTCTGCTGCATTGGACACGGCGATGGAAATCGAGGGCAATCGAGGTATTATCACGATTCCGCCGGCAAGTAAATGAATGCACCTGCTGTTCAGCGGAGGCCAATATCGGGGCTTTACGGCGCACCTCCGCAGTTGCGCATGCCTGCTTTAAATGTCATTTCCGTAAGGTCAGGGTTTCGCCTTCCAATTTAGGATAGCCGTAATGGGGGAACTGTTGCCGGTGACGCGATCGTTTCCGATGGTTGCGCCGATCATTTTCCTCCGGACCCCACGCGCCGCCGCACTTCGTCGAAGAAGTTGAGCACGAGGGTTATGTGACTCCGTGTCTCTCGCGGTTCAGGGGCGTCCGCCGGCATCAGCACGGCGAAGCGCTTGCCGTCCGGAGCGAGGTCAAAATTCAAAGTAAGACCCGTGTTGGCGAGCTGCCTTTCGGACCACACCCTCGGAGTGTCGGCCACAAAAGAGTCACCCTTCGCTGTATAAGTTACCACCATGATCCGCTGATCTTCGGTCCGGTAGAAAAGCTCCTTCCCATTGCGTGACCACACCGGAAAGTTTCCTCCACTTGTCGAAATCAGCCATTTGGTGCCTCTGTCCGGGAAGGCGCGGACGTACACCTCGTAGACCCCCGATTCCGCTGACGCGTAGGCCAGCCATCGTCCGTCCGGAGAGAAAGCCGGATAGTAGTTGGCTGTCGGTGTTTCAAGAAACAATTCAGGCTCCCCCGCCAGCGGCTGGCCTGAATTGTTCCGCAAGGGCACAGTCTTGATCAGAGATCTGCCGCTAGGCTCTGACTCGAAAAGCGCCAGCCTGGAACCATCGGGTGTAAAGGAAGCGGGGAACTGCAGCCTCTGACTCTTTATCAACGGCTTCGGTTTGTCCGCCCCATCGGCGGGTGTCCAGAATATGCCGCCACCCGCCGCATGGAAAACGATATAACGTCCGTCCGGACTCCATACTGGGTCGGTGTTCACGCCCGGCCCTGCGGTCAAGCGGGTCCTAGTCCCCCTCCGCGAGTCATACACCCAAACGGCTGCGTCCGGCCCTTCTGTCACCGATAAGGCAAGCCGGCTGCCGTCCGGGGATACACGCGGCATCTGGTATAGGCCGGGCTCGTCCCGTACAGATTCGGTTTTGCCGGCGCCATCTAGCCACTGAATGGTCGTCAAGCCCTGCGTCCTGCCCTTGTGATATAGAACCGTTCCACTTTGCGAAAAGTCGAGTTGCGCAAAACCGTAGTCCGAATTGTTCGATACGTCCTCCAACACTGGCGTGGCCCTTCCGCCAACCCGCAGCCGGTCCAGGTCAAAGGGCACCGCAAACATTCTTCCTTTTGCGACATAGATGATGTGACCGCTCGGCAAGTACCGTGAGTACAGGCCGGCATGGGCGAGAACGATCTCTTTATGGCGATCGTCCAGCGACACGACGGCGATGCTGGCCTCCTCGTAATTGTTCGTTACGGAACTCACGGTGAACAGCACAGCCTTGCCTCCGGGCAGGACGTGCGGCCAGCGATGGCTCAACTCTCCAGGTTCCCGTTCCGTGACGGATTCGACTTTTCCGCTATCCACGGCAATCCTCGATAAACCGCCGCGGATGTCGAGGGCGGCAATGATGCTGCCGTCTTCACTCCAACTCGCGCCTCGGCCAGCGGGGGCGTCGCACAAAGCGACCGGCAGACCACCGTCTACGCGGGTTTTCTTGAGCTTTCCACCCGCGAAGAATCCAACCCACTGCCCGTCAGGGGCGAAAAACGGAGCGTATGCTCCGTCCGTGCCCGGCAACTGCGCGGCCTTCGGCTCGTCCAGCCGTCGCGTCAGGAGGCGAGGCGTTCCGTCAGAACCTTGCGATACAAATACGAGCCGCGTCCCGTCGGGCGCGAGAATCGCGGTGGGTCCGGTGCTGGACCCAAACGATACGTCCGGACCGAGATCGAGGTCCAGCCGGACCAGTGGCTGCGGCGGCGGTTCAGTAGGCCGCATTTCGCGCCACCAGCCCGCCAGCGCGACCACGGCAACAACGGTTAGCAACGTGGCGACGACCCACGGTACCGCGCTCTTTGTTGCAGGCGCTTCCGGCACCGGTTCGAGCAGCCGCCAGGCGTCGCCGATGTCGCGCAGCCGCAGCCTGGGATCTTTTTCCAGGCAACTCCGCAACAGGCGTTGTACTTTTGGTGGCGTCCGATCCCAGTCCGGTTCTTTCGTCAGCACCGCCGCCACAGTGTCGGAAACCGATTCTCCCTCGAACAGTCGCCGCCCCGTTAGCATCTGATACAGCACTACACCGAACGCCCAGATGTCGGCGCGTTTGTCCACCACGGTGCCGCGCGTCTGCTCGGGCGACATATACGCCGCCGTGCCCAGGATGACTCCCTCGCGCGTGTCCGGTTCGGGAGTCAGAGTCGGTGAGTTGTTCGGATTTGCTGGGGTGACGGACGAGTGGCCAGCCATTTTCGCGAGGCCAAAATCCAACACCTTCACCATGCCGTCCGGTTTGATCTTGATGTTTCCGGGCTTCAGGTCGCGGTGGATGATTCCTTTTTCGTGCGCCTCTTCGAGAGCACCGGCAATCTGCCGAGCGATGAGCAGCGATTCCTCGAGAGGTATCGGCCCCTGCTGGATCCGCTCGGCGAGGGTCGGGCCTTCGACAAGCTCCATAACCAGGTAGTTCGGACCCACGTCGTGCAGAGTGCAGATGTTTGGATGATTCAGCGCGGCCACCGCCCGCGCCTCGCGCTCGAACCGTTCGCTGAACCGCTCGGCGGAGATTTTGATGGCGACATCGCGATGGAGCCTGGTGTCCGTGGCGCGGTAGACTTCCCCCATCCCGCCTGCGCCAATGAGAGCGAGGATTTCGTAGGGTCCGAGCTTCGTACCGGCGGTCAGGCTCATTTCTTCAACCCCGCAGTCCAGTTCAAGCCGGCCGTGATGGGAATGGGCGCAGGATCACCCTTTTGAGTCTTGATCCGGAACCGACGGAGTATTTGATTAGTTCGTCGATATCCTTACGAGACAGCTTTTCCAAAGGTGTCGTAATCATAGAAAGTGCTGCGAAGATACGGCCACGCGCAGCGTCTGTACAGCCAATTTATCCCGAAATTCAAGAGTTGCATATTCTTATCTCGAATTTATCGAAGCAACCTTTCCTCAGTTCAGGACTGCTCGTATAAAGTGCCCTCGGTCAGCGCAAGATCGCATGCAAGAACCTGTGACATTACTCGTGAGTACTTCGGATTATCCGGATCGAGCCCGACAGCTTTCCTGGATTCTTCGAGCGCCTTTTCGTATTTGGCGAAGACAGGGTAAATCATCCCTGCCAGAAATCCGTGGGCATTCACATCACGAGGATAGGTTTGCGCCCACGACTCACAGGTCTGTTGTGCCTTTTCCAGGTTTCCCGTCACATCTATATCGTAGGAAGCAGTGATCAAGAACTTCTCTGCGTCACTGGCGCGATCCCGCAACTGATAGGCTTTGCTGGTGCTCTCCGCAGAGAGGGCAGACTCTCCAATAGATGAGTACGTGCGCGCCAGAAGCGCATGCGCCATCGCAAATTTGGGGTCGATCTCAATGGCGCGCTTGAAAAGGGGCAGAGTGGCGGCCTCACCAGTTGAGGAGGCAACCTTCCAGCCCTCGGTATAGGCTTTCAAGGCTTCGAGTGACGGAGTCGTAGCCTCGGCGAGCGGAGTGTCGTGCTTTTCGACTGTGGCGAGCGCTTCGCCGACTCGGGTTCGGAATTTACTGGCGATTTGACTCAGGGCATTCAGGACGTCTTCCTTTCTTGCTGCTTGGACCTGCTCCTCATCGAGGACAGCTCCAGTGCGGCAGTTCTTTGCGCGTAACCCCAATACGTACTGGCTTCCGAGGCTTGCAATCGAGCCATCCAGGACGGCGGCGCTGGCGTTTCGCTCGCAGACTTCCTTAGCGAGCTCCGGAGTCAGCCGCGCATCCGCGGGCTGGCCCATCAGACGCAGCGCTTGCTGGATACGCTCCTCGGAGACCAGGCTGAGGAAAGGCGACTGTTCAAGCTGTACCGCCAAGCCCTGGCGAAGCGTTCCGTCAAACACCGCGTCGCCCGTCGTGTTGATGAAATCGGCGACGACAATCGTGTCTTTGTCCGTGAGTTTTGGTGTGCGGTGAAAATAGAAGTAACCTGCGACGAAGAACGCCAGCACAGCCACCGCAGCAGGAACAATCACCTTCCAGCGTTTTCCGATGTCCGTTGTGGCTCCGGGCTTCGCACTTGTTGTCACCCGCGCCGAGTCCGTGTCCCGCTTCAGGCGCTGGAGGTCGGTGCGGACTTCCGAAGCGTGCTGGTAGCGCAGGTTGCGATCTTTTTCGAGGCACTTGTCGATGATGCGCTCTAATTCCGCAGGCAAGTCGGGATTCAGGCGCACTGGAGGCACAGGAACGCGGTTGAGAATGGAATCGAAAATGATCCCCGGACTTTCCCCGCGAAATGGCAGCTTGCCCGTAGCCATTTCATAGAGCACCACCCCGAACGAGAATAGATCCGTGCGGGCGTCTAAAGGTTTAGCGCGGACTTGCTCCGGCGACATGTACAACACCGTCCCCAGTGCACTCCCTGCACCGGTCAGTTGATCTTCGGTTCTGAGCGTCGGTCCCGCGGTTTCGCCGGCACCTGCGCGATTGTCGAAGACGGGACCGACTTTCGCCAATCCAAAGTCGAGAATCTTCGCCTGACCGCGCCTGGTGACGAAGATGTTCGCGGGTTTGATGTCCCGGTGGATGATTCCCTTTGCGTGGGCCGATTCCAAAGCATCGAATGTCTGGATGCCAAAATCCAAGAGTTCGTCCGTGGGGATGGGTCCTTCGTGGATTCTCTGCTTCAAGGTTTCACCCTCCAGGCACTCCATGACGATGAATGCGCGGCCATCCTGGTCGCCGATGTCGTAAATCGTGCAGATGTTCGGGTGATTCAAGGCGGAAGCGGCGCGCGCCTCCCGCTGGAACCGGCTGAGCGCCTGGGGGTCTCGCGCGACTTCGTCGGGCAGAAACTTGAGGGCCACGAACCGGTGCAGGCGAGTGTCTTCGGCCTTGTAGACCACGCCCATTCCGCCTCCGCCCAGTTTCTGAACGATGCGGTAATGCGAGATGGTCTGGCCGGTGAGGGAACCGGCACTCTCCGGTGTGCCTTGATTCTGCTTCAGAGCGATTGCCCGCGCGGCCACTTCGATCGCCGGGCTCTCCAGGAAACTTCCTGCCTCCTGCTGCGAGGCCAGCAGCGAGCGGACTTCCCGCTCCAGCGCCTCGTCGCCCGCGCACGCCTGCCGCAAAAATCCCGCGCGCTCGCCAGGCGGTCGCTCCAACGCGGCCTGCAGCAAGTCATCGACCCGTTTCCACCGTTCAGAATCCATCGTTTGTCCCGACGCTCAATTCGGGCGATTCTGCCACTGCATACGCTCGTAGTCCACCAGGCGCATGTACGCTTCATTAACCAAAGCCGTCGCCTGCAGGCTGTGACCGGGGCGCTCCCGTGCATTCTACGCCTACTAAGAATGGAGGACCACAACATGAAGTTGACCATAACTTCGATAGCGGCGACCAGCTTGCTCGCCGCTATCAATAACGGATCAGGAAAGCCCAGAACATGAGTTAGACCTGTTTAGGGCGCAATTTGACCCCAATCCGTTGCGTTTTGATCTCGGTATTTGGTAAGAGTAAGATCAGTAAGAGTAGGTGAAAAGCTATGCGTGTAACATCGAAGGGACAGGTAACCATCCCACAAAACATTCGCGAACGGCTCGGACTGTTTCCTAATACCGAGGTCACTTTCGACGTCGTCGGAGATACTGTGCGCATCCGAAAGCAGAAACGAAGCAAAAACCGTGGGCATCAGCTCATTGCCCACCTGCGCGGGAAAGGGACGATAAAACTGACGACTGACGAAATTATGGCCTTGACGCGAGATTAGCGTGGCGGAGGTTCTTGTCGACAGTAATGTGATACTCGATGTTCTAACTGAGGATGCAAAATGGTTGGAATGGTCGGCAGCCAACCTTGCTGTCTGTGCAGAGCAAGCCATTCTTGTCATCAATCCTATCATCTATGCCGAAGTGTCGGTCCGATTTGAGAGTATCGAAGAAGTGGAGGATGCGTTAGCCGTTGGTTACTTCCGTCGTGACCAACTACCGTGGGAAGCTGCCTTTCTCGCCGGAAAATGCTTCCGGCGGTATCGGCGCCGAGGGGGCCAGCGCGCGTCGCCTCTACCGGACTTCTACATTGGAGCTCACGCGGCTGTTCGCGGCATGAGCTTGCTGACTCGCGACACGCGGTACCAGACCTACTTCCCAAGGTTAGACCTGATCTCACCGCAGAAATCGTCCCGTTCTTAGGAATGTGAATGGAAGTTCCATGGAGCACGAACATGGCACATGATCGAGACGCCGATAAGCCGGCGGGGAGAACCCTCATCCTGACCCGGCGCGACCTGTTGCAAAGTGCGTTCGCAGCCGGAGGTGTCATCAGCATCGCTGCCGCGGGGCCTGTCCTTGCCTTTGCCGGGGAGAGGCAGCAGGACGATCGAAGGCGAACGGTGTCGCCCAATCTCGCGCTGAGGCTGGCTCAGTTCCTCAACCGGGCGCGATTCGGCGACCTGCCGTCGAAAGCGATCGAGCTCGCCAAGATGATCATCGCCAGCACGTTGGCCAGCGCCGCGCCCGGCTCACTCATCGACTCGGCCCGTATTGTTCGCGAGCTGGTGAAGGAGCGCGGCGGCAAGCCGGAAGCCACGCTCTGGTTCGACGGTGCGAAGCTGCCTGTGAATGAGGTCGCGCGAGTCAACGCGATGCTCAGCGACGCCGCCGCCTCGGACGACAGCGACCTGCGTAACGTGGCTCACACCGGCACGACTCTCGCCTCGACGAGTCTGGCAATCGGCGAGATCATGGGGGCCACGGGCCAGGACATACTCAGCGCCATCGTCACAGGCTACGAGGCCGCAGGCCGGATCGGTGAGGCCCTTGGCGGCGACAGGCAGGGTTTCCACGCCTCCGTGATCGTCGCCTTCGGCGGGGTCGTTGCGGCAGCCAGGCTGCTCAGACTTACCGACGAGCAGATGGCCCACGCGATCGGCCTGACCGCGACGACGATAGGCGGTCTCGGGATCGGCACAAACAGCTGGGCGCGCGAATACCACGCGGGTAACGCGGCCTTGTGCGCCGTCAACGCCGCGCTGGCTGCCGGCCGAGGCTATACAGTCAACGAAGACATGCTGGAAGCGCCACGGGGTTTTCTTGCAGTCTTTGGCGGCGGCAAGGCGGACAGCGAGAGCCTGACCCGCGAGTTGGGCAAAGAGTGGGACATCGTCACGCACATGGCGATCAAGCTCGCGCCCGGCGCCCACGCGTTTCATCCCTCGGTGGAAGCGGCCGTCGACGCCGCCCGGCAGTCGGGCGTGCCGCCGGAAGAGGTGGCCAAGATCCTCGTCACCGGGCCTCAGATCCGGACAATAGGCCGCGGCCAGCCTCCAAAGGACTTGATCGAGGCCATCCACAGCCTCCATTACTTTCTCGCCTCCGCTGTTGCTGACAAGGACTTCTCTTGGGTCCACGCCACGCCAGAGAAGATCCACAACCCAGCGGCCACGCGCCTCATCGGCCTGGTCGAGGCCGATCCGTCGCCGCCTCCGGTTCACTACGACTGGAGCTGGGGCGCCACGGTTACGATCGTCACCAGATCCGGCGCCAGGTATACCAGCACGGTTGATGCGCCAAGAGGGTCAGGTCCGCGCGGCATCGAGTGGAGCGACGTGGATGCCAAGTACCGCGCGCTGCTGCCGAACTCCGGGCTGCCAGCAAAGCGCATCGAGGAGATCTTGAATGTGATCCACGACTTCGACCGGGTGAAAAACGTCTCAGAGCTAACGGTACTGCTCGGCTGACGAGCGGATAGACGCGGACACGCCGGCAACAACAAGGGTAAGGAGGGACAAATGTTCAGGACGCTTGCGTTAGGAATTTTCTCGGTCGTGATGATTGTGGCAGTGACGGCGAGTGCGCGCGCTCCGCAAGGGACCGGCGCCGCGAGCCATAAAGTAACCAAAGAGCAGTTCGAGCAGTGGAAGAAGGACCTCAATAACTGGGGCCGCTGGGGCAAAGACGATGAGATCGGGACGTTGAACTTCATCACGCCCGCCAAGCGGAAGCAGGCTGCCGCCTTGGTGAGAGAGGGCTTCTCGGTGTCGCTCGCCAGCGATGCGGACACCGAAAAGGCGATCGATAATCCGCAGCCGTATGAGCACGAGATGCTCGCACTTGGCTCCGATCGGATCGGGGTCGCGTTCCACGGAATTGCGCATACTCATCTCGACTCACTCGCGCACATCAACTACGACGGCGTATTTTACAACGGCTACACGCCTGACCCGGAACAGGTGAAGAAGGCCAACGGCCACGCGAAAAACTCGATTCACAATCTCAAGAATGGAATCTTCACCCGCGGCATTCTCATCGACATCCCGCAGCTCAAGGGCGTGAAATATCTCGAGCCGGGCACCCCGATCTACGTCGAAGATATCGAAGCGTGGCTGAAAAAGACTGGATTGAAGATACTGCCCGGTGATGCCGTATTCGTGCGCGCCGGCGTGTGGGCCCGCCGCAAGGAAGTTGGTCCCTACCAGCGGGGGAGAGCTGGCAAAGACGCAGGACTCGATCCTTCGGTGATTCCCTGGCTGAAGAAGCAGGATATCGCGATACTGGCCGCGGATCATCCGCAGTACGTTTCTCCATCAGACCTTACTGGGGCGATCCACGACTTCGCCCTGGTATCGTTGGGTATCCACTTGATCGACAACTGCGATCTTGAAGCGCTGAGCGAAGCGGCGGCCGCGCGCAAGCGCTGGGAGTTCCTGCTGACGGCTGCACCGCTGCCGATTAAAGGCGGCACAGGATCGCCACTCAACCCGATTGCAACGTTCTGATATGGCCGCGTCGTCGATGTGATACTTGTTGACAGTGTACAGAAGACAAGACGTCCAGAGGCGGTGCTCGGGGGCGCTCAGGCTTGCCTGGATTTCTGACTATGAAACGCATTTAATCTTGCTGAACGCTTGGGCCGAGCATTCCCCTCCTTGGCAAAGGAGGGGTGGACGCGCCATCAAGAAAAATTCCCGTTCCTTTGAAAGGCGCGGACGGGGTGGTTCGTTCAAACTCCAAAACAATTTTTTTTGAACCAACCACCCCGAAGCTGGGAAAAAAGCGACGGACCCGGCAAAAGAACCTCGGATGAGAATTGAAAATGGATTAGTGATTGATGATTAATGTCCTTGAAGAATTGTAAGTTGGCCAAGCGCATTAATCATCAATCACTAATCCATTTTCAATTCTCAATCCGCACCTTTTGATTTTTTTCACAGCTTCCCCGTCTGCGCCGGACTTGGTGGCTTCGCAGCATCTTTTTGATGGCGCAGCCACCCCTCCTTTGCCAAGTCTTTGCCAAGGAGGGGACTTGGCTTCAACCTCCAGGTTCGGCAACAACGAAATGCGTATACTTCACAGGCATAAAGCCCGCGGCTACGAGCTCACTTGAAATGCATCCGAAACCTGTGAGAAAAGCAGGCTAGGCAGCGGCTAGGCTCGAGTCTCGCGCCGAAGACGTTCAACGATCCAGATGCGGGCCAGCGTCGATGCGTCAATGGTCTTCTGGCTCGCGATCCGAGCCAACATTCGTTTTGCGCTGCGCGGCAAGCGAATATTCAATTGGGCGTTGTTCGGTTCGGACAGGTACTTCTTAAGCATGACCTCCAAATCGGCGCGGTCATCATCGCGAACCATGATCCCTTGCCGCTCCAGTTCCTCGGGATCGTGAGAGTCCAGGAAACGGGCAACCTCGGCATCCGTCGCCCCGGACGACAAGGGTCTAATTTTCCTTCGTGTCGATGTCATCGTATGTGTTTCCGGTAATATCGTCGTTGACTGTCCGTCATCGTATGCATGTGAAACACGATTGTCCGCTCTTCCGCACGCCGATAGACTACGTGTAAGTAACTTCCCTCCAGGTTCCTCCCGAATAGTTCATATACGTTTGTCATTCCCCGTTGGGAGCGTCTCTTGATCGGCCTGGAAGCCAGGACCTCAAAGAAATCGTGCTCGTCATATCCGTGGTTGAACACGCTGGGACGGAATTCGACGTCCATTAAGAGTAGTATAGCCGTTGCTATGCAGCCACGCGATCCAATTGTAATCGCAAGGAGGGTCGGTCCCACGGCGGAAACCGCCGTCGACCAGCCAGCACGATCGGGGTCTCCCATTTCGTCCCAAAAAGATCGACACTCATGTCGATGCTGGTGGTATCGACTAGGCGCCGCGGCCGCAGTTGATAATGAGAAAAACCTTCACGATTGGCCTTGAGCGTCATATCGTCGTCCAGAGGATAAGCGTTTTAAGCGAGAGTCGCCAAATATTGCACCGCCGGGCAATGTCACACTCTGAGCCCTTATGTAAACCTGCGGCTGTCGGCCCGGCGGACGGGTGGCTGTCGGCCGGCGGGCGGTTATGAAGTCACGAACGGCGAACCGTTGCAAGGTTACGAGCACATCTACATCAACGATCCTTTCGGCAATCGGCTCGAACTGTTGCAGCCTATGGAGTAGCGAAGCGTCGGAGCCGATAGGCCACTATCGCAACCAAGATGAAGACCAACGGCGGCACCAGGCTGCCCGCGGATACGAAGATCGCTTGGAGAAATAACAGCGGTATGAATCTTCCACGGTTGTGGTATGCCAGCAGCACGCCGCCGACATAGAAGACCCCGATAATGAGAAGCGCATTGGCGAGCTTGCCGATGAGAAAGTATCTGCTGCCGATCTGGAGATCGTATTTGCATTTACTGAGGTATCTATCGCCGACAATTCCGGCCAACGCTGGAATGAGGCAGATGACGGTGTAGGGCGTGAAGACTGCCGCCCTGAACTGGCCAAACAAAATTGCCAGGTCAAACTGGAAGATCACAACCATCACGCAGAAATTCGCGAGGCGACTGAGGTATCGGCTGCCGATAATACCGGCGAAAGCGGGCACGATGTAGATGAGCAGTTCTGGCATTTCAAACGACATCGGCATAACGTGTGCGGTACCGCAGAATCCGCAAGTGGCCGGGACTCTATCCAGTGATCACTTGAATGTGACACCTATGCGGATACCAAAGACTTCATGCCAGTAGGACTTCTGTTCACGAACCTCAACGCGCATGGCGATACTTTTGCTCATCCAGACGTTCAACCCTGCCCCGACGTTGTAGCCCGACGAGTGCGGACGACCGAAGAAGAGGCTGTAACCACCGGTCACGAATGGCTCAAGTCTGCGATCCGCGCTGCTGCGCAGAACGTGATACGAAAAATTGGTTGACGTTAGGCCGATCGTCGTCTGACTGAGGCAACAAATAAATCCGCCGCCAGGGGAGGACCACGGTGTGACAGCCCCAATCTCACCGCCCACGCCCAATCCCTTATAAATTAACGCTTCGCCGCCAGCACCGATATGTATGTTGGCTCTGCCGTTGATAAAACGCCCGATGGCGCCGGTCCCCGGAGCGACGAACACGTAACCTTGCCAACCAACGCGGTCTGCCAGTGCCAACGTAGGGGCTGCCAAAGTAAGAAATAGCGTAGTGATCCAAGCGAATTGCTTCATGGTCCCTCAATGCGCCAGTCCTTACGGTGTGCGGAACAACAGCTTCCCTTTACTGTCGAACAGAATGGAGGATGGCGGCGCTAGTTCCGAAATCCCGTTATCCGTGACGTGCGAAGGCACGGCAGTGGTGCTTCCTAGAATCGTGCGTACTTGTCCTGAAGGATCAAGGAAGGTGAGAGCGGGGCCATCATTGCTGACTGAAAGATTGACTCGCGTCCTTCCGGCTTTGTCCGCTATCACGAGGAATACGGACCCCGCATTGTCACTGACAAGCGAAGCACGTTCCGTCCCCTTATCGTCCACCAGAATGATGCGGCGAGCACGTACTTCGTTCTCCACACTTTGGCGGGTCTGCACTCCTTCGGGCAATGGATCAAGCGGACGGATCGTCCGAGCGCGTGGCGGCAGTGGCGATGGTGCCTGTCCCATCAGCACGAGACCGGCGACGATGATGCACGTAATGACCGCCACAGCTTTCATCATGCGGAAGCGACCTTCAAGAGTTTGGAGCCTACGCGACAAGGATTCCAAGTCGGTCATGGCCTCATTACCTCCAGTATGCGATGTTACTCCTGAATGCGGCGGTAGGGTTAGATCGGCACGCCGCCGTGAGGCGGGCTGACGGCCCTGACAGCACTGACGGCCATTTGCATCTTGTTTTTATTCCTCCTTCTTTTTTTCTCTCAAAAAATAAGTAGAGAGTGAGCGTCAACGCCGTCAATGGCGTCAGCGCCGTCGGTCTGGAGCAACAAGCGGCAGGGCGCCATAATCGACGTACAATTAGGAGCATCGCTCATGAACACGCGACTCATAAGATTTGCGCTAGGGATCGCAGGTATCCTGTCGCTCGGTACTCCCGTCTGCGCTCAGGCTGCCGACGAAGCGAAACAACTTGAGCTTCGCTACAGAGGTGTGCCGTCGCGGGTGCGCGATCTCGTATCCGACTCCAAGATCCGGTACGACACACGCGGCAAGCTGATTGGAAAATGGCATCCGGGACAATGGACATGGCACAGCACCGTTCAAGTTACAAACGTTGAAGCCAAGGGAATGTTTCTCAGGATCAAGGCGAATCGACTTCTGCTCAACTACAACAGAGGAACTCACAAGTTTGCTGCACTGACGACTATGCAAACACTTGAGATCGAAATTGAGACTTCGCCGCGTACTGATGGAAAAGTCAATGTCGATGGAGAATGGAACAAAGCATTTCTAATGCCTGACGAGAAATATCCGTTGGATATGCAGCCTTATTGGGAGCCATTTATTGCCTGCCTTATTAACTCGAAAACCGAAGAATGTGAATACTACGAAAAGAAGGCGTGGGAGCCGGATGTTTACGACATAAATCCCACGTCGGACTGGAAGCCGAGTTACCCAGGCGTGTATACGGTTGGAAACGATGTAACTCCGCCGAAGGTCCGGTCAAGAGTACAACCGCAATATACCGACGTGGCGCGAATAGCGAAGGTCGAAGGAACAGTCTTATTAGAGGCGGTTGTTACCAAAGGGGGCGCAATCCGCATACTGCGCATAATTCGCCCCCTCGGATTTGGCCTGGAAGAGAATGCGGCTGAAGCTCTCAGCAAGTGGACCTTTCAGCCCGCTACTCGAATGGGACAGCCGGTCGATGTTCTCCTCGGAATAGAAGTGAACTTTAATCTCAGAAAATAGGTGCAGGCAGCAGCGAAGGCGCTGAGCGGCAAGTAATCGTCCTGGCCGACCGACGTGTAAGCGCCGCGACATACGGAATCAGTGAGACGGTGAGACGCCCAACGAATTGTTACCAGTTATCTCACAAGTAACTGAAGTGATGGGACTCTCTGTTGATGTCTGATATATAACCAATGCCAGGTACGTAGGAGGGAATGGAGCGGAGGCGTCTCAGCGTCTCATCAATTACGCTCTCGTGTAGGGGTGTCATTGCCGCGCTGCCATTAATGTCATGGCAGCCATCCACTTCGGTAGATTGGCGACAAGCACGGACATGATCCGGCGGGTATTCTCCACCCACAGTGCGCCATTACCTTCCGCCTCACCACGCTCAAAGCTAACCAAATCACTCACGCCTCGCATGATGAGCAAGGGTGTGGCGTTCCGCTTGGCAACCCACGCAATGGCTCCCGATTCCCAATCGACAGCCGTCGGCTTATACCGCTGCTCTACTTCGGGCAGCGTGGAAGGTGTCAGATCGCGGTCGGCGGAATAGAGAGTCGTGCGGATGGCGGGCGTTGGGAAATGGGCGGGCAGATCCAGTTCGGTCACGTAATACGGTACGTCCTCGGCAGGATCATCGAGCATCGCTTCGTAGATGTCATAAATGACAAGCTTATCGGGAACCACAACATCAAAGCGGCCAATCCGGCCTTCGACGCCTCCGCAGGTCCCGATGTTGATGAGGCGGGCGGGCCGGAAATGATCAATCACATATTGCGTTGACGCCGCTGCCGCGACCTTGCCCAAGCCGCCGTGAAAAAAGAGCACGCGTTCATCGCCAATGCCTTGAAAGAAGTATTCGCCGTAGGGTGAGCGTTCAATTTGTACTGTCGGAAAGACAGACTTCACTGCCGCCCATTCCGCATTGGCCGACACCAAGACCGCAAACTTCAAATGATCAGGCTGTGCCATCTGGGGCCAGAATAGCCGAGGTATCCGAGGTAATAAATAAAATGAATGACTTGATACCCGAGGGTACTCGGGCGAGGTGGTGGCGGGGTTGGCGAGGTGCCTCGGTCGCCTCGGAAGTACCTCGGTCGTAGCTCTACTTGCGAGACGTTGATTTGACGTAGGGCCTCGGTCACCTCGGCTCGCGAAGCCTGGGCACAGTTGGAATGGCTTCAGACGGAAATAACAAACGTTCCATAATGGTTGTCTCTCGGAAGCGCAGTTGTGGTGCAATCGCAATTAATTCTGGTGACGACACGGCTGAGGGCGGCAGTGGCAGTTGGTCTGACCGCATTTGTCCTCGTGCAGGCAGTTCGAGGTGTATTGAATCTCGGCAATACACCATCGGGATGGCTTGTGCCGTGGGGTTCTCTGCTGGACGGTTGGCCGCTTGGAGCCGTGAACGTCTTCTTCTATGGATATATGTGGTGGCTTGGATACTGGTTCATACGCGGCACTCGCGGGCGAGAGCGCGTTCTCATAGTCGGATGGTTCGCAGGCATTCTGCTGTGGCCGTTGGAGACTTTGAAGAACGGATGGGTCATGGAAATTAGGTACGTTGCCGCGCTTGGGCTGGCAGTCGCGTTGATTGCAGGCGTGTCACTACTTATGCGTCCTTCGTCACTCCGCACACCCGTCTGACGTCCGCATACAACTGTGGCGCGGTTGGGCTGATTGGGCCGCTTATCTGAAGCGGTCCACCGGCGAATCTCTCGACCTTGTACATGATTTAATGCACCATACGAGGGATGCAAGTATCTATTGGAAGGTGCTTACAGCTTCCCCTCAGCCTCGGGTCTCAGACGCATAGTACAAAAACTGATGACCCGCAATTGGTCGGAGCAGAGCATCTGCCGGCCAAGGCTGGTGGAACCCGATACTCAACATTAAAACGGGCGAAATGGCTCCAGTTCATCTGAATCAGGCCACGAAAGTGTTGACCATTTGCCGCAAGACGGGAAAGTTCTATACCCAATACTACTATTCAAAGGGAGAGGCAGGTGACGAGTATGATTCAAATGGAATGTTCATCTCACATTCAGACACCGAATTCTGTACTGTCAAGAATTCGGTGTCTGTCCCCGGAATTTTTACTTCTTCTCGGGCACTAGCAATGACGTGAGTGTCGGCCCAGACCGGCCTCGGGGCAGGAGACTCGGTCCAGACCGGACAAACAACTTCTTGGGGTCGGGCATTTTGGGATCCACCAGAAAACCCATGAAACAGTTCTGCATCTCTTCCCAATTCTGGTTTCCCCAGACGATGAGTTGGGTCGGATCCGGGTTGAACTTATTGTTCGCGGAGTTGTCATAATGCGCGATTCCCACGATGCGAGTTCCCTTGGGTATAGGAATCGGCGCCGCGAGGTCAAAGCCGAGTTGCCAGTTGAAATCCCATTTCGCCTTGAAAATCGTTTCGGATTTGCCGGATGGAGAAATGAGGCGCACTTCGTAGTCCTTCCCTCGCAGGTGCATGTGGGGTTGCACGTACACCAACTGCGTGTCGGCGGTCGCCGTCATCTCGGACACCACCTCCGCATTGTTGTCGCCCGCGGGAATGGCGAGATTCGAAGCAGTGGGACCGTCACTGACGTAGTAGCGCATTTTGGGAGGATGCTTTGCGAATACCAGCCCAAGCTTGGACCTGTCGGTGGTCGGTTTTCCGGTCGCGGTATAATGCATGCTGAATACGATATCCGATCCCTTCGGCACGAACTTCGCCGAGTCGAACAGGCTGAAGTCCTGCCCACCCAGTCCGGGATTGAACTTGCCCAGCAGGTCCGTGCCTTCTCCCTGTCTACCAATCTCCACGTCGCCCTGTTCGTATGCCACGCCCGGCACGGCGTCCTTCATCCACTCCGACCCTGGAGGCCGGACAATCGCTCTCATATGGTGTACGGCCTGCGCGTTGCCGGGACGCAGATCGGCAGCAACCACCCACAAATCCTCCGTGAAATTCGCTTTGACGAGGATGCTCTTGTAGTTGATGGTTCCGGTCGCCGGCAGTGGGACGTCCTTTGGCATTTCAATGATCATGTCCGGCTTGATGCTCCATCCGTCCACGAACGCTACCGGTGGAGGGGCGTCTTTCGCGTCGCCTTCCTGGGCGCCGCCGTCCACCCACGCGACCAGTGTCTTGATGGTGGAGTCGCTCAGCGTCCGATCATTGGCAAAATGACCGTAGGCTGGATCTGCAAACCAAGGAGGCATTTGACGGCTCACGACAGCGGCTTTGATGGCCTTCGCCCACGGCCGCGTGTCTTTGTAAGTGAGGAATGACATCGGGGCGATTTCGCCGGGGCGA
>Ga0137379_10002134_pt1 | contig 18312 bp, 17 predicted proteins | sample SagtaG_18_FD_104812 | JGI IMG/M metagenome (GOLD analysis project Ga0137379, IMG submission 104812) | Vadose zone soil microbial communities from Sagehorn Ranch, Mendocino, California, USA - Sage2_L_80_16 metaG | ecosystem: Environmental > Terrestrial > Soil > Vadose zone | place: USA...
GTGTCAATGCCCTTGCCGATGGATTCAAACGCCTCGCGCAATCGCTTCTGCGCCTCCGGCGTGTCGGGAATGAAATTTTTTCCGTAAGTTGTGGGAACATCTTCGGGCTTGATGCCAAGGGTTTTCATCGCCGTGCGATTGGCGCTGATGAATTTGGAATCCAGCCCCTCGTTCACGTAGGCAATTGGCGCTTCGTCGAACAGGTCGCGCAAGCGTTCCTCGCTCTCCTGGTGCTGACGATGCAATTGATCGAACGCCCGCAACCGTTCCAGTTCTACACCGGCGCGGCTCGCGAAGGTTTCCATCACCGACAGCACCAGGGGGTCATTCGCCAGCGGCTTGTCGTCAATGACGACCAGGTGGCCGATGACGCACTTGGTCGAATCGCGCAACGGCACGCCGAGATAACTTTCCGCGCGCATCTCGACGAGCGGCTTGTCTTCGGGAAACAGTTTTTGCAGGTTGCGGTCGTAATGGCACGTTCGTCCTTCGCTCACTTTCAAGCAGGGCGTGCCGCCCAAGTCGTATTCAAAGTCCAGTCCGGCTTTGTCACCAATCCAAAAGGCCAGCGATCGCGCGCGATTATTCGGGATGCACTCCGCGACGAACGAATAACGCACGCCCAGACCTTCCGCGAGATTATGCACCAGTGAACGGAAGAATTCCTTTCCGGTGACGGTTGACGTTCCGTCAATGATGGCGTGCAACAGTTGATCGGACCGCTTCCAGTGTGTAACATCCCGCGACGCGGCCAGCAGTTTTTCTGGCTGGCCGGCCGCGTCGAGGATGGGACTGACGATAACGTCCCACCATTTCGGCGTTTGGGTTTGTGTCGTGGCAAAAAATCCGGTGAAGCGTCCGATGCTGCCGTTCCGCGCCGTGACCACCGCCTTGCGGGCGTTCTCGCAGTCTTCACCCTGCCAGAAATCGATCCAGGAAGAATTAAGAACTGGCGCAAGATCGCAAATCTCCAGCACGGCCATCCCACCCGCGTTCATGGAGAGCAACCGCCCATCAAGATCGAGCACCTTGAGGCAGTCCGGGCTGCCTTCGATGAGGCGTGCTTTGAATTCCTCACTCGCCGGAGGCGATTCGAGGGCGTCTGGTTTGCTTTGTGGCGCGCCGGATTTCATGAAACGGATGCCAAGTCTCTTGCATAACACCTATGTTCGAGTCAATCAAACCTGAAAAGTGGTCCTGTCTTCGGATTTGTTTGTTCGGTTTTCGCTCGGGCGGGTGCTATAGGGTGAACGGACTATGACTGACGACGCCGAACTCCTCCTTCGCTACGCCGACACCGGCTCGGAAAGCGCATTTAGCGAATTGGTCGCGCGGCATCTGCCGCTGGTTTATTCCGCCGCGCTCCGGCGGGTGAGCGGCGACGCGCATCTGGCGCAGGACGTGGCGCAGAGCGTCTTCACTGACCTTGCGCGGAAGGCTCACTCTGTTGCGCGTCGTCTGTCGGATGACAGACAGGTCCTCAGTGGCTGGCTCTACACCAGCGCCCGTTTCGCCGCGTCCAAAATGGTACGCGCTGAATGCCGTCGGCGAAGCCGTGAGCAGGAGGTCGTCGCTATGCAAGAAACTGTGCCTGCTCCCGCGTCTCGCTCCGAGCCTCAATGGGAACTTCTCCGCCCCGTGCTCGATCACGCCATGAGCCAACTCGCCGCCACAGACCGCGACGCAGTTTTGCTGCGATATTTCGAAGGCAAGGAACTCAAAGCCATCGGCACTGCGCTTGGCCTGACTGAAGACGCTGCCCGGATGCGCGTGAACCGTGCGTTGGAAAAATTGCGCGATTTGTTCGCGCAACGCGGAGTCGCTCTGTCCGCAGCAGCTTTGGCGGCGCTGGTTTCTGGCAATGCGGTACAGGCCGTGCCCATCGGATTGGCTGCGACAGTTTCCAGTGTTTCGGTCGTGGCGGCGGCCAGTACCGGAATCACCTTCACGATTTTCAAAGTTATGACTATGACCAAACTTAAAGTCGGTGCCATTAGCGCCCTGATCGTCGCCGGAGTCGCGACGCCCTTCGTCATCCAACATCAATCCCTCGCAAAACTTCGCGAAGACAGCCGGAAGTTGGTGGAGCGGAATCGGCAGATCAGCCAACTCCAGAGCGAGAATCGCCGCCTCACCAATCAGCTTGCCCAGACCGGACGGGCAAAATCTTTATCCGAAGAACAATTCCGCGAACTGTTGCGACTGCGCGGCGAGGTCAACGTGCTGCGGCAAGAAAGCCAGGAATTGGCGAAACTGCGCACGCAGCGAAGAGAAACCGCACTGCCTGCAGCTGATAGCTTGGCTGAAAACAAAAAAATGCTCCCGGCAGATGCATGGGCCGATGTCGGGATGGACACTCCGGAAAACGCGTTGCAAACTTTTTTCTGGGCGGCCAAACACGATAACGCCGTACTCGTCGGCAATCTTATGCGGTGGCAGAAGGACGCTTCGGTCCCGGAGGTCGAAGGACTGGACGAGATAGTGGCTTCGCTGATTCCGGGCACCATCCGGTTCGCCTCGGAACTCCAAGGCATGACTATCCTGTCGCAGCACGAAGAAAACGGCGTGACGGCGCGGGTGCAAGTGGAACTGGCTTCCGCTGGCGACAATCCCGCGAAGCAGCAGGAAATCCTCTTCGTCAAGGAAGACACGCAATGGAAACCCGTGTTTAGCGTTTGGTCTCCACACAACGGCTCTATCCAAGGCGCGCTGGGCATCCGTCCGGAATCGAAGCCCTGACCGCGCTAAAATGTAGCAGCCGCGTGGCGCGACTACTTTCTGTCTTTGGATTCTACCGCCGCCGCACCCGCTTTGGCGACTTCCTCATCCTGCGCCGCGCTTTTTGCGCCGCTGACGCCGACCGCACCGATGACCTGGCCTTCGTGCATGATCGGAACGCCGCCTTGCAACGGCGTGAAATCAGTAAGCGCCGTCATCGTGAAACGGCCCTTGTTGATCGTGTCTTCAAAAAATGACGTTGGCTTTTTGAAGATCGCGGACGTGCGCGCCTTGCCGATGGAGACATTCGCGCCTGCGGCGAAACTTGCTTCGGGCCGCGTAAAGTAGAGCAAGTGTCCGCCTTCATCCACGACGGCGATGGACGGGCCTGCGCCGTTTTCTTTCGCGTACTTGGCGGCGGCTTCACCAACCTGCTTTGCGCCTTCGAGCGTGAGAGAGGGTTTTGCGACGACGTGGCCTTTGTCGGTGTGTTCATCCGCCAGCGCAATCGCCAGCGCGCCGACAGTGATGAGGGTGAAAAGTTTGAGCTTGGTTTTCATGGTTTATCTGTGTTGGTGAATGGTTTTGGTTTTGAACGCGCCCCTCACCCGTCCCTCTCCCCATCGGATGTGGAGAGGGTGGCCGCAGGCCGGGTGAGGGGTTTGCATTAGTTAATCCTCGCCAAGTCGAGCACGGACCTGCCGAGCAACGAATCAATCGGGTCTTTCTTGCCCGCCTTCGCTTCGACGAGATGCGGCCAATACTTGTCGGCCTTGGCTTTGTTGGCGGGCACATCCTTCTGCCAGAGTTCATCCGCCCCTTTGGTGTGCTGGACGATGAGTTGGCCATCCACGATGGACCAGACCAGCGGATTGGCCGGGCGCACTTTGCCGACGCTTGCGGCATAGCCGCAGAAGCCACCGTAAGCGGGGGCATAATTCGACGGGCTTTTCTCGAAGATCTCACGATGTTCCTGCGAAGCGAAATGATACAGCGCGCCGTTGTAAGTCGCTTCGATCTTCGGATCGCCCTTTATCGGCTTGCTCATCATGAAATAGGAAATCGGATCGTAGCCTTCAAGGGCGACGCCTTTCCTGTCGGTGAACACGAGCGTTCTGCCACCCGATCCGTTGCGCACGACGAGGCCGGGCCAGTTTTGGTCTGCTTTCACAATGTTGCCTTTCTGGTCAGCGTTGAACTTGTCAGTCGCCTTCTTGTTGTGTTGGAGAATGAGCCGGCCATCAATGATCTGAAACCACTCCGGGCTGATGGGCGACAGACGATCAATGCTTGCTGCGTAACCACAGTAGCCGCCGTAGGCCGGCGCATACTTCGCGGGGTTCGCATCGAACAACGCTTTGTGCTCGGCGGAGGCGAAGTAGTATTTCGCGCCCTCGTATTCCGATCGGAACTTCGGATTGCCCTTTGCGGGTTTGCTGTCCGTGAAATAGGCCACGGCGTCGTAGCCAAGGATGGCCGCGCCGTCCTTGTTTTTCAGGACGAGAACTTTGTGATCCGGCGTTTGGTCGGCCAAGGCAGCGCCTGCCAGCGAAAGCACTGCGACCAGACTAAATAGGGGGTTTTTCATGGTTCGAATTTCAATTTGTTGTTTTCGCATTTCGTATTGCGTGATGATTGGTCGCGGCGAGGCGGAAATCCTTTCAGCATTTTGTATATGAATTCGGTTGCTTTCCCTGAAGGCAACAATGCTGGAAATCGCTCCTTGGGCCTTGGTCCCTTCGCTCGCCAGCGGTATCTTGAGAGGGCGGCCTGGCCTCCGCCCTTTTCTGATGTCCTGGACGCTCCAACGGGCGGCGGCGACCGCCTGCTCGGCTGGCTCCTAAACTCGGCTGCAACCACCCGCGCGGATTATGAGGTGAAATCGAATGGTGGACAAGATTCTCGAAGTCAAACCGTCCGAGCATAAGATTCCCGATAAAGCGCTGTGCGTCCCGGGATCTCCTCCCACGCAGCGAGGGAATGGCTCCTCTTCAAAGTAGAAGGCTGATCAGTAGCACCGCCCAAGGACCGGCTCGGGTGCTGATTCGCCCACCGTTCCAGACCCCGACCGGTCCGAGCACCCTGTAACCCCCAGGAGCCGCTGGATCGGGACTACATGCGTGGCTCGGGGCGGCTGGTCAGCGGCTTGGACCTGGTCACCCTTTGGGTTTGCCAGCCGCAAGCGCCTTCACATCGTTAGTGGTGAGCGGATTGCTGCCAGCTCCCCAATCGCCGCTTTTGACTTCTTCGATGACGACCCAGGTCACGGGGCCGCATGTTCTCGCCTTCGATGGACATCATCGTGTCCGTGAGTTTGCGAATCATCTCCTGTTTTTGGGCTGGCGTGAAGACGTCTTCGATCAGTTTTACATCTACCAAGGGCATCGGTTTTCTCCGATCTTACGTTTTGAGTCGCCTGGGTGACACAGCGCGCACCGCAACTCTCGGGCGCGCGCCAAATGGCTACTTTATGTCCGCCAACGCCTTAAGCGCGGCGGTCGAGTCCACGCGGTCGCCGTGTTGCTTGCTGACGTGGGCAAAGCGCACTTTGTTGTCGGTGGCGATGATGAAGGTGGAGGGGTAGGCGGTTTCGCTTTTGGCGTCCCAGCGGAGACCGTAGGCGGTCGTGAAGGTGTAGTCAGGGTCTATGACAAACAGGAAATCCCTGGGCCACTCTTTGTTCTGGAGAAACTCCGCTGCGTGGGCCTTGAGGTCAGCAGCTGGGCTGGGATATACCATCACGACCTGAGCGCCGTGGGCGGCGAAGTCCGCAGCCTTGCGGGTGAAATCCTGCACTTGCCGGGTGCAGATGGGGCATTGGTAGCCGGGCCATCCGCGCAAAACAACCAGCACGACAGGTTTTTTGGCGGTGAGTTGCTTCAAATCCACCGGCTTGTCTTCGAGCGTGTTCAAGGTGAAGTTCGGGGCGGCGTCCCCGACGACTGGGGTGGTTGCCGCTGGCGAGGTCCTGAGGCTCAGGGCCAGGAAAACCACTGCGATCAATAGGGAGCGCGGGGCGAGGGCGAATTTCATAGATGCTGGTCGTTTTCTGTGGCTCAAGGCGCCGGTTGATTCATGGAACGGCGATGGCATGGTCGCTCCGCTGCGAGGGTGGGTCAAGACCGGTCCAGCAACCTGAGGAAATGCAACGAGGGCTTTACATTGAAGGGCGATTCGCGGAAAAGAGAGTAACATTCGCGACCTTTATGGCTTACGACGAAGCACTTGAAAAGCGCATCCGGCGGTTTTTCGACCGGAAGCGAACGAAGCAGGAGGCGAAGCGCATGATGGGCGGTTTGTGCTTCATGGTGAAGGGGAAGATGTGCGTGGGGGTCGAAAAGAGCCGTTCTTATGGCGCGCGTTGGCCCGGATGCTTATGAGGACGCGCTGACGCGCAAGGGATGCCGCCCGATGGATTTCACCGGGCGACCCATGCGGGGATTTGTCTTCATCGAGCCGGAGGGTCTGGCGTCAGAAGGGGAATTGGAGTTTTGGCTGGACCAGGCTCTAGCCTACAACCCCACAGCGAAGAAGTCGGCGAGAAAGAAAGGTTAGTTCGCGAAGCTCCGGCCACGGGCTGCGGGGTTAGGTGAAACGATCTCAGGGAGCCGTGGGCAATCCGCCAACAGCTTTGGAAAGCGCGTATTGGGATTTGTTAAATTCGGCGATGGCCAGCAGATAGTCGGTGCGAGCGCGGGTCAGGTCCTGCTCGGCAAGGATGTTTTCCAGAACAATCGCAACGGCGAACTCCTGCCGTTGCCGGGCCAGCCGCAATGCCTCATCGGCGGCAGCCAAGCCGCGCCGGGCGGTGCTGATCTGGTCGGCTTGCGACTGCAGCCGGTTGAATGCTTCCACGACCTGACGTGAGATTTCGTCGCGGATTTTTTCGGTGCCGATCCGGGCCGAACTGAGGCGGGCTTTGGCCGCGCGCTGGCGCGAGAAGTCGAAGAGGCCGCCGGGACCGATGCGCCAGCCGATGCCGATAGCGTAATCCTCCTGGGGACCGAAACTGCCGGTGTCGCCGTTTCGGCCTCCGCCCAGCCCGCCGCCGAAGGCCTGGGCACCGATGGAGGGAATCAGCGGGCCGTAAACCGTGCCGTTCTTGTTGTCGCGGACGGCCTCGGCGAGCGCCTGGCCTTGCTTAAGCTCGGGGCGCGAGAGCTGCGCTCGCGTGAGGAGTGTCGAGAGGGCCACGTTGGTTTCAACGAGGGAGAGCGGGGCGGGCTCGACATCGCGGGCAACGAGTTCGACGGCGGGATCCAGGTGGAGGGTTTGGGCGAGACGGGCGGCGGCGGTCCGGGTTTGCTCGTCGGCCTGGCGCAAGGCGAGGCGGTTGCGCTCGGCCTGGACCGTGGCGCGGAGCTGGTCGCCTTTGAGAGCGATGCCGGCGGCAACGGCGGCTTGCAGTTGGGCCTCGTAGTTGGTGGAAATGCGCACCGCTTCCTGGGCAACACCGGTGGCGGCCTGGGCGAAGGAGAGATCGAAGTAGCCTCGGGCCGCAAGCTCGACAGTATCCTGACGCTGAGCCTCGAGGGCGTGGTCGGCGGCGGTTTCGAGTTGTTTGGCGGCAAGCTTTTGGTAAATGGCATCGCCAAGGTCCCACTGTCCGACAAGCGCGGCGCCCGGCGCGTAGGATTGTTTGTTCACGGTCAGGATGTCGCCCTCGGTGCTTTGAATCTGGCCATCGTGGCGGCGGTAGGCGATTCCGGCAGTGAGCCAGGGGAAGAACTTGAGGCTGGCGCTCTCGTTGTCGGCCCTGGCTTCGGCCAATTTTTCGCGGGCCATCTGGACGTCGAGATTCTGCGCGTGGGCGAGCCGCAAGACCGTTGGCAGGTCTATCAGATAGGCGGCGTTGGTGCTGGCGGTGGCGGGGGGCGAGGATGCTTGCGGAAAGGAGGACACGCCGGAGCACCACAGGACGAAAAGCAGGCGCAGCGCGGGCGCGCCACGGTGAGGGGTCCGGGCGTTCATTTGGCCTCCACGACGCGGACGGCTTGACCGTCGGTAAGGATTTGCTTGCCGAGCAAAACGACGCGATCGGCCGAGTTCAAGCCTTCGAGGATTTCCACCGAGATCCCGTCGTTGAAGCCGGTTTTGACCGGGATTTTTTTCGCCTTGGCATCGGCCACGAGGAAGACCGAGGCTTTGTTTTTTTCGAGGACGAGCGACTCGGCGGGCAGGAGCAGAGCTTCGCCCTTGCGCTGGACGGCGATTTTGACGCTGCCATACATGCCGGGGAGCAGCTCCGCCTCAGGGTTGGGAATTTCGATTTCGGTGAGCATGGTCTTGGTGGCTTCGTCCAGGGCGTGGGAGTAGCGGGTCACCTTGCCCGGAAAAGCCCGCCCCGGCAGTTCGCCCAGGGTGACCTGGACGGGCAGGCCGTTCTTGATGAGAGGCACTTCGGGCTCGGGGACGGCAACCTGAACGCGGACGCGGCTGAAATCCATCAGGGTGAGAACCGCCGCACTTTGGGCGGCGCTGCTGGCGGTGGCGGCCGGGATGAACGCGCCGGGATCAACTGAGCGCCGGGTGACGGTGCCCGAGAAGGGGGCCGAAATTGTGGCGTAGCGCAGCAGGGTTTCCAGCCGCTCCAGGTTTGCCTTAGCGACAAGCTGCTTGCCGCGGGCCGCGTCAACGCTCTGCGGGGTGACGAGGTCTGGGGCCGTTTTTAGCGCGTTGGTGACGCGCTGGTAGTCCGTCGCGGCGACTTCGACTTCGGCTTGGTATTTCACGCGGTCGGCGAGCAATTCGGGGACTTCAATCTCGGCGAGCAACTGGCCTTCCTTCACCTGGTCGCCTTTGTCCACGGTGATGGTTTTCAGGTAGCCGGGGACTTTGGCGTAGAGCGTGGCCTCCTGGTAGGGAAGTAGCCGGTAAGTCGGGAGCGTGATGCTGCGAGAGATTTCGCCCTTTTGTGGGGTCACGACTTGCACGCTGACGGCGGGCGCGGGCGTGGTCAGGGGCACGCTGGAGCTGGCGCGGTCACAACCGGACAAGAGGCCGATGACCGGGGCGGCCAGGAGGATGGAAAGGGAGTAAGGAAGCTTTAGCATGTGGGTTGTGGTTCCTGAGGCTGAGGCTGGCGATCTCCTTTGAGCAGGAGATAGAGGATGGGCACGACGAAGAGGACCATGACCATCGCGGCCATGACGCCGCCAACGACGGCGCGGGCCAGCGGGATGTTCGCGCCTCCGGCGATGGCCATTGGCGTCAATCCGAGAATGGCGGAGAGTCCCGTCATGAGGATGGGGCGAAGGCGGATGGCGGCGGCTTCGACGATGGCGTCGCGGGCTGACTTGCGGAGGCCCTGCTCGCGGGCTTCGGCGCGGAGGTGGTTGGCAAACTCGACGAGCAGCACGCTGAAACTCACGACGATGCCAACCATCATGATGCTGCCCATGAGGGACTGAATGTTGAGGCTCGTACCGGTGAAGAACAATATGCCGGCCACGCCGATGGAGCCCAGCGGCACGGCGAACATGACGATGAATGGATCGAGAAACGACCGGAACTGGAAAACCATGACGAGATAGACCAGAATGACCGCCAGCAGGAACCCGAAACCGAGCGACTGAAAGGATTCGCGCATGGACTTCACCTCGCCGCGCATTTGAATGAAGTAGCCTTCCGGGACCTGCGCGCGGTCGTTACGAATGCGGGTGATGAAGCGTTCGATGTCCGCCGCGACCGAACCCACGTCGCGCCCGCGCACGTTGACGAAGACATCGGTGACGCGGGTGATGTTGTGGTGATTGATTTCGACGGGGGCGGTGGTGTAGCTGAATTTGGCCAGGTTCCGCAGGGGAATGGGGACGGGCTGCGACTTGTCGGTGATCGGAATGTCCTGAGCGGTTTCGAGGGACTTGATGTCTTCCTCGCGGTACTGAGCGCCAACGAAGTAGTGGTTGCCGTTATTCTGGTCCACCCAAAAGGAGGGGGCAAAGTTGATGGAACTGTTGAAGGCGGTGACGATGTTTTTGACGATGGTGTCCTGCGAGAGGCCGACCTGGGCCGCTTTCACACGGTCTACCTCGACATTCATCTGGGGGGCGTCCAGCCGTTGTTCGATGCGAACATCCACCGCGCCCGGCACGGTCTGGGCGAAGCGTTTTATTTTTTCGGCGATGTCGTGGGCGGCTTCGAGCTTGTTGCCCTCGACCTGGATGTCAATGGGGGAAGGCAGGCCGAAGTTGAGCGCGGCGCTGAGCATCCCGCCGGTGTCGAAATTGAACTCGGTGCCGGGAAACTCGGCGGGCAGGTTTCGGCGGAGTTGGTCCACGTAATCGAAGACGGACTTTTTGTGGTGGTCCGCGAGTTGGACGAGGATGAAGGCGTCCTGCGAGCCGGAGTTGGGGGTGTAGGCGGCAGGCCAGTCGAAGAGTACGCCCATATTCGCGATGATCATCTTGCGCTCGTTTTCGGGGATGGTCTGGCGGACGAAGTCTTCGACCCTGGTGGTGAGTTTCTCGGTGAGCTCGATGCGCAGGCCGGGCGTGGCGCGCATCCGAATCATGAACTGGCCGGCGTCCACCTGGGGGAACAATTCGGTGCCGACGAATTGGATCAGGAACATGGAGGCGATGAAGAGCGCGGCGACGGCCGCCAGCACGAGCCATCGGAAGCGGAGGACCCATTGGAGGGCTTTGGCGTAAGCGCGGCGCAGAGCGGTGAACCAGCCGCCTTCGCTGGCGGCAGCCTCCGGGCTTAGACTGCCGCGAAAGAATTTGGCCGCGCAAACGGGCGCCAAGGTTGTGGCCAAGAGCCGGCTGGTGAGGATGGCGAAGATGACGGCCATCGCCAGCGGGGTGAACAGGAATTTGCCGATGCCGGTAAGAAAGACGATTGGGAAAAACACGATGCTGATGGTCACGGTCACGATGGTCAGCGGGCGGGTGACTTCGCTGGCGCCGTCGCGAGCGGCGTCAAAGGCGGATTTGCCCACTGCCAAATGACGGGACGTGTTCTCCAGAACCACGATGGACTCGTCGATCAAGAGGCCGATGACGAGGGCCAGACCGCCGAGAGTCATGGCGTTGAGGGTTTGGTGGGTGAAGTACAGGCCGATGAAAGCGCCCAAGCAGGCCAGCGGGAGGGCGATGATTACGATCAGGGTTGGGCGATAGTTGCGGAGAAAAATGAAAACCATCGTGGCGGCGAGGAGGAAGCCAATGGTCGCTTCGTTCACGAGGTTGCGGATGGCCTGGCGCACGTAGACCGATTGGTCCATGACCACGTCGAGGTTGATGCCGGGAATGCGCTCAAGGATGGGTTTGATGAAGGTCTTGATGCCGTCCACGACGGCGATGGTGTTCGCGCCGGGCTGGCGGTAGATGGGGATGTAAACCTGGCGCTTGCCATTCAGGTGGACGATGTTTTGCTGGATTTGGTGGGAGTCCTCGACCTGCGCGACATCGCCGACATAGACGGGCGGGCCGCTGCCCATCGTGATGGGGATTTGGTTCATGTCCGCCACTTTTTCGACCATCCCGTTGGCGTTTATCTGGTAATCGAGCGAGCCGAACTTGGCATCGCCGGTCGGGACCATGGTGTTCGCGCCCTGAATGGCGCGCATCACGTCCAAAGAGGAGAGGCCGCGAGCCTGGGCCTTGCCGCGATCAACGTAGGCGAGGACTCGGCGGAGCTTGCCGCCAAAGACGGCGGGGGCGATGACGCCATTGATCCCTTGCAGGCGGTTGCGCAATTCAAAATAGGCCACGTCGTAGAGTTTGGTTTCGTCGAAGGTTGGACTCGAAACTCCAATCAGGCAGAGCGGGATGGAGGCGCTCGGGTCGAAGGGCATGATCATGGGCGGGATGGTTCCCGGAGGCAGGTAGTAAAGGTCGCTCATGGCGAGCGAGGTAACCTGCGCCATGGCGGTGTTGGGGTCCACGTCTTCGCGGAAGAAGTCGCGGACGACGCTGACGCCAACCATGGATTTCGATTCCTGCCGGGCCACGCCGTTCGCTTGTCCGGTCCAGCGCTCCAGCCGGGCGGTGAGGTCGCGCTCCATGACATCGGCGGGCATGCCGGGGTAAAGGGTGAGGACTTGCACGGCGGGCGTTTTGGAAGTGGGCAGGATGTCAGTCGGGATGCGGGTGATGGCGGTGACGCCGATGACGAGAATCGCCAGGGCCATGACGATGACGGCGTAGGGATTTTTGAGGGCGTAATTAACCATGCGGAAGGCAGCTTCGCGGATGTGGCTAGACTCCCTTCTCGATGGACTGGACGAGGGCTTCCAGCGCAAGCATGGATGTTTCACCCATAGCGCAAACGACGTGGTCGCCGACGAGGCGGGCGGCGAAGTGGTACGGGCCGACGCGACTGCAAACGACGGCCTCGCCGGACTCAAGGCGGCGCTGGGTGTTCGGAAAGCTTGCCAGTTGGCTTTTCTTCATCACGAAGATCGTGACCGGGGTGCTTTGGTAGTGTCCGAGAACCACGGCGGTCGGAACTTTTGAAACGTGGCAGAAGCGTCCGCCATCGGGCTTGTAATCCGCCGCCGATGGCCGATAGGAAAAAGCAGCGGCGTCGAGCCGGTTGTCCAGCTCTCTCAGAATGGCTTCCGGGACGGTGTTGGTAAACTCCGCCGAGGTGAGATTATGGGCGTAGGCGTTGTGACATTCTTCGACGGCGAAGGCCAATTCCACTTTCCGTGTGGTGTGCCGGTAAAAGAGGCCGGCGAGCAACAGGATCGCTGCCGCTCCGGCGGCGAAGGCGAGCCGCCAGAACCTGGCTGGTTTCCGGCTTGGCCGGGCCGGCTGTATCTTCAATTCGATGGCTTCCCAAAGCGCGGGTGTCCTGCGCCCGCGGCTCAAGGCTTGAAAAAGGCGGTCATCGAGTTTTTCTTCGGCCTGGTAGAGCCCGGCGCATTCGCAGCACGATGCCAGATGTTGCTCGACTTCGAGGCTGGGTTTGGACTCCAACTCGGAATCGAGGTAGAGCCGCACTAGATTTCTGACTTCCGGACACTTCATAAGGACTCCTTCCGGCGCGAGCACACGATGGCGTCGCGCATTTTCTGCCGGGCGCGGGAGAGGTTTCCCATGACACTGCCGAGGGGAATCTCCAAGGACTCGCTGATCTCCCGGTACCGCAGATCGGGAATGGCCCGCAAGAGCAGGACGGCTCGCTCGACCTCGTTCAACTCTTTCAGCGCGGCGACAAGGTCTTCATCCAACGCGTCGGCCAAAACCTCCCATGAGGCCAACAAGTCAGCGTCGCTCTTTCCGGCCGCCGGCTGGGCAACCGCCTCCATTTCCTCCGCCTGCGACTCGACTTCGAATCTGGCGATGCGACCGCGCTTGCGATTGAGCGCGAAGATCTCGTTCGTGAGAATCTTAAACATCCAGGCACGGAAGTTGGTGCCTTCGCGATAACGGTCGAACGCCTGAAAGGCCCGGCAGGCGGCGTTCTGGACCGCGTCCTCAGCGTCGCTGTAAACCCAGACCAGGCGGCGGCCATACACCTCCAATTCTCGTTGAATTGGGCGGAGCAGGTCCAGGAACTTTGCCGAGCGCTCGTCTTCGTCCATACGCATGTGTGCAATGGTACAAGTCGGGGGCGGGTTCGTTTATTACAAATTTGTTTCCGAAGGGCGGCGCAGTCGTGGCCGCTGGTCCGGCGATGGCTAGGTGGGCGGGGCGAGGCCGAGCGGAGAAGCATTGAAACAGGCAACGAAGGCCGGGGTGAGGCGCGAGATGGTGTGCGTCAAGTTGAAGAGGGCCAATGCCACTGCATCGGGGTGCTGCCAGGGGATGAAATGATTGTAGCCTGGAAATACCATCTGCTCGAACAAATTGCTCTTGCCCGCTGCGGCAAGTTGAGCGCGCAGATAGTCCACGTTCGCAACTGGCACCTGCCGATCCTTACCCCCGTGTAGCATGACCACTGGCACTCCGAGCGTGGACAATTGCGGCTGCAAGCGCACGAGGTCGCCGCGAAGTGTGAGCAGTTCCCGGTTGCACTGCCGCAGTGAGCGCGGAAAAAGCCACGAGACAGCCGGCCGATCAGCGAACCGTTGAATCGCGTAGATTCGTTCCTGCGCCGGGTCAATGCTCCCGCCGATCAACACCACCCCCGCGACTTGGTTCGTGAATTTCAACGCTGCGAGCAGCGCCACCGGAGCGCCGTAGGAATGTCCAACGAGAATCGTTTTCCGCGTCGGTAAAGTTGCAAACAGAGCACTAATGGCGTTCGCCTGGTCTTCGAGGCTAGGCGTATGGCGATCCGGGCCGGAGGCGCCAAAGCCAGGCCGGTCCAATGCCGCAAGGTTGGCACGCGGAAACGGATGACGGAATTGTTCCCCAAAAATTGCCGCTGTCGCGGGCGTGCCGTGAATGAAAACAATGTTCCATTCGGCGCCGGGCTCCAGACGTTCATAAAGACGCACCTGGTGGCCGGACGAATCTGCTACCATACGAGATGAAAACGCCCTCAAGCTGCGGTTATGAAGCGAAAACAGAAAACTGAAGAAATGCAGCAGCAGAATCGGCAATGCCATTAGCGCGACTGCGATTATGCATAGAATCCGTCTGATACGTTTTCGACACATGGTATCTGCAAGCCGCAGCCTGGCTTTCTTTCTCGTTAGTCAACGGACACAATTTAGATCTCTTCCGTAACCCGCCTTATCCGGTTCAAAACCTGCGTCCCGCACAGCCGGTTAAAGGGGATGTTGGAAAGTGTTGAAAGCTTGATGAGTGGCCAGTGACGGGCGGTGCGTGACCGGAGCACTCGGCAAGCGCGAGAGGCGTTGGCGCTGGAGATATTTGAAAACGAAGTAAGAAACGGCCAATGCGACCAGCAGGCCCAGCGCGCCCTTGCTGAAGTCCGTCAGCGCACTTGCGACCTGATTCAATTGGTTGCTGAACAGCGACCCGAGGACCAGAAAACAACCGGCGTAAAGCGTGGAGCCAATGGCATCGAAGAACAGGAATCGTCCTGAACTCATGCCGCCCATTCCGGCCAGAGGCGGGAAAACGACGCCTAACCCAGGCAGGAATTTCGACGCCAAGATCCCGCCCACGCCGTGCCGCGCAAAAATGGCCCGTGTCCGTCCGACGCACGAATCCGGGTGCAGGGAGATGCGGCAAAGCACGCGCAACACACTGTTCCCGCGATGGCGTCCGAGGTAAAACCAGATCAAATCGGCGACCAGGCAGGCAGCGACGGTTACCCCGAACGCCACGAACGGATTCATCATCCCCATGGCCCAAAGGGCTCCGGCCCCCAACAACCAGGGAACGGTTGGGAGTGGCAGGCCAATCTGTTCCAGGAAAACGACGGCGAACAGCACTAGAGCCCCGTGGCTCACCAGGAAATGCGTTGCTTCGCTCATCGGTTGCTGAGGCGGTTGCCTGAGGGGACTACCGAGCTAAGCGCGGGATCAGCCCGACGGATAAGCTCCAGAGCGTGTCCATCGGGATCTCGCAGCATCACCCTGTCCAGGGAGTCGGAAGAGCCTCCGCGCAATCGGACGGGAGGCGCGGAGACGAAACGGGTCCCGCGGTCATGAAGTCTCAAGCCGAGGCCGTTGATCTCGTTGGCGAGAAGGTCCGTATGCCAGAAGATCAAATCATTGGCTTTGGCATTTTCCGGAAGGGCCCGCCCGCCCGGAGGCGCTATATATTCGAGGAACTCGATTCCCGGTCCTCTTTCAGCGCGCAAAGCAGTGATGCGCAGCCGCGCGCCGAAAACCTGGTTCAAATGCTCCTGTTCGACACCGAAGTTTTCGCTCTCACCGGCAACGCGAAGACCGAGCAAGTCGCGATAAAAGGCCAAGCTCTTGTCGGTGTCCGAAACCACGATGGCCGTGTGGTCAATCCCGAGAAAAATGTTCGTGCCAGCCTGCTGCCACTTCGGATCGCCCTTTCCCGGCGGGAAGAAAATAATTTCGAGCACATGGTCCTCCGGGTCGCGAAAGTAAAATGCCTTGATGCCTGCCGCGCCTTTATTCCACACGGGGAGCGTTTGAGGCGTAGTCGATACATGCTTCACCTTGTGCTGGCGCAATTGCTCGTACGCTCTGTCCATGTCGCGCACGACGATGGCGATATGTTGAAACCAATGGTCGTAGCTTTGTGAATCCGCAGGGATTGGCCTGCCCTTGTTTACGAGATGTTCCATCAGCGTGATGCGCTCATTGCCCAACTTGAGCATCGCTACGCGCAGCTTCACATCGCTTAAGCCCAGCAGCGCGTCCTGCTCCCGATTGCTCACTTCGGAAATTGAAACCAATTCAAACGGCAGGGTGTTCGTGTAAAACACCAACTCACGGCGGAGATCGCCAACTGTGAGCCCAATCGCGCCCACCTCGCGCACGCCCGCGTGCACGGACAGCGTGAGCCCCACGAACAAAAGGAACAGCGCGGCTTTGGACTGTGGCATTTTCCAACCCCAAACACGGGTATTCTCCGTTCGCTCAAAAGCGTTCAGGGTTTCGCCGGATTCCCGCCGTCCCAATTTATGGAGAGGTGGGATTAGAGGCGAGTGAACGGCAGGAATCCGGTTGGCCCCTACAAGTCTTTGAACCACCACAGCCATGAAAACATTTCGTTTTAACATTCACGGATTGGTCGAAACAAAAGCCGATTCCTTACGGCGAATCGGTGTCTTGCCTTTTCGCGCCCCGGCCATACCAAATGCCCGATGCGATCAGCACGGCCGCGCACACGCCGGTGAACAGGATCAAAAACGGCGAAGGCAACATGAACCAAGCGACGACCGCTGCCGCAGCCGAGAGTCCGCCGCTCACATAGCAATAAAATGCGCTGGCCCGTGCGCTTTGTGCGCTGCGTTGGAGAATCATTTGCATGGCCCGGTCGGCGCGCATGAGTGCTACCGCACAATCGTTCGAACAAACCATGCGCGGCGCGGTTGGCGATTGAATGCCGTCGCTGCACAACGCACGTCCGCAATACGCGCAGATGGCCACGGCCTCGGCGCTGTGCTTGGAGCATTTCACAGTTTGCGATACGTCACGGGGTCGGCGCGCAAAATCAGCAACTCGCCCTGCCGCTCAACTTCGCCGGTGATTTCGAGCGGCTCGGCTACCATGTCCAGCACTCGTTTGTTCACGGGTTTGCCATCGGCGGAAACGAGCAACAGATAGATCGCCGGGCCGTCTTTTTGCCGCACAAGCAGCACAGGTGGGACGCCGCCGCTGATGCAGCGAATCGCGCAGGCGCGATGGGGAGTGAGTTGGCCGGGATTCATCACGCCCAGAAAACACTTGCTGTCCACGATTTCGCCCACGAGCGTTTGTTTTCCGAGCGGCATAGCCTCGGGCAGAGCAGTCGCTGCGGCGACGTTGGTCATCTGGATTGAGCCGGGAAGAACTTCGATCATCGTCTGATTGCCGCGATAAATGAGCGTGCCTTTGAGCGTGACGGATTTGCCGTCAAACGGCTCGATGGCTTTCTGGTCCAGACCGAATTTCCACGGCGCAACAATGTAGTAAGTCGAGAACCGTGGGAGACCGTTGGCGTTGCCCGGTCGCGACACGAGCAGGTGCGGATACGGCTGCGCCTGCAAAATGCCGGAGAAGGTTTTGTGCGTCCCCCACTCGAACACGCTTGCACCAATCATCCGTTGCGAAACTGCGAGGACGAGCGGTGCGAGCAACGCAAGGAGCAGCATGGCCATGACAACCTTGCGCACCGTGTTGCAGATGCTGGGCGCGGCCTTGGCTTCCCAACCGATATAAAAGTCGTCGGGTTGGTTCATGGGTTTTTCGAGTGGATGTTGCCTTCAGCCATGCCCCAAACGAGAGGCGAAGCGAGTTCAAGACAGTTCCCTGCGGGGTCGCGGAAATAGAGTGAACGACCGCCTTTAGGCCATGCAACGTCCTTCTCGATCTGAATTCCCTTCTCCCGCAAGCGCGATTTCCATTGGTCTAGTTCGGACAAAGGCACAGCGAACGCTACGTGTCCTGGACCGCGAGTGCCATGTGGCGCGACCTCCGATTCTTCAATCGTCTTGGCGGGATTGAAAATCAACAGCATCTGGTCGCCAAACTTGAAGAACAAGTGACGACCGGATTCCTTCGCAAAAAGATCGAGTCCGAGCACCGATTTGTAAAACGCCTCGGCTTGGTCGAGATCGCCCGCGTAGAGAGAAGTCTCCAAAATGCGCCTGAGCCGCCACGCGCCGGTGGAAACTGGGGTTTTCATTCGGTGGCGCGAGCCGGCTCGGCCCGCGTGCCGGCGGGATTGGGTTGCGGATGCACGAACACCCGCCCATTTTTCACCCGGACGTTGAATGTCGGGACTTTCTCCACGAACGGCGGCGGTGACGCACCGCTGTCCGGCTGGTATTGATAGCCGTGCCACGGACAGGTGATGCAGCCGAAAACAATTTTGCCTTCACCGAGCGGGCCGTTCTGGTGTTGGCAGACGTTCGAGACGGCGGAGATTTTTCCATCGTATTTGAAAATCGCCACGCGCTCGCCGGAGAGGCAGATGATGCGGGCGCGGTTTTCGGGAATGTCGGCCACGGCACAGGCGTCCACGTAGTCATCCGGGGCAGCCGAGTTAACGCCGTTCTGCGTTCCACGATCTGCTGCAACTTCACGTCTCGCCGCTGTGACGTGCA
>Ga0137379_10002152_pt1 | contig 18233 bp, 8 predicted proteins | sample SagtaG_18_FD_104812 | JGI IMG/M metagenome (GOLD analysis project Ga0137379, IMG submission 104812) | Vadose zone soil microbial communities from Sagehorn Ranch, Mendocino, California, USA - Sage2_L_80_16 metaG | ecosystem: Environmental > Terrestrial > Soil > Vadose zone | place: USA...
CCAGGGAGAACGTGGTGCCGATCTCCAAGTCGAGCTGGTCTGGGCTGAGGTCGGTGAAGCCAGGCACGCTGGAGACAGCGACAGGAGCGGTTCCGCTCACGGGGTGACGGAGGGCGGAACGGTTCATCCCGAACTTCGCCTCATTGACGGCCCGGTCGGAGAACATGTGCATCAACTGGACGACCAGATTCGACGGGCGAATGGACAGCTTGTCGTGCGAGCCTATCGGGTCGAACGGTTTCTCGATGACCGCGTTGTCGAAGTTGTAACGCACGAACATGGAGGTGTGATCGGTAAAGCTGTGGTCGAGACGGGCAGTGACGCTGTCTTCACGAACCGAATTGACACCTGGCGCCTGGTACAGGTCCGTATTGGAATCGACGGGGGTCTGGCCGATCGGCCAGCCGTCAACGATCGGTTTGAGAGCGGGGCTGGCGGCCAGGACCCTGGCCCGAAATGGAGCGCTCGGTACGAAGCCGGTCACCGTCTGTGTAAGCCTCTGTCGGATCGCTTCGTAACTCACGAAGAAGAAAGTGCGATTGTGGGCAATCGGCCCACCGAGGTTGGCGCCGAACTGGTTCATTCGGAACGGAGGGGTCTTCGCGGGATCGAATGGCGAGCGCGCATCGAATGCGTTATCGCGAAAGAACTCGAACACCGCGCCGTGAAAGTTGTTGGTGCCGCTCTTCGACACGGCGTTCACCTGGGCACCGCCCGCCGAGCCGCTTTCGGCGGTGTAGACCGCGGATTCCACCCGGAACTCCGCGATCGCTTCCAGCGAGATGTTCAGGCGCGCATCTGCCTTCTGACTCTGCTCCTGCACGCCGGTCGCATCGATTCCATCGAAGGTGAAGTTGTTATCGTCGCGGCCCCGCCCGAAGAATCGGATGTCTTGCTGGCCACCGCGACCGGAATTGATGGCGCCGGGAGCGAGAGTCTCGAGGGTGGCCCAGTTGCGCCCGTTCACGGGAATATCGCTGAGCTGCTGATGTTCGAGAACTGCTCCCACCCGGGCGTTGCTGGTTTCGAGGGGCGCAGCCGTATCCTGCACTTGAACCTCTTCCGAGAGGGTGCCCACCTGGAGCTCCGCGTCGACGGTACGGGTCTGGCCGACGAAAAGCTGGATGCCGTTCAGCTCGAAAGTGCGAAAGCCCGCACGAGAGATCTTGAGATCGTAGGTTCCGATCGGCAATCCGGCAATGATGTAAACGCCGGTAGGCCCAGTCTCCACCACTCTTTTCAGACCGGTCTCGCGCGAGACGAGTTCGACGCGCGCGTCCGCCGCGACCGCTCGAGTGGAGTCCGTGACAGTACCATTCAGGTTAGCCCGATCGACCTGCCCGTAGACAACGACGCCACTGGATAGGACGAGGACGGTTGCCAGTGCGAAGTCCGTGCGTGTCATCATGAAACAACCCTCTTTGACGATGGGCCGGATTAGCGGCCTCTTGTGGGCAACAGAATGCCCGTTCTCGGACGCAACCCGCGCGCTGCGCTGATAACTGAGCTCTTTGTTGGAGCGCTCGATGGGACGAGCGCGGTGTCGAGAAACGACGGACAGGACGATCTGGCGCTCGGAGGCGACGCGACTAAGGCAAGGGTCCTCGATGCCCGGGTCCCCGCGTCCGTCTCGCGGAATGACGTGCCCATGCCGGACCCTCGGAACTGTCTTGGAACGTTCCAGGAAGGGTGGTAGAGGCTACGAAAAGCCGAAGGGGCTGTCAAGTAGCTTCGCCGAAGTGTGTAGGGAGCACATGATCTGACCGCTCCCGAGAGCAAGCCGGGTGGTGCCGCCGCTGGTTCGGACTGAGAATCCGCGTGTCGGCGGTTCGATTCCGTCCCAGGCCACCAGCCCCTCCCCACTCCATTGCTCAAGGAGCGCCCGGAGCGGAGTCACTTCTTGAGGTCTTCGGGCGTGTCGCGGAGCCGCCCCAGCATTTCATAGACCCTGACCAGCGCGTGGTCCACGATGCGGGCGCCCGCGTCGGGCGGGACATAGGTCGCGGTGTTCGCGGCGCCGTACCCGCCGAGGGAAGCCGCGCGGATGGTCGGAAAGTACCCCAGCGCTCCGTTGGCGTAGCCCATGAAGAAGCTGTCGCGGACCGGGCAGCGGTTCCGCCAGTCGATCTGGTAATCGACGAACGGCTCGCCCGGCACCGTCATCAACGCGATGCGCTTGTTGATGAGCACGGTGGCCACGGGGGCGTGCAGGCCCTGGGGATCTCGGCGTTCGAGAGCGGCCGCGGCCTTGGGTCCCCAGGACTGTAGCACCGCGGCCTTAAATCTCTCCAGGTTCCAGCGCCAGGGGAAGTCGAGCACGTCTTCGGCGTAGTCGAGACTCGCGTCGGGCACGGATTCGCTGTTGATGGCTTTCGCCACCCGAGCCGCTTCCCGCCCCAGGCGTTCACCCGTCCAATCGCGCATCCGCACCGCGTCCTGATCGAGAGGATGCACCGCGTAGTAGGGGTTGATGTCGCCGTCGCCGCCCTGGAGAAAGATGGCCACCGGACGGCCGCCGAACTCCCGCTCCACGGTCGCGATCGTCACGGCCGGATAATCCGCGGAGTACTGCAGGTTGTCGGAGCCGAACACCACCGGGTGGCAGGCGTGGTTCACGAGGATGGCAATGGGCTTCCCGTCCGCGCTGTCCAGGCGCAGGACGGAGACCGTGGGATCCACCGGTGACGTCGGAACCATGGTGTTGTTGCGCTCGAACCAGCGGATCGAGCCATCCGCCTCCCGGCGCAGCCGGTTGTGGCCGATCAAGACGCCTCCATGGCCCGCCCCGATCCGCGCCTCGACGGCGTTCCCGCGCGCATCGTCGATGGCCCGGCCCACCTTCTCCAGCACGCCGGACTCCCAGTCCGGACCTTCCTCCGGCGGGTACTGGTCGCGAATGCCGGGACCCGAATGGGTGTGGGTCGCGGCCACCACGACGTACGAGATCCCACTGCTCCTCGCCGCGTTCTCACGCAACCGCTTGATCCATGCCGCGGCCAGGGGCTCCCCCAGGTCCATGACCACCAGAGCCAGCCGCTTCTCGGCGGCCTCGAGCACGAGAACCCGCGCCAGGAGCGGGTCCAGGACCCCGGTGGCGACTCCCTTGCGGTTGCCGTAGCCGTACATGCTCAGGCCGACGGGAGGGGTGATCTCCACCGTGGCGGCGCCGGCCTTCAACCCCGCGGCGGCGACGGAGACCGGCAGGGCCAGTATCAGCAGAGCACCGAGCGGGAAACGGGGAAGTCCTCCTGACATGCGATCCTCCCTGGGGCAGGTCCGCCTCGGTGACTCGGGCAGCATGATGCTCGGCCTTCGCATACCTGTCTCCCCGCGGAGCCTACGCGTCGCCCGCCTTCCGATCAACGTGCCGTGATGGCGGTCGAGTCGACGACGCGCGCGTCACCAACACCCGGTTCCTCAACAACGAGGCACGGTGACGTTCGGGCTGACCCTCTACGGCCCGTGATCTCCCGGAGGTAGAGCCAGACCTCACGCTCGGGGGGACTGCCTGAGCGGGGCCCATCGCCCTACAATAGGCCATGGGCATGATTCCGATCGCGGACGACAACTCCGACCGCACCCTGACCCCGGTCGTGAACTACCTCCTGGTCGCCGCGAACATCGCGGTGTTCGTGCTTCTGCAGGGAATGGGGACGAACGACCGCTTCACCTACGCGTTCTCGACGGTCCCCATGGAGATCGTCACCGGCAAGGACGTGGTGACGCCCGCGCACCGGGTGGTGGATCCCGTCAGCGGCCGGTCGTTCGTGCAGCCGGGCCTCCAACCCACCCCGGTCTCGGTCTACCTGACCCTCCTGGTCTCGATGTTCATGCACGGCGGCCTCGCCCACCTCGCCGGCAACATGCTCTATCTCGGGATCTTCGGGGACAACATCGAGAACTCGCTGGGGCACGGGCGCTACCTCGCCTTCTACCTCGTCTGCGGGGTCCTCGCTTCCCTCGCCCACGTCTTCACCACCGTCGCGACCCAGGGCAACACCCTCGTGCCGAGCCTGGGGGCGTCGGGCGCGATCTCCGGCGTGCTCGGCGGCTACATGCTGCTCTTCCCCGGCCGGCGCGTGCGCGTGCTGATGGGGATGGGCACCGCGGAGATGCCGGCCTGGGTATCGATCGGAATGTGGTTCGTCTTCCAGGTCGTGGCCGGGGTGGGCCTGCTGGGAGGCGGCTCGCAGGCGGGCGGCGTCGCCTACGCGGCCCACGTCGGCGGCTTCATCGTCGGCCTGATCCTGGTCAAGAGGTTCGCCGCGGGGGGGAGGACGCGAACGGGCGGCCGGCGGCGTTGACCGGCACGTGGCCGCCACATATGGTACCAGCCGCCTCCGTCGTTGTGGACCGGAGGGGGGCGGTGCATGGTCCGGCCGTTCGCCGGATGGGTGGAAGCATGACGAGAAACCTGTCGACCCCGACTCCCGCGCTTCACGGTCTCGCGTTCTGCCTGGTCGCGTCGCTGGGTGGGTTCAGCGCCCCCCAACCCGCCGGAGAAGCGATCCCGATCGACAGCGACGACGTTGGCGGAGTCGTGAGTGGCCCGCACGGGCCGGAGCCGGGCGTGTGGGTGATCGCGGAGACGACCGACCTCCCCACCCGGTTCGTCCGGATCGTCGTCACCGACGATCGAGGGCGCTATGTGTTGCCCGACCTTCCGAGGGCGAACTACCGCGTGTGGGTGCGTGGCTACGGGCTCGTGGATTCGCCGAAAGCTCGGGCCACCCCGGGCCAGATCCTCAACCTGAACGCGGTGGCGGCGCCCAGCCCGCGTGCGGCGGCGGAGTACTACCCGGCCGGGTACTGGTTTTCCTTGCTGCGGGTTCCGGACAAGAGCGAGTTCCACGGCACCGCTCCCGCGGGGAACGGCATCTCGCCGACCATCAGGAGCCAGGCCGAGTGGCTGAGAAACCTGAAGTCGGGCGGCTGCTGGGCCTGTCATCAGCTCGGGAACAAGGCGACGCGGGAGGTCCCTCGCGCGCTGGGGGCCTTCGATTCCTCGCGCGCGGCCTGGGAGCGGCGCATCCTGTCCGGACAGGCCGGGGGCGACATGTTCGCGGGCGCCAACCGTCTGGGCGGGCGGGGCCTGGCGCTGTTCGCGGACTGGACCGATCGCATCGCCGCCGGCGAGCTGCCCCCGGCACCGCCGCGGCCGCAGGGCCTGGAGCGCAACGTCGTCATCACCGAGTGGGACTGGGCCGACCCGAAGGCCTACCTTCACGACGAGGTCTCGACCGACCGGCGGAATCCCCGCGTCAATGCGAACGGACCGATCTACGGAGCGCTCGAGCTCAGTGCCGATTACCTCCCCGTGCTGGATCCGGTGCACCACACGACGAGCCAGATCACGCTGACCGTCCGCGATCCGAACACCAAACCGGCGGCGGCGCCGAACATGCCGCAACCGTCGCCGTACTGGAGCGACGAGGTGATCTGGAACAGCCGGAACAACGTCCACAACCCGATGATCGACCACAAGGGCCGGGTGTGGATCACCTCCGCCGTGCGCCCGCCCGACAACCCCGACGTCTGCAAGGAGGGATCGAGCCATCCCTCGGCGAAGCTGTTCCCGATCGCGCGATCCAGCCGGCACCTCGCGATGTACGACCCGACGACCCGGAAGCTCACCCACATCGGCACCTGCTTCGGCACTCACCACCTGATGTTCGCCGAGGATGCCAACCACACGCTCTGGACGAGCGGCGGTGGCCAGGTGGTGGGCTGGCTGAACACGAAGCTGTTCGAAGAGACGGGCGACGAGGTGAAGTCGCAGGGCTGGACCGCGCTCGTCCTCGACACCAACGGCAACGGCAAGCGGGACGCCTACGTGGAACCGGACCAGCCGCTCGACCCGACCAAGGACAAGCGGTTCGGGGGCGCCTTCTACTCGGTCTCGCCGGCACCGGACGGCTCGGTCTGGGGATCGGTGCTGGGTTTCCCGGGCGCCATCGTCCGGCTCAGTCCGGGAGCGAACCCGCCCGAGACCGCGCTGGCGGAAGTGTACGAGCCGCCGCTGGACAATCCGAGAGCGCCCGTCCAGGGGTTCTCGCCGCGGGGCATGGATGTCGACCGCGATGGCGTCGTCTGGGCGGCCCTCGCGAGCGGGCATCTCGCCAGCTTCGATCGCCGCAAGTGCAAGGGGCCGCTCAACGGGCCGACCGCGACGGGTCAGCACTGTCCCGAGGGCTGGACGCTCTACCCGGAGCCCTTGCCGCAGCTCGCAGGCGTGACGGATTCGGGGAGCGCGGAGAGCAGCTACTACACGTGGGTGGATTGGTTCGACACCCTGGGGCTGGGCCGGAACGTGCCCATCGACACCGGCAATGCGTCCGAAGGGCTGCTGGTCCTGAAGGACGGCCAGTGGATCGTTCTCCGTGTCCCGTATCCGCTCGGCTTCTACACGAAATGGCTGGATGGCCGGATCGACGATCCGAACGGCGGCTGGAAGGGCCGCGGGCTCTGGTCGACCGTGAGCACCCGAGCGCCTTTTCACATGGAAGGCGGCAAAGGGACGACGAGCAAGGTCGTGAGGTTTCAGCTTCGCCCCGATCCGCTCGCGAAGTGAGCAACGTGGGGCGCCGGGTGGCCGGGAGTCCCCGGGGAGCCGGCTTATAGTACGCACGGATGAGCCGAGGACGGCGCGCGAAAGGTCGCGCAGACGACGAGGGAGTGTCTCTCGGCGCGCGGAGCCCCGAGGACGACGGCCATCTCGGCACCCAGGTGTGGGCGATCGCGCCCCTGCTCTTCGGATCCGGCTTCTGCGCGCTCGTCTACCAGATCGGGTGGCAGCGCGAGCTCCGGCTCGTCTTCGGGGCCTCCACGGCGGCCTCGGCCGCCGTGGTCGCAGTCTTCATGGGCGGCCTCGGCCTGGGCGGCTGGTTCCTGGGGCCGAAGGCCGACCGCCGGCCGAACCCTCTGCGGTTCTACGCGGCGCTCGAAGCCCTCGTGGCCCTCAGCGCGGCGGCGACGCCGCCGCTCCTCGGGCTGGTGAGGCGCGCCTACCTTGCCGCGGGCGGCACGGTGGTGTTGGGCCCCTGGGGCGGAACCGCCCTTCGGCTCGCCCTGGCTGGCCTCGTGCTGCTGCCGACGACCTTCGTCGCCGGCGGGACGCTCGGCGCCGCCGCTCGTGCGATCGAGCACGAAGGTGAGCCTCGGCGACGGGCCACGGCGCTGCTCTACGGCGTGAACACGCTGGGGGCGGTGGCCGGCTGCCTGGCCGCGACGTTCTGGCTCCTGGAGGCATTGGGGACCCGCTGGACCCTCTGGCTGGCCGCGGTGGCGAACCTTGGGGTCGCCCTCCTGGCGGGAGCGCTCAGCCGCCGGTCCTCGCCCGTGCCGGATTCGCCGGGGGAGGGGGCGGCCCGGGAGCGTCCCGAAGCGGCGCCTCCGCGATTCGTCCTGGCGGCGGCGGCGGTGGTCGGCTTCGCGTTCTTTCTCATGGAGCTGGTCTGGTACCGCATGCTCAGCCCCATCCTGGGCGGCACCGTCTACACGTTCGGCCTCGTGCTCGCCGTCGCCCTCGCCGGCATCGCCGCGGGCGGCATCCTCTACGCGATCGTGTTCGCGCGGCGGCCGGTCGGCCTGCCCGCCTTCGCGGCCAGCTGTGCCCTGGAAGCGGCGGCGATCGCGCTGCCCTGCGTCCTGGGCGATCGCGTAGCCCTCCTCGCCCTCGGCCTGCGCCCGCCCACGGGCGCCGTCCTGGGGGCCTACCTCACGGGCTGGACGATCGTGACCGCGATCGTGGTCCTTCCCGCCTCGGTCGTCGCGGGCGCGCAGTTTCCGCTCCTGGTGGCGCTGCTGGGCGAAGGGCGCGCGGGCGTCGCCCGCCACCTCGGAAGAGCGTACTTCTGGAACACCGTGGGCGGGATCGCGGGTTCCCTGGCCGGCGGATTCGGCCTGCTCCCGATCCTGAGCGCCCCCGGCTGCTGGAGAGCGGCCGCCCTCCTCCTCGCCGCCCTCGCGGTCGTCGCGGCCACGGTGGATCGGCGGAGGACGATGAGGACGGTGACCGTGACGGGAGCGGCCGCCGCCGTGGTGGCGGGCGCGCTGTTCCTGGCCGAGGGCCCCACCGCCGCCTGGCGGCACAGCGCCATCGGGGCGGGGCGCGCGAATGCCCTGGCCTCGCGGACGCCCAACGCGGAGCGCGCCTGGGTCCACGATGCGCGGCGGTCCGTGGTGTGGGAGCGCGACGGGGTGGAGAGCAGCGTGGCGGTCCAGGTCATCGCAGGCCTGTCGTTCGTCGTGAACGGGAAGGTCGACGGCAACGCCCGCAACGATGCCCCGACCCAGGTGCTGGGCGGCCTGCTGGGGTCGCTCCTGCGGCCCGGTGGGCGCCGGTCGCTCGTGATCGGCCTGGGCACGGGGAGCACCGCCGGCTGGCTGGCCGCCGTGCCGGGCATGGAGCAAACCGACGTCGTGGAGCTGGAGCCCGCGATCCTCGAGGTGGCGCGCATGTGCGGCCCGGTCAACCACGACGTGATGAGCAACCCCCGTGTCCGCGTGATCACGGGCGACGCCCGCGAGGTGCTGACGGTGGGTCGCGACACCTACGACCTCGTCTTCTCCGAGCCTTCCAACCCCTACCGGGCGGGCATAGCGAGCCTCTTCACGCGGGAGTTCTACGACGCGGTGGCCTCCCGCCTGCGGCCGGAAGGCCTGTTCCTGCAGTGGGTGCAAGCCTACGAGGTCGACGAGTGGACGATCTCGACGGTCGCGGCCACCCTGGCCGCGGTCTTCCCCGAGGTCGAAGTCTGGCACGTGAACCACATCGACCTGCTGCTCGTCGCCTCGCGCCACCCCTTGAGCCACGACGCGGCCGCCCTGCGCGCGCGCATCCGCGAGGAGCCCTTCGCGACCGCCCTGCGCGGGGCCTGGCGCGTGGAGGATCTCGAGGGCGTGCTGGCGCGGTTCGTCGCCGGGCCGGCTCTCGCGAAGCAGATGCGGGCGGCCGGCCAGGAGGTCAACTCGGACGACCGGAATCCGTTGGAGTTCGCGTTCGCGCGTACCCTTTCCCGGTCCGGCCTGTTCGATGTCCGGCGGCTGCGCGAGGCCGCGCGGGCGGTGAGCGCCGATCGGCCGGCGGTCGTGGGCCCCGTCGACTGGGAGCGGGTGGTGCGCCAGCGCCGCGCCATCTACGCGATCGCCGGAAGGGCGGCACCGCCGGAGCCCGAGGCGCCGGAGCCGGAGCGCGTCCGTGCCCAGGCCTACGCGCGGTACCTCGCCGGCGACCTGGCGGCGGCCGCCCAGACCTTCCTGGGCCAGCCGGCGCCCCCGGAGGGTCCGGTCGAGACGACCCTTCTCGCGGAAGGCCTGGCCGACGCCGGTGACCCGCGGGCCGTGGCCCACATCCGGGCCCTGCGCGACCTCGACCCCACGGAGGCCGAGGCAGCCACGGCCCGCCTCGCCCTGCGGTCGGGCCGCCCCGAGCTGGCCCGCGACGCCCTCGTGTCGGCGCTCGTGCACTATCGAACGGACCCCTGGCCCGGCCAGGTCAGCATGTCCCACGCGCTCGCCCTCGCCGACGAGCTGACCCTCGCGCGGCCCGACATGGTGCCCGTCCTCTTCGCGGCCCTGGGGCAGCCCTTCGCGGTAGGCGCGCTGGAGGAGCCGCGCCGGCTCGTCCGGCTCAGCGTCGCGTCTCACGGCGGCCTCTCCGACCCTTGCCGCGAGGCGGTGCTTCCCTTCGAACCGCACGTCCCCTGGCGAGCGGACGTGCTCCGGTTCCGCGCCCGCTGCTACGCGGCCACGCGCGACCCGCGGGCAAGCCGCGCCCGGACGGACCTGGAGGAGTACGTCCGGGGCGAGCCCCCGGCGCCTACGGGCGGGGGCGGCCCCCTCGCGACACCCGCTCCACGAACAGAGTGATGAAGCGCTCCCAGTCGAGGTCGTGCTGCACCGCCACCTTCCGGGCGCCCTCGGCGCCCGGCCAGGGATCGGGGCCGCCCACCGAGACTCCGTAGTCGATTCCCGGGCTCACGTCGACGTCGACGTAGAGCTCGGCCGTCTTGACCAGCGTCGGGTCGATGAGGCTCGCGACCGCGACCTGGTCGTACATCAGCGCCCGTCGGCCCGGGTCATGGGCGTAGCGCGGCCCCACCGTCTCCTCGAGCAGACGCGTGATGGGGGTGTCCCCGGCCACCATCTTCTCGTACCACTCCTTCGTGAGAGCGGTCTTTCGCGAGACGTTGAGGGGCGAGAGCATGATGGAGGGGATGCCTGAGCGCAGGACCACCTTGGCCGCCTCGGGGTCGACCCAGAAGTTGAACTCGGCGTTCGGAGTGATGTTGCCCGCGCCATCCGGGAGCGCGGCCACCGCGCCCCCCATGATCACGATCCGCTTGACCCTCTCGGCGAATCCCCGCTGCCGGCGGATGGCCATGGCGATGTTGGTCAAGGGGCCGATGGCGAGGATGCTCACTTCGCCCGGCCTGGCCATGACCGTCCGGACGATGAAGTCCATGGCGCTCTCGCGCTCGGGCTGCTTCCGGGCGAAGCCCCCCGGCGGGGGCGAGGGCGGATCGTCGGACCACCACCGCCCATGCACCTTGGTCGCATACTCGCTCTTCTCGTGCAGGAGGGGCATGTTGGCGCCCTTGTAGACCGGGATCTCGGCGCGGCCGGCGATCTCGAGAAGCCGCAGCGCGTCGGCCGTGGCCTTCTCCATGCTCTCGTTGCCGGCCACCGTGGTCACGCCCAGGATCTCGAGCTCGGGCGAGCCCAGGGCCAGGATGAGGGCGAGGCCGTCGTCCGCGGGCGGCATGACGAAATCGGTGTCGAAGATGACCCTGTGCGGAGCGGGCGCCGCCGCGACCCCCGCCGGAGCACCCAACGACAGCGTGGTCAGCACCGCGAGCGGGAGTCTCATGCCCGACACGATAGGTGCACCCTCCGGGGCCGGTCAACCGGAATGGCGGATGGGTCCGCGGCCTTCACCGGAGGGAGCGGAAGAGCAGGTCCTTCCAGCGAGCCACGTCGATCGCCCAGCATACAACCACCCCCGGCCCCTCCGGCGGCCAGCCCTCGGCGCTGCCCGTGCCCCGGGAGACCACGTCGAGCTGGTCCACCACCGTCATGCCGCGGGTCAGCGCGCCCTCGCACTCCACGTCGACGCGGTGGCGGCTCCGTCGGGTGCAGATCGTGGGGTCGAGGGCGACCGCCATGGCCACGGGGTCGGGCAGCGGGATCCCGGGATCGCCGAACATCTCCCGGTTCGCCCGGAGGGCCAAGGCGTTGCCGTCGATCGCGAAGCGGGAGAGCGGAGTGTCCATCCGGCGGCAGAGCGCGACGTCCTCCTCGTCCAGGTTGGCGGTGCCCCGGCAGAGCTCCCACCCCACCATCTCGATGGGGAGGCCGGACCGGAAGCAGACGCGGGCCGCCTCCGGGTCGCACCAGACGTTGTACTCGGCGGCAGGGGTCATGTTCCCCACCGTGCAGGCCGCGCCCCCCATCACGACGCAGCGTCCCACCAGCCCCACGATCTCCGGGGCCTGGGCGACCGCCAGGGCCAGGTTCGTGAGCGGCCCCAGGGTCACCAGCGTCAAGCCCGGGTTCGACCGGATCGTCTCCACGAGGGCGGGGACCGCATGCCCGGGCGCGGCCGCGGTGCGGGGAGCCGGATATCGCTGCCCGCCGAGACCGTCCTCGCCGTGGAAGGAGGTCGCCCGCTGCGGCGCCCGGACGAGGGGCCGCAGCGCCCCCTCGTAGACAGGCACGGATGCCCCGCAAAGCTCGACCGTGTAGCGGGCGTTGCGGCTGCCCTGGCGGGTGTCGACGTTCCCGGCCACGATGGTGATCGCCACCACCTCCACCTCGGGCGACCGCAGGGCCATGACCAGGGCCACCGCGTCGTCGGAAGCGGTGTCGGTGTCGATCAGGAGCTTCCGCCGCACCCCCTAAAGGTAGCCCTACACCAGCCCCTGGTCCATCATCGAGTCGGCCACCTAGGGTACCGCGAGGCCGAGCTTGAGCCGGCCCCGGATCTCCCTCAGCGCGTCCCGGGCCGTGATCGCCTTCTTCCCCTCGAGGCGATCGCGCACCGAGGCCTCGAGCGCCTCCTCGATCTCGAGCAGCGCCTCCTGCTCGGCGGCGGCCTCGAGGCCGGCACCGAGGAGCGCTTCGCGGAGCTCCGGGGCCTCCGCTTCGCGGTCCACGTCGACGTAGGCGGTCACCACCTCGCCGATCCCGGCCTTGCCGGCGACCATCATCCGCTCGAGGAGCGTGACCCCGGCCTGGTTGACGAGGTGATTGACGGCGGCGGTGGCCACGATCTCGCGCCGGAGGACGTGGGCCGGGAAATGCTCGGCGAAGCGGGCGCGCAGGCGTCCCGGGAAATAGGAGTGGAGGAAGGGCTGGCCGGCCTCGCGGTCGGGGAAGTCCGTCTCCATGACCATCTGGAAGGCGAACATCTTCGTGTAGCCCAGGAGCACGGCCAACAGGGGGCGGGGGAGCCCCCGCTTCCGGTGGGGGCTGGCCAGCAGCTCGTCCCGGCTGGGGACCGACTCGTCGGCCCGGCTCAGGATCCCGGCCCCCGCCATGTCGTCGATGAAGGACACGAACTCCTCGTAGCGACGCGCGCTCCGGAGACCGTCCAGGGAGAGGGCGAGGGCCTGGCTCGCGTTGTCGGCCAGCACCAGGTGGGCCACTTCGTCGGTCATCTCGGCCAGGATGCGGTTCCTCTCCGCCCGCCCCTTGATGACCCCCTTCTTGACGAGCATGTCGAGGAGGATCTTGATGTTCACCTCGTGGTCCGAGGTGTCCACCCCCCCCGAGTTGTCCACCGCGTCGGTGTTGAGCAGCCCTCCATGGGCCCAGACCTCGAGCCGGCCCTTCTGGGTGAAGCCGAGGTTCCCTCCCTCGGCCACCACCCGCGCCCGCACGTCCCGGCCGTTCACCCGCACGCGGTCGTTGGCGCGGTCCCCCACCTCCGCGTCGTCCTCGCTCTCCGCCTTCACGTAGGTGCCGATGCCGCCGTTGTAGAGGAGGTCGATCTTGGCGGAGAGGATCTTGCGGATCACCTCCTCGCCCGAGGCGGCCTCCCCCTCGATCTCGAGGAGCTTCTTGATCTCCGGCGAGAGGGGGACCGCTTTTGCCGAGCGGTCGAAGACGCCCCCGCCCCCGCTGATGAGGGCGGGGTCGTAGTCCCGCCACGTCGAGCGCGGAAGCTGGAAGAGCCGCTCGCGTTCCTTGAAGCTCCGCTCCGGATCGGGGTTGGGGTCGATGAAGATGTGGAGGTGGTTGAAGGCGGCCACGAGCTTCGTGGCCCGGCTCTGCAGGGCGCCGTTGCCGAAGACGTCGCCGGACATGTCGCCGATGCCGGCCATGGTGAACGGCTCCCTCTGCACGTCCTTGCCGAGGTTCCGAGAGTGGTGCTTCACGCACTCCCAGGCCCCGCGGGCCGTGATCGCCATCTTCTTGTGGTCGTAACCCGCGCTCCCTCCGGAGGCGAAGGCGTCGCCCAGCCAGAACCCGTACTGGGCGGAGACGCTGTTCGCGGTGTCCGAGAGATGGGCCGTTCCCTTGTCGGCCGCCACCACGAGGTAGGGGTCGTCCCCGTCCAGGCGGATGACCTCCGGCGGGTGGAGGACCCGGCCGTCCACCCGGTTGTCGGTCACGTCGAGGAGCCCGGAGACGAACTCGCGGTAGCGGTCGATCAGGTAGTCGTCCAGGGCGGGGCGCCCCGGCACGTCGCCCTTCAGGACGAAGCCGCCCTTGGACCCCACGGGGACGATGATCGAGTTCTTGACCATCTGGGTCTTCATGAGACCCAACACCTCGGTGCGGAAATCGTCGTGGCGGTCGCTCCAGCGGATGCCGCCCCGGGCCACCCGGCCGCCCCGCAGGTGGATCCCCTCCAGGCGCCGCGAATGGACGTAGATCTCGAACATCGGCCGCGGAGAGGGCATGCCGTCGACCTTGCGGCTGTCCACCTTGATCGAGAAGACCGGGCGCTCCGGCCGCTGATACGCGTTCGTTCGCAGCGCGGCCTTGATGAGGTTGTCGAGGGCGCGCAGGATCTCGTCCTCGGCCAGGCTCCGCACCGCCTCCAGCGCTTTTTTCACGCCCGCGTCGGCCTCCTCCACCGCCGCCCCGCGGTCGCCCGTGAGGGTCGGGTCGAAGCGGGCCGCGAAGGCCTTGTAGAGGGCCGCCGCCACGGGCCCGTTGCGGGTGAGCACCCCGTTCACGGTCTCCGCGTTGTAGTGGGTGCGGATCTGCAGGAGGTGGTTCCGCAAGGTGCGCAGCACCTCCACGTCGCGCCCGCCGAGTCCCGCCAGGAGGATCAGGCTGTTCAAGGGATCGTCGGTGGCCCGTTCCTCGTCGAGGGAGCGCAGGGCCTCCGTGAAGCGCTCGTGCCCCAGGTGCAGGGCGGCGATCCGCCACTGGGGCGCCTCCAGCTCGAACCGGTAGAGGAAGCACTTGCGGCCCTCGGGAAGCGCGATCGGGATGCGCAGCTCCTCGGTCACCGTGAGGCCCAGGTTCTGCAGCGTGCGCAGGATGTCGGTGAGGCCGAGCGAGCGCACCGAGTACAGGTTGAGGGCCACCGTCTCGGAGGTCCGCGGGATGACGCGGACCTCGAGCCGTCCCTCGAGGTTGTCGAAATGGCGGACGTCGTCCGGCACCTGCTCGGGAGGCGTGGACTCGCGGTAGAGGCCGCTGCGGGTCTCCGGGGTGACGAAGCGCCGGAAGAGCCGCCGCCCCTCGCGCTCCCCGAACTCCCGCTCCAGCGCTTCCGCCACCCGGTCCTCCCACTGGGTCACGAGGGGGAAGGTGAGGCGGCGGACCTCCTCGGGGTCGATCGGCCGCTCGAGGCCGGCGGCGTCGAAGTAGAAGATGAGGAGGGTCACCGCCCCGCAATCCACGGAGCTGCCGAAGGAGACGGGGCCGAAGGCCTCGGCCAGCGCCCGCCGGAGGGCCTCCTCGGTCTGGTAGGCGTAGCGCAGCCGGGAAAAGGCGATGTAGAGGGCCTCGTAGCCCGCGCCCTTGCGGACGTGGACCGCGATCTCGTCGTCCCCCGTCATGTAGACGATGCGGTCGATGATCTGCTTGAGGTCCCGCACGTCGGCGTAGAACAGCTCGGTCTTGGGGAAGCTGTTGAAGGCGGCCCGGATCTCCCGCCAGGCATGCGAGCTGGGCATGGCCTGGCTCTCCCGGAGCAGCCAGTCGTGCTTCTCCTTCAGGAGGGGGATGCGGTCGGCGCGCTGGGCGAAGGCGCCCCGGGCGAAGCGGCCCAGGAGGAGGGTCACCCCGGTGAGGGTGCCGTCGGGTCCCCACTCGCGCACCCGGAGGTCTTCGATGGGCTCGAGGTGGTAGATGCAGGAGGCGTTGTTGCAGAAGTCGAGGTCGATGATCCGGTAGTGGCCAGGAGCCGGGGCAAGGTGGCTCTCCACGTGCTCCATCACCCCGGGAAAGACCACCGGGAGCAGGGTCTCGTCGGTGAAGACGCCGGTCGCGGTCTCGTCCAGCTTGTCGAGGCGCCCGTCCGACGCGGCTTTGTAGCCGACCGTGCCCATGAAGACGTAGTTGTCGTCGCGCAGCCAGTCGAGGAACGCGCGGGCCGAGGCCAGGTGGTCCTCCTGCCCGCTCCGACTGCGCAGGCGCGCGCCCAGCTCCTGGCAGACCCGGCCCATGTCCTTGAAGTCGGCCACCGCCAGGAACACGCACTTCAGGACCGCGCAGACCTCGTGCTCGATCCGACGCAGCCGCTCCTTCGACTCCACGGGCTCGATCTGGAAGTGGCAGTAGCACTCCTTGCTGCCCTCGTCGTGCGGGTCGCCGATCCAGACCACCCGCTCCCACTGCCGGCGCGCGGCGAAGATCGGGTGGATGGCGGAGAAGACGCGCAGGCCCGCCTTCTGGAAGTAATGCTTCAGGCTCTCGAAGATGAACGGAGTGTCGATGGTGTGGGTCTCCACGACCGTGGACTCGAGGGGCAGGCCGTGGCCGGCCCCGATGGCCCGCGCCTCGGCCTCGCGGGGGTTGCGCACGGCGACATGGATGCCGGGGAGCCCCTTGTAGAGCTGGTGGGCAGGAGGGATCTCGCGGGCCACGAAGCGGAAGTGGGAGCGGATGCGGCCGGCCAGGGGCTCCGCGGGCAGGCCGAGGGCGAGGCGGTCGGGCATGTCCGCGAAGACCACCGGGGCGAAGGCGAGGACCAGGTCGCGATCTTCGGGGGCCGCGTCGCGGCCCAGGATGTCGATCAGCTCCGCCAGCTTCGCCGCTCTCCGCTGCGGGTCCGCAGTGAGCATGGCCTCTCCCTCGTGGCTTCCCGTGACCCCGCGCGATGCTACCCGCGCTCCCGACGGAAGTCGAGCCCGAGCGGCCCCGAAGGGACACCCGTGCCGCGAGCCGGCCGGTTGCTGCTAGAATTCCGCAGGTCCATACGAGACGATCCGTGAATCGTCGGGCACCTCCGTCATGAAATTCGAGATTCGATACCCGACCGGCAGCACCCATACGGTCGAATACACCCAGACCCTCGTCTCCGTGGGTCGCGATCCCACGTGCGACGTGGTCCTGAACGACGCCAAGTGCTCGAGGCGCCACGCCGTGATCGAGGCGGGGCCCACGGGCCTGGCGGTGCGCGACACGGGCAGCGCGAACGGGGTCTTCCTGAACGGCCGGAAGGTCGAGCGGGCCACCCTGGAAGACGGCGACTTCCTTCGTATGGGCGGGGTCATCATCAAGGTCCTCGCCGGCGAGTCGGAAGGGACCGTCGTCGTGGGGAGCGAGGAGGTGGGGCCGCTGCCGCCCGCAGCGCCCCGGCCCTCGGCCGCGCTCTCCACCCAGATCAACGAGCTGCCCGAAGGTTTGCTGCCTCGCGCGGGATCGCCCCCGCAACTGGTCAAGACTCAGCCGGACCCCTTCACGCTGGACTCCTCCCCGCGGGTCGCCTCGCTCCGAGGGCCCGTACCGGGGCCGCTCACCATCCGCGTCCTGGCCGGCCTCTGGGCCCTGGGGGCGCTGGCCTTCGCCGCCTCGGGCCTGGTCACGGCCGGCGCCCTCGGGTGGAACGGCATGGGGGCCCTGGCCGCGGTCCTGGGCGGCCTGATCCTGGCCGCGGTGGCCGTGGTCCTGGCCTTCGGTCTCTGGTCGAAGAGCCCCTGGGCGCGGCCGCTCCAGGTCGCGCTGGCCGCGCTCGGAATCCTGGCCTGTCCGTTCCTGCCCGCGGCGGTCACCACGCTCATCTACATGCTTCGGGCGGAGGTGCGGGCGGCCTTCTCCGGCAAGAAGGACCTCCGGGACCTTCCTCCGGCGGAAGCCGAAGCGCTGGTGACCGGCTCGGCCGAGATGGCGTTCACCCTGTCGATCCTGGGCATGGTCCTGCTCGGCCTGCTCCTGACCGCCCTCCTCACCTGGCTGGGGCTGCGCCGCGCATCTCGTTGACTCCCTTCGGCCTCTGGGGTAGAAAAGGGGGTCCGTCCGCTTCACCTCCGGGAAAAACATGAACAGAGAAGAGGCGTTGTCCTACTACCGCTCGATGCTCCTCATCCGTCGCTTCGAGGAGCGCTGCGCCCAGCTCTACGTCGAGGGGAAGATCGGCGGCTTCCTCCATCTCTATATCGGCCAGGAGGCGGTGGGGGTGGCCGCCATGAGCCTCCTCCGGCCGGACGACTACTTCGTCACCTCCTACCGGGACCACGGCTATGCCCTGGCCCGCGGCACCGACCCCCGCCCTCTGTTGGCGGAGCTCTGCGGGAAGATCACCGGCATCAGCCGCGGCAAGGGCGGCAGCATGCACTTCTACGACGTCCCCCGCGGCAACTTCGGGGGGGACGGCATCGTGGGCGGGCATCTGCCGGTGGCGGCGGGGATGGGATATGGCATCCGGTTGCGCGGGACCGACCAGGTTGTCCTCTGCTTCTTCGGCGACGGGGCGGTGAACGAGGGTGCCTTCCATGAGGCCTTGAACGTGAGCGCCCTCTGGGACCTGCCCGTGGTCTACATCATAGAGAACAACCGCTACGGGATGGGCACCTCGCTCGACCGCGCCTCCTCGGTCAAGGACCTCTACCAGCGCGGGAGCGCCTACGGCATCCCCCGACGCGACGTGAACGGGATGGACCTGATTGCGGTGCGCAACGCGCTCGGGGAGGCGATCGCCCTGGCCCGTCGCGACAAGCGGCCGACCCTCATCGAGGCCGAGACCTACCGCTACCGCGGCCACTCCATGTCCGACCCGGGCAAGTACCGGACCAAGGAGGAGGTCGAGGAGATGATGCGGTTCGACCCCA
>Ga0137379_10002157_pt1 | contig 18219 bp, 20 predicted proteins | sample SagtaG_18_FD_104812 | JGI IMG/M metagenome (GOLD analysis project Ga0137379, IMG submission 104812) | Vadose zone soil microbial communities from Sagehorn Ranch, Mendocino, California, USA - Sage2_L_80_16 metaG | ecosystem: Environmental > Terrestrial > Soil > Vadose zone | place: USA...
CGGGTTCATCGAGTCGCAGCTCGGCCGCGTCCTCCGGCGAAAGCCCGGCCGGCACGTAGCTGAGAGGGTCGTGTGCGGGGGTCTGGTCCGTCACGACCTCGACCTCGACCTTGAGCTGCAGCACCGCGGGGAAAATCTCCGCCGCGTTGCCGAGGACGCCGATGGAGAGGCCGCGCTTTGCATCCTTCGCCTCCCGTGCGAGCTGCAGCGCGTGCTCGAGACCATCTGCGCGCACGTCGAGGTAGTGATGCTCGAGGCGCCGCGCGATGCGCTCAGGATCAACCTCGACGCAGATGGCGACGCCGCCGTTCAACGTCACCGCCAGCGGCTGCGCCCCACCCATCCCCCCGAGGCCGGCGGTAAGCGTGATCGTCCCCGCAAGCGACCCTCCGAATCGCTTGCGCGCAATGGCGGCGAACGTTTCGTATGTCCCCTGCAGGATGCCCTGCGTTCCGATGTAGATCCACGAGCCGGCCGTCATCTGGCCGTACATCGTCAGGCCGAGCGCTTCGAGGCGGCGGAACTCGTCCCATGTCGCCCACTCAGGGACCAGCATCGAGTTGGAGATCAGGACGCGCGGCGCCCATTCGTGAGTCTGGAAGACTCCGACGGGTTTGCCCGACTGGACCAGCAAGGTCTCGTCGCCCTTGAGACGGCGCAGCTCGCGGACCATGGCGTCGAAGGCCTCCCACGAACGCGCCGCGCGGCCCGTGCCGCCGTACACGACGAGGTCCTCAGGGCGCTCGGCCACCTCGGGGTCGAGGTTGTTCATCAGCATCCGCATCGCGGCTTCTTGAGGCCAGCCAAGGCAGGTGATGTCAGACCCCCGCGGCGCCCGAACCGTCCTTCCCCTCCCCGCTTGCCGGGGAGGGTCAGGGTGGGGACGTCCGCTCACCTGAGAGCCCCGATCACCGATTCCGCGGCTTCAATGATGGAACCACCGCGGATCAGCGCTTCCGCCGCGGCCAGCTCCGGCGCCACGATGCGGTCAGGCCCGACGCCGGCCACCTGTTTGCGCAGCGCTACCCGCACGGCACCGGTCGCCGGGGATGGTTCGAGTGGACGGCGCAGCTCCTGCGCCCGCGCGGCGGCGCACAGCTCGACGGCCAGGATGTGAGATAGGTTGTCGAGCACGGTACGCAGCTTCAACGCCGCGCCCCATCCCATCGAGACGTGGTCCTCCTGCATCCCGGACGTGGGAACCGAGTCGACGCTGGCGGGTGCGGCAAGGCGGCGGTTCTCGGCGACAAGCGCGGCAGCGGTGTACTGGGCGACCATCAGGCCCGAGTTCACACCAGGCTCTTCAGCCAGGAAGGGCGGCAGGCCCTGCGAGCGATGCGGATCAAGCAGCCGGTCGACGCGTCGCTCGGCGATCGATCCCATCTCGGCCGCCGCGATGGCCAGGAAGTCGGCGGCGAAGGCCAGCGGCTCACCGTGAAAGTTGCCATTCGATTCGACGTCGCCGTTCTCCATCACGATCGGGTTGTCGATCGTCGACGAGAGCTCGACCTCGGCGATCCGGCGCACGAAGTCGAGCGTGTCGCGCGCCGCGCCGGCGACCTGGGGACTGCAGCGCACCGAGTACGAGTCCTGGACGGCGTGCTGTGAATGTCGGTGCGAGGCCACGATCTGGGAGTCGCTCATCAACCGCGTGAGGTTGGCCGCGCTCGCGGCCTGACCCGGGTGCGGCCTCAACTCTTGCAGGCGCGCCTGAAAAGTGCGGTCGGTGCCCAGCAGCGCCTCGGCGGACATCGCGGCGGTGACGTCGGCGGTCTTGAACAGCCGCTCGGCGTCGGCGCACGCGAGGAGCAGCATGCCCAGCATTCCGTCGGTCCCGTTGATCAGCGCGAGGCCTTCCTTGGTCTCGAGCTTGACCGCCTTTAGCCTGGCCGACTTGAGCGCCTGCGCCGCGGTCCGGCGCCCACCCTGCGCGTCGACCACCTCTCCCTCGCCGACCAGCGCGAGCCCGATGTGCGCGAGCGGGGCGAGGTCGCCGCTGCAGCCGACCGAGCCATAACGCGGCACCAGTGGCGTGATCCCTTCGTTCAGCATCCCGATCAGAGCCTCGGCGAGGAGCGGCCTGACGCCCGACATTCCCATCGCGAGAGTTCGCGCGCGCAGGAGCATGGTCGCGCGCACGACCTCCTCGTCGACAGGAGGTCCGACGCCCGCCGCGTGGGAGCGGATCAGGGCCAGCTGCAGCTCGGGCTGGCGAAGCGGAGCAACGCGCGTGCCGGCGAGAGCACCAAACCCGGTCGACACGCCGTAGACCGGCTCGCGCGACGCGGCGGCCCGCTCGACGCGGTTGCGGCTGCGCTCCATCTTGGTGCGCGCCGCAGCGGCGAGGGCGACCTTCTCGCCGTGACGCGCGACCTCGACGACCTGGTCTTCGGTCAGCCCCGCGCCGCGCAGCGTCACGGTCATTCAGTCAAAGGCTAGCTTGAACAGCTTTCAGGATGTCTTGGGCGTCGGTTGAATGGAGACCGGCGCTGTCACCTCGGTAGATCGCGACGGTCGAGCGGCGGAAATTGCTGCCACCAGGGCAATCGCCAGCGCGCCCTCGCCGGCGAGAGCGATCAGCGGTATGCCCACCACGAACCATCCGGTGAGCCACGTCACCCCGGCCACGATGCCAAACCACTGCGGCCGTCCCCTTTCAAACGCCAGCCAGATCGGAATGAGCCAGAGCACGAAGTCGCCGAAGTTGAGGTGTTGCGCAACGAACATTGACGCCAGCACTCCAAGACCGATCGCGAGGTCCGCATATGGCCGAAGCCAGATCCCAACCGCCATCAAGCCGAGCACGACGAGAGCGGTGGCTATGAATGATGGCGTGCCTGCGCCGACGAGCCCTTTGACTGTCCACGGAAACACATGGTTCAGCAAGTCCGGACCGGTGAGGACCGAAATGTAGTCGCGCAGGCCGTCGGCGCCTATCGCTACCACTGAGACCGCGGCCATGACGACCGCGACGCCGACGGCCGTCAGCGCGGTTTTCCAGTAGCCCGAACAGAGCAGGAGAGGCAGCATCAGCAAGGTCAGCTGCGGCTTGAGCGCGGTCAGGCCGAGCAGTGCGCCCGCGACGACAGGGTGGCGGTTTCTCATGGCGCGCAGCGCTCCGGCCACGAGCAGCAGTATCAGCGGGCTCATCGTGGCGTAGCCGAGTGCAAACAGAGTGGGCTGAAATGCGGCGACCGACAAGACCGTCAACGTGCGGCCCCATGTACTGGCAGGAGCGATCAGGTACACCGATGCGCCCAAGGCCACCAGCAGGATCGCCTGCCAGATCAGGGCAGCGATGGGAAACGAAAGAAACGTCAGAGGCGCCGCCAACCAGGCCACGGGCGGAGGATGCAGGTACAGCGAGAACGGGGCGCCGAATGCAGCCTCAGCCCGCTGGAGGTATTGATGGTCGTAGATGTGGCTCCAGCCGAAGCGCACGCCGACAGAGGCGGCGGCGTACTGTGAGGCGAAATCCCGTTCAATGGGACGGTTGACGATCCAGAACACGAGGTAGGCCGCGACGAACAGGCCGAACTGGAGCATCGCCAGCGCGGCCGCGAACCGAACTGGCTTCGGCCACTCGCCATTTTCGGCGCTGCCCACGACGAATCGTACGAACCGGGCCACGGTTGGGCCAGTCTGGGCAACCTGGAAATGTCTGTCAACGATTTACTGCAGGTTCGTGAGAGCTTCGCGTCGACTCAGCCCGCTTTCATCTTGCGACGCAACGCGTCATCAAGGAGCGGCGATGTAACGCGCTCGCTCCGCGACTCCGTGATCGTCGACCTCGAGCATCCAGGTGGAACCCTTCTCGTACCCGCTTTCCCCGGCCTCGATTACCTCGCGCTCGAGAAGGTCTTCGACCAGCTCCCAGGCGATGTCGCCATGCGTGCTGAGCACGACGTCGGCGAGCGATCGATCGCTGAGGAACTCGGTCAGGCCCTCGAGGCCATGCCCCTCTTCGAGCGAGGGCGACGGTTTGACCTGGAGGCGGCGCGCATGCGCGAGTGGCTCGACCGTCTGCATGCACCTCAGGTATGGGCTCGAGAAGATGTCGGAGATTCGAAGCGGCTTGAAGACGGCCACGAGCTCCTCGGCCTGCTTTTTTCCTTTGCTGCTCAGCGGCCGAAGACGGTCGTCGCCCGACCAGTGGCCGCGGCTCCCGGCCTTGGCGTGGCGCACGACGTAAAACGTCCGCAGGTCAGGGCATCCAGTCGCGCAGGCGCTTGCGATCCAGCGAATTCCAGACCTTGCGCCACTTCGCGCGCGCCGCGGCAGCCGCGATCCCTTCGAGCGCGATCAGCTCGCCGGCCACGAAGGCGCGCCGCCCGCTCACTTTTGCCGCCCGCAACCACGCCTGCGCGGTGACGCTGTCCTGGTGCTCTCCCAGGATGGTCTGCAGCTTGGCCGCGGCCTTGGCGAAAGCCTCCGCCCCGGGCCCTGCCACCGGCGCCACCGCCTCCGCCGCATAGCGAGTCCGCTTGGCCAGGATGCGGATCCGGTGCAGCTCGGGGTCGGTCGGCGTCTCGGGCAGCTGGCGCGCCGCCGAGCGCAAGCGGCGCCAGGGCGTCGTGGCGAGCGCCGGCAACACCGCGCCCGCCGGCTGATCCGCCTCGGGCAGGGTGGCCGGCGAGTGGGCGGCGGCCACGAGGTTCTCGAGGAGGTCGATGTAGCGCTGCGAATCGAGATCGACGGCCAGCTGGTTGCGTAGGCCGTCGATTTCGGTGGCCAGCAGCTGCAGGAGCGAGGTCGCCGACCGCAAGTCATTGGCCGGCAGCGATTGGGCGCGATCGCGCAGCCTTGCGAGCAGCACCTCGCGGTCGCGGACGGCGCCAAGGCTCATCGCGAGCCAGCCAAGCTCGGACCGAAGCGGCTCCGTCCACTCGACGTCGAGCAGCGGTCCGAAGGTGCGGAGGTTGGAGCGCAGCTTGCGCGTGGCAACCCGAGCCTGATGGACTGCCTCGGGGTCACGGCCGGTCCGCACCAGCGGGTCGTTGTGCAGGATGGCGGCGACCGATTCGGCGAGTCCGTTCCTGATTACGTCTTTTGCCGGGGCGTTCGGGAGCAGCGGCTCCGGCGCAACCTCAGGCGGCTCGATGGCGCGCGGGCCGAGGGCCCTGATGTGCTTTGGCGTCGGGTCGGGAGCACCGGCGCCCGCTCCGCGCAACCTCGTGACGAGCGGCGTGATGATCCCGTCCGTGCTGTCCGCGCCGTTCTGGCCGGCGACCTCCACCTCGATCTCGCGAAAGCGCGCCGCAACCCGCCTCCCGTCGCGCACCGAGACCTCGTCGTCCACCACCTCGGCCACGCGCGCCCCGTTCCCGTCGACGAGGCGGACCCGGCGGCGCACCGTTGACAGCCGCGCCACAGGCACGAGCTCAGCCCTGCGCACATATGCACGCACGACCTCGAGTGCAGCGGCCGGTGGCTTCTTGGAACGGCCCTCGAATGTCAGCTCGGCGCGTTCGAGCACAGCAGACGGCTTGCCCGGAGCGGACGGCGGTGTTGCAAGCTTGAGCGTCCAACCTTCGCCCGCGCGATGCCGCAGCGAGACGCCCCAGCGCGCAAGGCGCAGGTCGGGCGTGTCGTAGTAAACCGTCTCCATCCGCACTGTCTCCGAGGGTCCTACGGCGACCCCGTCGATGACTCCGTTGAGGTCCGGGAGGTGAAACGCGGGGCCCGCCCCCAGTTTCACCTCACGTTCGATCAATGCGGTCTAGACATGCGGTACGCCGTTCAGCCCGTTGCCGTGAGCGCTCTCGAGCGCGAGCTCCTTGAAGCGATTGTGCGAGTTGAGGCCGCGAACCGTGGGCACCTTGTGCCACCCACCGTCGGGCCCCAGCTCCCACGCGAGCACGTCGTCCGCGAGCGAGACGTCGAGGATCTGCTGCAGGCGCAGCCGCAGTCGGGGGTCGGTCACCGGTACGACGGCCTCGACCCGGCGGTCGAGGTTGCGCGGCATCAGGTCCGACGATCCCAGGTAGTACTCGGGACGCCCACCGTTGCCGAAGGAAAAGATGCGCGAGTGCTCGAGGAATTGACCGACGATGGAGCGAACGCGGATCCGCTCCGAGAGTCCTGGCACGCCGGGCCGCAGCGAGCACATGCTCCGGATCAGGAGGTCGACCTGCGCGCCTGCCTGCGACGCCGCGTAGAGCGCATCGATGATCTCCGAGTCGATCAGGTTGTTGACCTTGATGATGATCCGGCCGCCAACTACGCCTTCGCGCTCGATGAGCTGCGTGATGCCCGTCCTCAAGTTGGTGGGCGCGACCAGCAGCTTGCGATAGCGGCTCTGCCGGCTGTATCCGGTGAGCAGATTGAACAGCTCGGTCACGTCGGCCCCAAGGTCGGAGTCGGCGGAGAGAAGGCTGACGTCCTCGTAGATCCGGGCGGTGTTCGGGTTGTAGTTGCCGGTGGAGACGTGGAGGTAGTGCTGGATGTGCCCGCCCTCACGCCTCACAACAAGCGTCACCTTCGCGTGCGTCTTGAGACCAAGGAGTCCGTACACGACGTGCACGTTCGCTTCCTCGAGGGCGCGTGCCCAGCCGATGTTCGCCTGCTCGTCACCGCGAGCCTTGATCTCGACCAGCGCGACGACCTGCTTGCCGCGTTCCGCGGCGCGGATCAGCGCTCGCACGATGGGGCTCGCCGGTCCAGACGTGCGATAGAGCGTCTGCTTGATCGCGAGCACCTCGGGATCGCTTGCCGCATGATCGATGAACGCTTCGACCGACGTGGCGAAGGAGTCATAGGGGTGATGTGCCAGCACGTCACCCGCGCGCAGGACCGCGAACAGGTCCGGGACCTCCGCAGCGATGCCCCGCAGGCGAGGTTGCGTCGTCGGCGTCCAACTCTCTTCTTTGAGGTCGGGACGGTCGAGGTGCGTCAGCAGCGAAAGACTTCCCATGTCGAGCAGACCGTCGATCTGGTACACGTCGGCTGGCTGCAGCTCGAGCTCGCGCATCAACAGCTCGAGGACCTCGGATGACATCCGGGGATCAACCTCGAGCCTCACCACGCGCGCATGGCGGCGCCGCCGGCGCAGCTCGGTCTGGATCGCGGCGAGGAGGTCTTCCGCGTCGCTGTCCACGTCGTCCAGGTCGCCGTCCCTGGTGACGCGGAATGGGTAGTGGGCGATGATCTCCATTCCCGGGAACAGCGCCGGGAGGTGGAGCGCGATCACGTCCTCGAGCGGCATGTAGCGCTCACCTTCGATTAGCGGGATGAATCGCGGCAGGACCGGGGGCACCTTTACGCGCGCGAAGCGAGGCTGCTTCCGCTGCGGGTCGCGAACCCGCACCGCCAGGTTCAGCGACAGGTGCGAGATGTATGGAAACGGGTGACCCGGATCGACGGCCAGCGGAGTGAGGACGGGGAAGATCTGCTCGCGGAACACCGTGTGCAGGTTGCTGAGCTCTTTCTTGCTCATCTCCTCCGCCCTGACCACCGAGATGCCTGCATCGGCGAGCGCAGGGACGATTCCCCGGTTGTAGATGTTGACCTGCCGGTCGACCAGACCCTCGACGCGCGTCCGGATCGCCTTGAGCTGCTCGAGCGGCGACATGCCGTCCGGCGAGGCCACGGCCACGGCCGCCAGCACCTGCTCTTTCAACCCGGCGACACGGACCTGGAAGAAGTCATCGAGGTTCTGGCTGAAAATGGCCAGGAAACGCACCCGTTCGAGGAGCGGCAGCCGCACGTCCTCGGCCATCGCGAGCACGCGCTCGTCGAAGTCGAGCCGGGAAAGCTCGCGATTGATGTATCGGGAGCTGGCCAGCGCGAGGACAGGCAAAGACTCCGGTTCGGGGTGGGCTCCGACCGCCACGGAAGAACTCTAGCGGCTGGTAACGAACCTCAGGTTAGGGGCTGGTAAAGGACTGCCGGGCCATCCGGCGGCGGTAGCCAGGCTATGGTTGGTCGCCGGGCACGCTCAGGCCAGCTGCCACGCAGAGGAGTTCGGCGGCAGCCTCAAAACTCCTCCATCGACCCGGACGAGTGGGCTGCTTCCGAAAAGTAGCCTGCCGGCGACGGGCAGCCGCATCGGGCGGTCGAGGAAGTTGCAGGCCACCGTCAGGCGGCCCCGCGAGTAGGCCAGGATTCCCGCCGGCGCCGGCCACCACACCATCACCTCTGGCAGTCGGCCGGCCAGGCGTCTCCTCTCCGCCAGAGCCCTCCTGAAGTGGCCGAGGGTCGATTCCCCCGATCCGGCCTGGACGTCCACGGCGAGCCGGTCCCAGGGCCCCGGGATGGGCAGCCATGGGGCGGCCCCGGAGAAGCCCGCGTTCGCCTGACCGCGGCTCCAGGGCAGTGGCACCCGGCACCCGTCGCGGCCCTTTTCCCGCCCTTTGGAGTGGAAGAACACCGGGTCCTGCCGCTCGCTGTCGGGAAGGTCGACCTCTTCCAGCCCCAGCTCCTCGCCCTGGTAGAGGAACACCTGGCCAGGAAGGCCAAGCAGCAGCAACAGGGCGGCGAGGGCACGGGCCCGGCCCGTCGAGCCACCGCCAAGGCGCGTGACGGGCCGCACTACGTCGTGGTTGGCGAGCGTCCAGGTCGGTTCCGTTCCGGGACCGCGCAGGGCGCTGCGGCTGACCTCGATCGATCGCTTCCAGAGCGCCGCGTCCCAGGAGAGGTGGATGAGCGCGAATGCCATGTGAAGTTGGTCGGGGACGATGTACCTCGAGTGGCGGCGAGGGTCGAAGATCTCGCCCACCAGGACTCGGTCGGGTTCGTACTCATTGGCGATCTGGCGCCATCGCCGGTAGACCTCGTGCAGCTGCGGTTGGTCGATGATCCCGAAGGCCGAGTCGAAACGGGCGGCGCCGGTTACGCGGTCGGCGATGAGAGGCCTGTCGGCCAGGTCCTTGCGCTTGAAGAGCGCCGCCGCGACGTCGATGCGGAATCCGTCCGCACCTCGGTCGAGCCAGAACTTCAGGATGCGCTCAAACTCCTCCGGGACGGCCGGGTGCCACCAGTTGAGGTCGGGCTGCTCAGGCGCGAAGAGGTGGAGGTACCACTGCGGGCCGTTTGGCTCCGGCGACCACGCGGGACCGCCGAAGGACGAGGTCCAGTTGTTGGGCGGCGAGCCGCCGGGCCTGGGGTCCGCGAAGTGGTAGCGCTCGCGGAGCGGGCTTTCCGGGGAGGCGACCGCGGCCTTGAACCATTCGTGCTGGTCTGAGGTGTGATTCGGAACAATGTCGACGAGGACCTTCAAACGCAGCTCGTGCGCCCGCGCCAGCAGGCGGTCAAAGTCCTCCAGGGTCCCGTACGCGGGGTCGACGTCGAAGTAGTCGGCGACGTCGTAGCCGTGGTCCTTCTGCGGAGAGGGATAGAACGGCGTCAGCCAGATGGCGTCGACGCCGAGGTCGCGGACGTGGTCGAGCCTTGAAGTGATGCCGGGCAGGTCGCCGATCCCGTCGTCGTTGGAGTCGGCGAAGCTGCGGACGTAGATCTGGTAGAAGACCGCGCTAACCCACCACGGTTGGGGCATGGACCTAACTTAACCGGCAAGAAATGCGCCCTGCGCGCTCGGCGAAACGGCGCCCGCTGGGGGCCGGCGGGCCGGCCCTCAGCGTAAAGGCACGGAGCTCAGGCTCCCAGCGCGACCACCACGTTGGAGAACACGTTCAGGATCTGGTTGCCCATGGTCAAAAGAATCACGATGACGACGATCGAGACCAGCACCAAGATCAAGGCATATTCGACCATGCCCTGGCCGCTTTCCCTGCGGCGCGTACGCGGACTCATCCCTACCTCCTCCTTTCCCAGCTTACGGGTGTGTTGTGAACGGTAACTGGTACAACGCTTGACTTCAGCTTTCATTAAGCCAACCGGTCTCAATTGTTTGTAATGAGTTGCATAAGCCCGACTAATATGTCGCGGTGCGCAAGCCGGCCTTCACGCTGGAGCAGCTTCGCTCCTTTGTTGCGGTCGCCGAGACCGAGCACATCTCTCGCGCGGCGTCGTCACTCTTTCTGACCCAGGCGGCGGTCACCCAGCAGCTGCACCACTTCGAGCAGGCCGTGGGCCTACAGCTCCTGGAGCGCGACGGGCGCAGGATCAGGCTTACGGATGCCGGTCGGTCGCTGGCCGAAACCTGCCGCGCCGCCCTGCGCTCGGTCGAAGTCGTGGACGACTCGGCGCTGGCGATGAAGCACCTCCAGGCTGGCTCCCTACACCTCGGAGCCAGCCCAACGTGCGCGGCCTACTACCTGCCTCCCCACCTGGCCGAGTTCACCCGGCGCCATCCGGGCGTCAAGCTGAGCGTCACGGTCGAGCCCTCGGCCGACCTCAACCGCCGGGTCCTCGTCGGCACGCTTGATTGCGCGCTCATCGAGGGCGCGACCGACCCCGAGCTGGTCGCGGCCGAGCTGACCCGCGATGAGCTGCTTTTGGTTGCGCATCGCGACCATCCGCTCTCGCATCTCCGGAGCATCACGCAGCCGGACCTCGTGCGATACCTCTACCTTGGCCGGGGCCCGCAATGGTCCGCGGAGCGATATGTGAGGGAGATGCTGGGCGATGCGTACGACCAGGTCGACAGCTTGAACCTCGGGCATCCGGAATATGTCCGCGCGGCGGTGGCTGCCGGTCTTGGGTTTGCCGCGCTCTCGAAGCGTGCCGTCGCCTCAGACCTCGCCAGCGGATTGCTCAAGCGGCTCCCTGTCGCGTCCATCCTGCGACCGATCAGCGCGGTGCGCCGAAGGGCGCGTGGCGGCCCCGCGCAGGAATCGTTCTGGGACCTGGTCACCGGCGCCAGGGTGGCCCCATCCAGGAAAATCGCTGCGGATGGCCACGCCACAGGCTGAATCGGTAATCCAGACACGCGGTCTGCGCCGCGTGTTCAAGTCGCGCAAGCGCCAGGTCGAAGCGGTTGCCGGTGTGGACCTGGATGTGCGCCGAGGCGAGATCTTCGGCTTCCTCGGACCCAACGGCGCGGGGAAGACCACCACGTTGCGCATGTCTTGATCATGGTTTCGGCCGCGGAGTCGCGTAGCCGGCGTCGTAAAGCTGGCAATTTCCCTTGAGTGGTGACCGGGCCCGGAAAGCGCGCTAAAGTCACCAACCTGTGGTGACGTCGGTCATCTCAAAAAGCGTCTTCGCGGTCGGAACGCTGCATGGATTCGGCGTCATCGTGTTCGGCCTGGCCGGGCTCGGGCTTGCCTTGAGCAATCCGAAGTACCAGAACGACGTTGGCGTGGCCGTCGGCTTCGTGATCCTCGGCAACGGTCTGCTTGGCACGTGCCTGGTCATGCTCGTCAAACCTCACCACACCATGGCCGCGGTGGCCACCGACCGGACCGCGCCGCGGGGGATCGGCGGGCTGGCGATGGCGCTCGGCGGCGGAGCGATGGGTCTCCCCGACCTGGGTTTCCTTGGTTGGGTCGTCGTGCTCCTGATGGTTATCAACGTGGCGATCGCGCTGGGCCACCCTCGGGCCGGCGCCAGCTACGTGATCCCGTGGGGCACGATCTTGGTGATCGTGAGGAGGGCGCTCCAGGGCAACTGGCCCGCCGCCATCATCATCGCCGGCGTGTGGGTCGTGGCCGTGTTGATTCTGCAGGCGGCTTCCTACTTCGGCTGGTGAGCATCACTGCTTTTCGATGCTGACCACCCAGTTGATGCCGAACTTGTCCACGAGATAGCCGTCTTCGGTGCCCGTCGGCTGGGGAGTAAGCCGGCCCTTGATCTGCCCGCCCTCGGCCAGGTCATGAAAGGCCTTGGTCAGGTTTTCCCTGTCACTCCCGCCAAGCGCGATCGCCATGTTGTCGCCGGCCGTCGGCGGGTAGGTCGGATGTCCGTCCGAGCCTACGATGATGAATCCATCGCCCTCGAGCCGTGCGTGCGTGATCCTTTTGCCGGACGCAGGATGCAGGTCGACCTTGCCCCCGAGCGCCTTCTGATAGAACTCCATGGCCTCGCGGGCGCGACCCTGGAAGTTGACGTACGGTCCGACGTATCGACGGCTCATCTATGAACTCCTTGTCACACATGGTGAGTTTGCTTCGTCATCAGGTATGACGGAAACCAGGGAGAAAACGTGACGCATGAGTGAGAGCGAATGGTTGGCGGAGAGGTTCGAGGCCAACCGTACGCACCTGCGCGCTGTCGCTTACCGAATCCTGGGCTCGACCAATGAGGCGGACGACGCGGTGCAGGAGACATGGTTGCGCCTCAACCGCGCCGGAGGCGGTGGCGTCGAGAACCTCGGCGGATGGCTCACGACAGTTGTCGCGAGAGTTTGCCTCGACATGCTGCGGACACGGAAAGCGCGGCATGAGGAGCCTCTCGACGCAGAGGCCGACGGCGCGGACGGAATCGACCCAGAGCGCGAGGCGCTGCTCGCCGACTCGATCGGTCTCGCTCTGCTGGTCGTGCTCGAAGCGTTGACCCCGGCGGAACGAGTCGCCTTTGTGCTCCACGACACGTTCGACCTGCCGTTCGATGAGATCGCGGGAGTGGTCGGACGCAGTCCCGCCGCAACGAGGCAGTTGGCGAGCCGCGGCCGCCGCCGTGTGCATGCGCCAGCACGACTCGCGAGGCTGATCCCGTCCGGCAGCGTCAGGTCGTCGATCCCTTTCTAGCCGCATCGCGTGGCGGCGACTTTCAAGCTCTGCTCGGCCTCCTCGACCCGAAAGTCGTGCTTCGGTCTGACGCCGCCGCTGTGCAGACGGGCGCGCCGGAGATCGTGCGGGGAGCGGAGGCGGTGGCGGGCACCTTCTCGGGCCGGGCGCGGGTCGCACGGGCGGCACTTATCGATGGCGCTATCGGAGCGGTGTGAGCTCCGGGCGGCAAGCCACGCATCGTGTTCACCTTCAAGATCGAGGGCGACCGGGTCGTCGGCATCGACCTTCTCGCCGACCCCACGCAACTGAGCAGCTCGACCTGAAGGTCCTCACCGGCTGAGGCCGATCGGATCAGAGGCGGTTGGCCTGCTCCCACCCCGCCTGACAACGGATGCAGCGGGTCGCCGTGGGCAGCGCCTCCAAACGCTCGGCGCCGATCGGCTTGCCGCAGTTCTCGCACAGGCCGTATTGGCCGTGGGCCCGAACCTCGGCCGCGTGGGAGGCCTGCTCGCGATCGCGCTCGAGGATCGCATTGATCGACTCGGAGGTGGCCTTCTCTTCGAGCGCCCTCGTTTCGTCTGAGTTCCTGAAGCCGCGACTCATGCTTCCAGCTTAAAGGAGCGCGGTCAAAACCCCACACGCTGAGGCGGATTCCCTTCCACGAGCGCCCGAGCGAGGAGTTTGTAGAGCTCGACCCGCTGCCCGCTGGTAAGCGGCGCGAACGACGCTTCGAATACTGGGTCGACGACCTCATAACCCTTTCGCAGCGTCGCCTCTCCTTTGGGGGTGAGTCGATGGCGAATTGCACGCCCGGGTCCCGCCACGCGCTTGATCAGTCCCCGTGTCTCGAGCCGGTTGGCGAGCGCGCCGAATGACTGGTCGCTCTGGAAAGTCATTTCGGCCAGGGCATGAGCCGACAGGTCGGAGCGCCTGGCGATTGCACGCAGCGCGTCCCATTGAGGAAGTGACGTCCCAGCTTCTCGCAGCCGGCGGTCCATCGCCCGGTGGTGGCGGTACTGAAGTTGCTTGACGGCTCGGCCGAGGTCCTGGAGAGCAATCGGCATGTCGCCAAGATAACCGAACGATTAAGATTACGTATATAAGAATATTGATATAAGGAGCTTGATATGACGAGTCCAGAGATCGCGGCCACCACTCACAACGTTCGGACCGATGGATACGGCACCATCCCGGTCGCCCTCAGCGAGCGCGGCGAAGGCCGTCCCTTCTTGTTGCTGCATGGCGGCGGCGGGCCGCTTACGGTCGCCGGTTTCGCCGACTTGCTTGCCGCCGAGCGGCCTGCCCGCGTCATCACGCCGACCCACCCGGGGTTTGCCGGCACGCCTCGACCGGACGCGCTCACCAGCATCAGCGGTCTCGCCGCCGTTTATGCGGCGCTCCTGGCCGAGCTCGGCATCACAGGCGTAACGGTCGTCGGGAACTCGATCGGGGGCTGGATAGCGGCCGAAATAGCGCTGCTCGACACGACCCGGATCAGCCGCCTGGTCCTGATCGACGCCGTTGGCATCGAAGTCCCAGGACATCCGGTCGTCGACTTCTTCTCCCTGACTCCGAGGCAGGTGGCCGAGTTGAGCTACCACGACCCGGACAGGTTCGGTATCGATCCCACGAAAATGCCGGCAGAAGCGCAGAAGGCGATGGCCGGCAACCGCGCCACCCTCGCCGTCTACGCCGGGACTTCGATGGGCGCGGCCGGACTTGCCGCGCGCCTGGCCAAAGTCACGACGCCGACGCTCGTGCTCTGGGGGGACAGTGACCGCATCGCCGACGCGGATTACGGCCGGGCCTACGCGGAAGCCATACCGGGTGCACGGTTCCAGGTGCTGTCCAAGACCGGACACCTCCCGCAGATCGAGACACCAGGACAGCTGCTCGACGCCATCTGGGCGTTCGCGGATGGGTACGCCGAATAATTCGGCCGGATAGCCTTGACGAATCTCGCCGTGTTCAGAGGCGGAGGAATAAGCCATGGCCCCGATCGTCCTCTTTGGAATTCAATTCACCTTCTCCCTGGTCATCTATGCGGCGACATGGCAACCGCTTTGTTGGCCCTAATGGCTTTGATCGCCCTTCGGCGCCGCTCGTCCGCGGCCATCCCTTTGGTCTGGCTTTTCCTGGCCGTCGGACTGCTCGACACGGTGAACGCGATCATTCAATCGATGCGTTTCAGCGTGTTCACGCATGGCCTTGGCGTGAACTGGGTCATCGTCACCATGTACGTGCCGGCGTTGCTGGTCAGCAGCGCCCTGATCTTCATCCAGCTGCGCAGGCCGAGCCGCTCCGCGGCCTAGTGCGACCTAGAAACTAAATCAGCAGTCCCAGACTCTAGCCCGTCATGCGCTCCGCGGCACACTCCGCGGCCCGTCTCAGGAGGAGTTCGCGTTCCCGCATATTCTCCGTAAGCGAAGCACCGCGCTCGAACTCGGCGCGCGCCTCCTCTGACCGGCCGAGCTTCCTCAGTAGGTCCCCGCGGACGGCCGGCAGTAAGTGGTACGCCTTGAGCGTGGGCTCGTGGACGAGGGCGTCGACGAGTTCGAGCCCGGCAGCTGGACCGAACGCCATCCCCACGGCGACCGCCCGATTCAGCTCGACCACCGGCGACGGTGCGAGCTGTGCGACCGCGTCGTAGAGCGCCACGATGCGCGACCAGTCGGTCTCCGACGCGATCGTCGCTCGAGCGTGGCACGCGGCGATCGCCGCCTGCAGCGCGTAGGGACCCAGGGCACCCCCGAGCCTCTCGGCGCGCTCGAGGGCCGCCAGACCGCGCCGGATGAGCAAACGATCCCAACGCGCTCGGTCCTGATCGAGTAGGAGAACGGGCTCGCCGGACGGTCCGACGCGTGCGCCAAGACGAGAGGACTGGATCTCCATGAGGGCGACGATGCCGTGGACTTCAGGCTCAGTCGGGACGAGCTCCGCCAGGATGCGGCCCAGACGAAGGGCCTCCTCGCACAGCGCCGGTCGGACCCAGTCCTTCCCCGCCGTTGCCGAATATCCTTCGTTGAAGATCAGGTAAATCACCTCAAGGACGGAGGCGAGGCGCGCAACGCGCTCGGCGCCGCCCGGGACCTCGAACCTGACGTGCGCCTCGGCGAGGGTGCGCTTCGCGCGGACGATCCGCTGGGCGATGGTCGAGACAGGGACGAGGAAGGCCCGCGCGATCTCCTCGGTCGTCAGACCGCCGAGGACACGAAGTGTGAGCGCGACCCGTGCGTCCTTCGAGAGGACTTGATGGCAGGCCATGAAGATGAGGCCAAGGAGATCGTCCCCGACATCCTGGTCGATCGCCGTCTCCAAATCCAAGCCTTCCTGAGCGCGCTCGACATCGCGTCCGATCTCTTCGTGCTTGCGTTCGAGCGTCTTGCGGCGCCGGATCAGGTCGATCGCGCGGTGCTTCGCGGTGCCCATGAGCCAGGCGGCCGGCCGCTCCGGCACGCCTTCGGCGGGCCACTGCTCGAGCGCGGCGACGAGAGCGTCCTGTGCGAGCTCCTCGGCCGTCCCGATATCGCCAACGACTCGAGCCAGCCCGGCGATGAGCCGGGCCGACTCGATGCGCCAGATCGCTTCGATCGCACGATGTGCTTCCGTGGCTGCTGTCTCGCGGCGACCTGGGCCGGCGGGCGCGTTTCCGTTCCTTGGACCTATGGCGAGAGCTCCTTCACATGCCCTCGTACTCGACGACCTCGCGGATCTCGAACGTCCCGCCGTCGTAGGGCGCCCGCTTCAGCCACTCCAGGGCCTCGTCGATCGAGCGCACCTGCCACAGCCAATAGCCGGCTACCAGCTCTTTGGTCTCGGCGAACGGCCCGTCGATCACGGTGCGCTTCTTGCCGTCGAAGCGAACGCGCTTGCCCTGCAAGCTCGGATAGAGGCGTCCAGCCTCGAGCACAACCCCCGCCTTGACCAGCTCTTCGTTGAACTTCTGGTAGTCCGCCATAGCCTCCGGCGTTGGGGGAGTTGCCGACTCGCTCTGCTCGCCTTCCTTTGCCATTATCAGTACACGCATACCTGTCTCCTCTTATTACAACTTCCGCATCGTCATGGGCTCGGGCCTTTGAGGCCTCACCCACTCATCGAATGACAGGCGGCCTTTTCGACATGGGCTGACGGGAGGACTGGACGAGAGCGATGTGCCTCGGCGCCCGGCTCATGCGGTTTGGAGCGCATATCTCCGATAGCGAGCTCGATAACCGCGCATCCGGCCGATTGCCGCCAGCATTGGGAAGAGGGTGTTCTGGACATAGATCGGCGGACTCGAGGGCCGGATGAAATCGCCCACCTCCTGCAACAGCACGGCGCCCTGAAGCACCTTCATGTCGCCTGTCGGTGAGAGTTTGCCGTCGCGGCTGAGCCCGAACTGAGTCTCGAAGAAGACTTCGGCAGATGTCAGGGCGGGGCGGTGCTCGTAGAGGATCCGCAGGATGCCCTGACCTCCGTTCCACTGGCTGTGTGAGACTCCGACAGGGCAAACCAGTGTCTCTCCAGGCTTGGCCACGCCCGTCCTGTTCCCAATCTGGTATCCATACACACCCTCCAGGACGACAAAGCTTTCCTCCTGACTTGGATGGATGTGGGACCTGACGACATACGGGCCTGGTTTCACGATCAGCTCTGCTCGGAAGAGCTGCCCGTTTGAAGAATCGGCTGTGGAGCGGAAGATGAGCCGCTCGCCGGTCTGCGGGCTCTCGATCTCGGTTCCGATCTTGACCAATCGAGTGTCTATCCGCGGAACAGAGATCTGATCAGCGCCTTGCCGACTACGAGCGGATGGTTGAGCGCAGTCGCGATCTTTCCGACTCGGGAATTGGGATCTCGCGCGACGCCGAGTTGTCTCAGCGGGGTTCCTATGTCGAAGTAGGTCCGCTCGCAGACCATGCGTTCCTCCTCGAATTGAAAGACGATGATCAACGGAAAGTCGACTTTCCTGCCGGTTGCGGGAAGTCCCCGCCAGTTCCCCTCATGCGTTCCGGTGAACCGGCCCTCGACAACGATGGCATCGTCTGCGTGATGCATAGCCTCAGGATGGAATCGGAAGTTGGGAAAACCCTTCTTGTTCTCATGGAGGAGCGTGCTGACCCCCGAGTGGCCGTCCCAGACCTCCCCTGTCGCGACGATCTCGTAGCGAGGGTGACTGAACGCCTCGATGCAGCGCTCGAAGTCGTGGGCGTTCTCGGCTTCCATGTGCTCGAGGACCGTCGCCTCACGCATCTGTCGCAAGCTAGACATCATGTCTGAGTCTGGGGTGCTTCGACTGACTCATTTCCGGCAGGTTTCCATCAGGGTCGCGCAAGAAGCATCTGACCGCCGATATGACCCCATGGCGGGAGCTTATCGCTAGCTGAGATTCCTGGATCGATGGCTCCGGCCAGCTGCTGCCAGCTGGCCTTGTTCGAGGGCGACCTTCTTCGCGGCCTGAACTGCTCCGTTCGTTTCCAATCACGTCAGCGCGCTCGACGCGGTGGTGGCGGCCGAGGCGCTGCCAAATCTTCCCGCAAACCGCCCGGGGTGGTCGCGGCTGAGGACCCAATCTTCAGACGCAGGTGAGTGAACAAAGTCGGGGAGGCGGGATTTGAACCCGCGACCACTTGACCCCCAGTCAAGTGCGCTACCGGGCTGCGCTACTCCCCGA
>Ga0137379_10002159_pt1 | contig 18215 bp, 16 predicted proteins | sample SagtaG_18_FD_104812 | JGI IMG/M metagenome (GOLD analysis project Ga0137379, IMG submission 104812) | Vadose zone soil microbial communities from Sagehorn Ranch, Mendocino, California, USA - Sage2_L_80_16 metaG | ecosystem: Environmental > Terrestrial > Soil > Vadose zone | place: USA...
CTCACCGCGCAAATGAGAGCGGCACAAACCGGGCAAGCAAATTACGATGCACGCATTCGCCGCGCCGAACGCCTGAGTTCGCCGCACTCCGCAGCCACGGAATTCCTCGAGTTCTACAAACACGTCGCCTCGTATCAGAATCTGCTTCGGGCAAATATCGTTGCCGCTAATCAAATCAAGCCGGGCAGCCTTCCTTCGAGCGATCTCCGCGGCGAACTCGACTTCATGGTGCTTCTGCCTCATTTTCGCGGCTACCTTTCGGTCATCGAGAATCACGCTCCTCCGGCGCTTGCGGAATCTGCGCGGCAGTTCACGCTGCTCCCCTCGGATTCCTGGATCGCTTGCCTGGAAGCGTACTGGCGGCACGCCGGCATGTATGACCAACAGGTCGGAGCGTTCGCTCAATTCCTTCCGCGCGCGTTCTTACAACCATACGCGGAATTTCGCGCAGCGCTGGCGCCTCGCGCTCCCCAGGTAACAACTCCGCGTCTGTGCCCGTTGTGCGGAGCACGCCCGTTACTGGGCATACTGCACCCCGAGGGAGATGGCGGCAAAAGATTCCTGTTCTGTTCGTTCTGTCTGCAGGAGTGGGAGTTTCGCCGGATCTTGTGCCCGACGTGCGGCGAGGAAGCGGAAGACAAACTGCCGGTGTATATCGCCGAGGACTCTCTGCATATTCGCGTCGAGGCCTGCGACACCTGTAAGTTTTATCTACGCACGATTGACCTAACCAAGGACGGCAATGCCATTCCTCTCGTCGACGACCTCGCGGCCATCCCGCACACCTTGTGGGCCAACGAACAGGGCTATTCGCGCCTCCAGCCGAACCTGCTCGGCACTTAACAGGGACCGTCCATGCCTCTGGGAAAGGAATAAAATTGCTGTATTCTTGGTCTCAGCCACAGATTCGCCGACCTTGAAAACTATTTGGGGAGAGGAATCTCCATGAGAATTATGGTTTTCTTGCTTCTTTTATTAGGATTTGGGGCGCACCCCTTGCTCGCGCAATCAGCTCCCGAAGGGCTCTGGCAGGGCTATGACGGAGAGTGGCGGCACGTCTCCAGTCAACTGATTGCGCTGGCCGAGGCCACGCCCGAGGGAAAATTCGCCTGGCGTCCCGCGCCAGGTGTGCGTTCAACGAGCGAAGTCTACATGCACATCGTCATGGCGAATTTCTATCTGATGAGCGTCACTGGCCCCAAAATGCCCGTCGTCCTGAAAGAAGGGATGGACAATTCAGTCACCTCGAAAGCTGAGGTGATCAGCTGGCTGAAGCGCTCGCTCGACGCGGTCAAGCAGGCGCACCTAGCCTTGACGCCGAAGGACTTTGACCGCAAAGTCCACATCATGGACCGCGACGCCACCGTCGATGGCATGTATCTGCGCATCATCAGTTCACGCCAATGAGCACATGGGCCAGCTCGTCGCGTACGCGCGCATGACAGGCGTCGTGCCGCCCTGGTCGGGCAACTGAGGACCACCAATCACTTTGATTTGTAAGTGAACGTCACCCTGGTTTCTTCATCAAGCACCAGCGGCCTCACGAAGTGGTACGAATTCCCCGCGCGAGGCACATCCACGCGCACCGGCAACACGCCGGAAACTCGCTGCTGCAGGCTATAGACATTGGCGGAAGCATTCAGCTGCATCTGCGCGGCTTGCTTCTTGATGTCGCGCTCATTGTGCTGATACTCGGCGACGGTCGGCGCGCTGCTCGTCACCGTAATAGCTTCCGTGGCTGCCGCAACATTTAGCGTAGTAACGAACGGTGCTGGCCTGCTGCCGTCATAATTGAATTCGCGAACCAAGCGCTTGAATCCGTTTGCATCGACGCTCACCCGCACGTTCCCGGAGGGCAGATTGGATACGATCCACCGGCCGGAGTTATCCGTCATCACCTTTCGCGCCGCTCCTGTCTCTGTTTGCATCACCGCGACCTTCGCGTTGGGTACAACAGCTCCGCTTTGGTCCACGACAATTCCGCCTAGTTGTCCTGGAAACAGAGAAGCCATTTCCACATCGCGGACAGAAATGGGTCTTCCCAGATCTCCGTCGTACGTCTCCATGCCAGAGACATCTTGCGACGCGAGCGGAAGCAAATTGGTGGCAATCGCGTCTCCTCCAAAGTTCTTCACCTTGTATTGCTCGGGCAGGAACACTTCCCATTGCAGCAGATCGATAGGGACATCCATCTTCGGCAGCGAAATATCCGAGCCACCCTTCTTCGCGAATGGCGCGCCCGAGTGCATGAAAACAAACGAAACGTTGTATGCGTCGTTCGGTCGGAATCCCGCGCGCAGCAGTGGCACGCGGTTGCCGTCTGTTCCTTCCACCGGTTTCACCTTTTCGCCCGCCACTTCCGCCGAAAGAATGCTTGCGCCTTGAGGCAGAGCCACTTTCAGAAACGGCTGCGCCTGATTTTTCACCGTGAGCTTCACCTCCGTAAGCGAGCGTCCTTCATTGGTGACCAGCGTCGTCACGATCGCACGTTCCACAACCGCCGCGAGCACGCTGCTGTCCGGAAAGCGCGTCCACGCCAGCGCCAGGCTGGGCTGCTCGTTCAGCTGCTTGTGATAACGAAATGCGGCCTGCAGCGGAAAGCGCGCCAGTGAACGCAAGTAAGGATTGGTCTCCTTGAAGTCCATGCGCTTGAGCCCGCCGCCTTCCGTGGCGGTCAATTCAATCGTACCTGTGCCCTCCACGAGAACTTCGCCGGTTTCTCGCTGCGCGTTCTGGAAACTGAGAAACGGCGCGTCCGCCTTTGTGTCGCTAAGCGGCTTTTCCATGGCAATCAGGAATTGTTGGCTTTTTTGTGCGGGGGCTCGTACTTTCAAAATCAAAGTGCCCGATTGCATTTCCGCAGACTCCACCGACGGTCCGGTCGCTCCCGTGACTTCGTATCCAGCCGGAATTGGTACCTCGAATTGTGAAGGTTCGCCTTGCACCACGGAAATATCCGCGAGCGCGGTGACGCGAAGCTCCGCTTCGTTTACGGTGATGAGCGTCTTTATGTCCGAGAGGAATCGCGCTTCCTTCGGCGCGGCGGGCGTGACGATTTCCCGCGTTGTCCACCAAATGGTCGCGTTTTGCCCCGGCACCAGAGTGGCTTCGACCGTGGTTTGGCCGTTTTCTGACGTTCGCGAAGTAATCAGCCCCGGGCTGATCCGCACGTTGGTGTGATCGCCGGGAAGACTCAGCGTCAGGCGGACAATCCCTGCTGCCGGAACGGGAAGCGTGAACGAGGCGCGCCCTGCTTCGATGCTCAACGGCAGTCCCGCGTCCAGTGTCACGGCAAACTCCGCGGGCCCCGGCAGCACCGCCGTATGCGTTCCGCCTTCCAGTTCAAGCGGCAGGCTTTTCCCTTCCTGCCGCGCATCGAGAATCGCCATGCCGGAAGTCAGCGGCACTTTGGTCATGCCTTTGTGGAGAGTTTCCCCTTGTAATTGCACTGTTCCCTGCACGGATTCGTTCGCCACATGAAATTTCAGGTCCGCGCACTTCAACGTGTACGGAACAGGCGGTGTTTCGATCTTTCGGGCCGGCTTGTTCGCCAGTTCCAGAAGACGGTTGTACTCGTCGAGTGGGAGCGTGACGTTCCCGCTCGAAGGCACCGGCGGAACAGGGCTGGACTTTTCCCCCGCGTGGACACATTGGGGAGACAGCAGCAATCCTGCCAATAAGGTGCTGAGAATCTTCTTCATTTGCCACCTGCCTTTTTGTCGCGCTGAAAACTGAGCACTGCCGACGGCGCTTGATTTTCTCCAGTAAGTTCGGAAACCAGGAAAAGTGAAGGTCCAAAAGCAGGGAAATCCACGCGAATCGGTAGAATCCCGCTGCGTTTCCCCGCCAGCGAATCCGCTTTGAACTTGTCGAGCAGAGCTTCGGTTTCACTCTGCGGCCGCTTCAATTTCGATTCGTCTTTCACATCGGAATCGAGCGGCCCCGCGGCGGGCTTGGGCGGCGGGGCTATTCCCCCCGCCACTCCAGCACTAAATCCTGTGCTCGCACTTGGCAGGGCGAGCGCAGCAGAAACAGGATTTTCATAGGGTGCAGAGCGAAACGCGCCCGGCTCCGCTGTCATCTTGAAAAGCGGCGGATGATATAGCAGCAAACCCGTGCGCGAGATTGGCAGATCAAGGGCGGGCAATGCCAAAGCGAACTGGCCTTTGTTGTTCCACGCGGTTCCACGCACCAAATAAACAACCTCGACCGCGAACGGCGGCGCTTCTTCACCAGCCCGTGCTTTGTCGAGGGGCAGCAATATACCGCCATCCGGCGCCTGGCCAGGCCTTACCGCTCTGCCTGCCAGCGAAGCGCTCCACAGCGTGGCGCCGGCCGGCAGGGTGACTTTCAGGAAATTGCGCTGGTTATTTCGCACGGCATAGCGCGCCTGCACGAACGTTTTTCCTTCGCTTGAAACCAGGACCTGATAGCGCGCCTCTTCCACGTTTGCCATCAGCACCGCCTGCGGCGTGTACCGCGCGATGGTGAAGTTCAGCGAGCGCGCAATCTTTTCCCCGGTGCGAAACCGAAATGCTGCCAGCGAGGGCGATTGCCGGTTCGCCACCATCTCGCCCAGATCCGTGGCGTCCGCGCTCTCCAATCCTTCTGTCTTGATGTCCTTGATTTCTCCCGCACCGAGCACTTCCACAGCTACGCCGCCCGTTTCGCGTTCCGCGTTCACCAACCGCAGCAGGGGGATGGAAATCTCTCCCTCACGTGGGCTGCGGGTTTCGCCAGTAATCACGAACCTCGCGGTCTGCTCCACCGGCTCCAGGAACGTGACGGAGAGTTCGCCGCCCTTGACTTCCCAATCGGCCACCATCGCGCCCAGAACCTGGTTAACCGTCACTTTGTCGGGAATCTGAATTTTCGCTTCGCGCGCTGCGCCTTGCGTAACCTCCAGATTCACTTCCGCGTTGATTGAAGCTGCGTCTTCGCCGAGTCCCAGAAGCTCGGTCAGCGATCCGCGCAAGCGCAATGGCTGCGTGGCGCGGTGGTCCTCCGTTCTTCTCCGCCAGGCAAACGTTAACGCTTCGTTGCCGCGCCCGTACGCCACCCATTTGCTTTCTGCTCCGGATTCGGACTTCTCCGCGAGCAATCCGCCGGTCAGCCGGATGTCCACGCCCTGCCGCGGCAATTGCACGGAGGCACGCGTCACGCCGGAAGCGGCCGATGGAAGCGCAATGCTTTCTTCACCCGCAGAGGACGCCACTGGCAGCGCGATATCAAGCAGCAGCACTGCTCGCCCAGCGTGCGAAAGTAGAGCAGAAAGTTGGCTGCCCCCTTTGCCGCTAGCGCCGCTAACCAGGGAGACCAGCTTGCCATCCAGACGCGCCTCGCGGACCAGCAGACCCGCGGGAATCGGCACGCGTACCCAACCATCCTTCAAAACGTCTATGGTCAGAGTGGCGCGGCCCGAAGCAAGTTCTCCGATTCCAGCCGATTTGCCGTCAATCCGCAGGTCGTAATCCACGCGCGTCAGCGTCGCCTCCACCGGAGGCGGTTCCGGCTCGCGCTCGATCGGGTAGGCCCGCTCATGCAGCGCGCGGTACTCCTCAACCGGCAAAACCACCCAGCCGGGCGAATGCTCTGTGTTCTGGGCTGCAGCGTTCGTGGCAAAAACCGAAAGCGCGGCAAATGTAAAAACGCAGAAAACCGGAAGAATAGGCCTATTCTTGATTGTGTGAACGGTTTCGTATTGCTTGGACAACGTTGGCATACACGTAGCCCCTTTCTCTCGAAGAGTAGCCGGCACGGTTGTTTTTCTGGCGACCCGGGGACGGAGTGTCTTGTTGCTGCTTGAGATGACGCGCTTGCCGAAGAAGGTTGTCCCGTTTGCTCCATCTTGCGAGTTCCTTGTTGCAAGGTCCGCCGAACGATGTGCTCCTCGGCAAATACGTCCTACTTAGAACGAAACGCCCGGCCTTTCTTGCAGGCTGGTTTGGTCCTTAGCTCGCCCTTAATCGCTCGGTTCCCATGGAACCTTTTCCAAGAGCCCCGGTATTCATCTTTGCAAGGGCAAGTTCAGCCGTTTAGGACCATAATTTCGGCGATGACTTTGGCTCCCGACGAGGATCTGATGCTTCAAGTGCGCGATGGCGCGGGTGAAATGCTAGGCGTGTTGTTTGACCGCTACCAAACGCCTCTCTTCAACTTTTATTCCAAGCTGACGGGCAACCGCACGCTCAGCGAAGACCTCGTTCAGGAGGTCTTTCTCCGCATCCTTAAATACCGACAAAGTTATCGCCCCGGGACGCCTTTCCGGGCCTGGATTTACCAGATTGCGCGCAATGCCCGCATCGACCACTTTCGGAAGTTCCCCGCTGAGCGAGCCTTTGAGCCGGAGATGCTTCCGGCGGTCATTCCTTCCGACTCCGCCCAAGAACAGCAGGAAACGGAGCTCCTGCATCGCGCGCTTTCACAGTTGCCGGAAGACAAACGAGAAATTTTGCTGCTATGCCGGTTTCAAGAACTGAAATACGAGGAAATTGCCGAACTCCTGGGCTGCGAACTCAATACCGTTCGAACCCGCATCCACCGTGCGCTGAAGGAGCTGCGCAAATCTTTTCATCAGCTCTCGCAAAACACGCTGCTGAAGCAGGCCAACGCCGCAGCCGCAGAAAATCTTCCTCCTCGGGGAGGTCGCTAATGAAGTGTGAACAGATTTCCGAGCTTTTGCCAGACTACCTGCAAGGGAGCCTGAGCCCCGATCAGCATCGCACCGTTGAAGCCCATCTCCAGCAGTGCGCGGACTGCTCCGAAGAAGTTGCCGTTTGGAGGAAGCTTTCGCTGCTTCCCATCGAACAGCCAAGTCCCATGTCTCGTGTGCGTTTTGAAGCCATGCTGCAGGCGTATCTAGCGGGCAGTTCGAACAACCCGGGGGACAACTCCGCATGGAGAAAACGTGCTTCCTCCTGGAACTTCTTCCATTGGCTGCGCTCGCCCCTCGGTGCTGCAGCCTGGAGCGCTGCGCTACTTGCCATCGGCGTTTACGCCGGCAGTCACCTGGCTGGCCCCAAGCCCCCGTCCCCTTCCTCGGACTTGGCGAAAGTAGAAGCCGAACTTGCCAGCACCAAGCAATTGGTTGTGCTCTCCATGTTGCAGCAGCAATCGGCCAGCGCACGCCTCGAGGGCGTCAATTTCACCACCCGCGACGAGCAACTCAACCCTCAGGTGCTTTCCGCGCTCCTGCACACTCTCCGTTACGACCCGAGCGTCGATGTACGCCTCGCCGCACTCGATGCGGTGAGCCGCCATTCCGCGCAGCCGCAAGTACGCAGCAGCGTGGTGAATGCTCTACAGGAACAGCAATCGCCGCTGGTTCAAGTGGCGCTGATCGATCAACTGGTGGAATGGCATGACCGTGAAGCCAAGCCACATTTGGAAAAACTTCGTCAGTCCCAGGATCTCAATCCCGCCGTGCGCCAGCACGCCGATTGGGCCATCAGCAAACTGAATTGAGGAGACTATGCGCAAAATACTCTTTCTCACCTTGATCACCAGCGGCGCGTTATTGCTTGTGATTGTCCCTTCACGGGGTGCCCTCGGCTCGCCCGGACATGCTGCCCAGGATCCGCCGAACCAACCGGCGCCGTCGGTTGCGCCTGTTGTATCCGTGCCGCCCATTCCTCCAATCCGTATCCATGTGGAGCCCCCTCACATTGAGCCCCCCCACATTGATGTGCATGTCGATCCTGAGGAAATTGCTCGGAACGTCAGGGAGCACTTGAATATCACTCACGAAGATTTCGAACGCATCGACGTTAACTTCGACCATGGAGACCGCGACCTCAATGTTCGCGCCGATGAAAAGATCGAGAAGTCCTTCGCAATACCGGCCGGGCACCGCACGCTCGAAATCGACAACGTCTGGGGTTCCATCGAAGTAGTTGGCACAAATTCCAGCCAGGCCCAGCTCACGGTCAACAAATCCATCCGTGCGGAGTCCCAGGAAAAACTCGAACTGGCCCGTAAGGAGGTTACGCTGGACATCACCGACCAAGAGGGCTTGCTGAAGCTTTACGTCAACGGCCCTTTCCGCTGCCATTGCGATGACGGTTGCGGCCACCGGGAATTCGAAGGCTACATCGTCAAAATGGATTTTCAAATCCAGGTTCCGCGTGACATTAACATTAAAGTCAAGACGGTAAACGAAGGCCGCGTTTCCGTCCGCGACATCAACGGGAGCTTCGTGGTGCGCAATGTTAACGGCGACATTCAGATGCACAACGTCGCCGGTTCTGGTACAGCGCGCACGGTCAACGGCCCGGTGAAGGTTTCTTTCCGGCAGAATCCCCGAGAAACCTCGGACTTCCAGACCGTCAACGGCGCGGTCGAACTTCAGTTCGCCCAAGGCTTGGCTGCGGATTTTCGCTTCAAGACTTTCAACGGCAGCATCTACAGCGATTTTCCGGTTACCGCTTTGCCGGTGCATGCCATTCAGGAAGAGCATCATGGCGCGAAGGTCGCTTTTCACGCGGATCGCTATACGGGTGTGCGCGTCGGGTCTGGCGGGCCAGAGATCAAGGTTGAAAATCTAAATGGAGACATTCGCATTCTTGAACACCATGAATAACCAAGCTCAGCGGTTCCCATCCCTCGTTGTGACGGTTCTGATTCTTTGCTTCACCGTTGCTGCGGCACCAGCCCGCGGCCAAGGACAAACAGGAGCAGATCACGTTTCCGTAAATCTCAGCGACCCTTCACGGCCGGCATTAGTGAAAGCGAGCCTGGTGAGCGGCGGCATCACTGTCAAAGCGTATGACGGCAAGGAAGTCGTCGTCGATGCACGCGCCCGCAACCGCGAATCAGGCCACTCCGATTCCAGCATGAAGCGCATCATTGTTTCTTCCACTGGGCTTTCCGTCGAAGAGGAAAACAACGAGGTGCGCATCTCCACCGATTCCTACATGCGCCCCATCGACCTCACTATTTCGGTTCCCGTTCACACTTCGCTCAAGCTGAGCGCTGTAAATTCCGGAGACATTGTGGTCACAGGCGTGGACGGCGAGCTGGACGTCAACGACGTGAACGGCTCCGTTACCCTGAACAACGTCTCCGGCAGCGCCATCGCGCATGCCTTGAACGGGCGCGTTCTGGTTACGTTCAATCGCATCAATCAGAAGCCGATGGCCTTCAGCTCTTTGAACGGCGACATTGACGTCACCTTTCCCGCCGATTTGAAAGCCAACCTCAGCCTGAAATCCGATCGGGGCGAAATTTTCAGCGATTTCGACGTTCAGGTTCAGGCGTCCGCGCCGCAACAAACCGTCGAGGATAGCCGGAAGGATGGCGGCAAGTACAAAGTTAAGATCGACAAGACCGTCCACGGAACCATTGGCGGCGGCGGCCCTGAATTGCAGTTCACGAATTTCAACGGGAGCATCTACATTCGCAAGGCCGGCACCGCTCGTTGACACGCCTGCGAGGAACGATAACCGTGCGGTGCCAGATCGCTTATGGCACCGCACGAAGTGTACTCCTCACTTTTTCACGAAAAGAACGCAGTAATCGTTCTCGGGCCAGCCGCTCACGACCTTTTCCATTTGCAGACCTGCTGCAGTTAGCTCCTCGATCACAACTTTGTGTGGAATGCCGTGGCCACTGCGGTTCGCGGGAACTCCTTCGACAGGTTCCAGTCCCGAGCGTGCGGGGAAATCAATAATCGCCAGCCGCCCTCCTGGCTTCAGAGACCGCACCAAGTTGGCGTCGAACTCTGCAGGCTTTGTCAGGTGGTGGTACACACGGCGCAGGAAAATTGCGTCGCAGCAGGCCGTAGGCAGATTTGTGTCCGCTTCTTTGCTCTCTATCACGACCACATTTTGCAGCTTTCGCCGGGCAACTTCAGATTTCAGCTCTTCTAGCTTTTTGGCGTCAATTTCGGTTGCATACACTTTTCCGGTCGCGCCCACGTGCTCCACGGCGGCAAACGAGTAGATTCCGTCTCCCGCTCCAATATCCGCCACGATGGTTCCCGGCTTCCATTCCATCAACGCCGCTAACCGCTTGATTTCGTCTGCGGCATTCGCTCTTGTTTTCGCGGCAAATGCCGCGGCCGCAGCGCACAGCAACACCAACAAACAGAATCGTTTCCTATTCATGCTTGGTTCCCTTTCTCATACCATCACTGTACCCGACGCCCGATGCACACCCCAAGCTATAATAGGACGCGAGAAAAACCGAAAGGACTCTAGTAATGCGCTACCGCCGCTTCGGCCGCACGGGATGGAACGTCAGCGAAATCGGCTATGGTATGTGGGGCATGGGCGGCTGGACCGGCTCTGACGACAAGGAGTCGCTTGGCGCGCTGCAGCGCGCCGTCGATCTCGGCTGCAATTTCTTCGATACCGCCTGGTCCTACGGTGACGGCCACAGCGAGCAGTTACTCGGAAAAACTCTACGCGCGAACAAAAACAATTCCTTAGCCGGGGGCCCCGACAAAAATCTTTACGTCGCCACCAAGGTCCCCCCGAAAAACCGCCGCTGGCCTTCTCGGCCCGAATACTCGCTCGACGACAGCTACCCTCCCGACTACATCTTCGAGTACGTGGACAAAAGCCTTAAGAATCTCGGCGTGGAAACGCTCGATCTCATTCAGCTTCACACCTGGGAAGACGGCTGGCTTGACGATGAGCGCATTTCCCGCGCCATCGAAACGCTGCGGGGCAGCGGTAAGGTCCGCGCTGTGGGCCTCAGCCTCAACCGCTGGGAGCCCGCAAACGGCATCCGGGCCGTCCGCACCGGCCGGATTGATGCCGTGCAGGTCATTTACAACATCTTCGATCAGAATCCCGAGGACGAACTCTTTCCCGCGTGCCACGAAAAAGACGTCGCCGTCATCGCCCGCGTACCGTTCGACGAGGGCTCTCTTACCGGCACGCTGACGCTTCAGAGCTCCTGGCCCAAAAGCGATTGGCGCAGCACTTATTTCGTTCCCGAGAATCTCAAAGCCAGTGTCGCACGAGCCGATGCTCTCAAGCCGTTACTCCACGACGGTATGACTCTGCCTGAAATGGCGTTGCGCTTCATTCTGAACAATCCCGAGGTGCACACCACCATCCCGGGGATGCGTAAACGCAAAAACGTCGAATCCAACATCGCCGCCAGCGACAAAGGTCCCCTGCCCTCCCAACTTCATGAGCAATTGCGCCCCCACCGCTGGGTCCGCACTCCCACCAAGTGGAGCCAGTAGCAACGGCAACCCACTGCATCATTTAAAACGATGGAATAATGCCTTAGGCGGTTTGTTTGAGTGCGCGTTCAACGAGGGTGAGGCAGCGCTCCGCCTGCTCGCGGAGCATTTCTTCCTCTTCGGTCACTTCGGTTTTCAGGCTGTGAAGTTCGTCGGCGATGGCCAGCGCCGCGAGGACGGCAAGCTTTTGCGTGTCCACGATTCCGGTGGCTTCGGCGATGGCGTGCATTTTTTCGTCCACGAACTTCGCGAGTTTCTGCACATACTTTTCTTCCAGTTCCCCGCGAATGGAGTAGACCTGGCCGAAGATTTGGACCTTTACCGGCGCGCCCATGACGCGGAATTGTAGCGCAGCGGCGATGCACCGCGGAATTTATTCTTTAGCTCGCGCGGAGCTGGGCGCTGTGGCGATGTTCGAGAATGGAAATAATCTTTCCTACAAAATGATTGATTTGGCCCTCGGTCAGCGTGGCTTCGCGGCTCTGGAAGGTGACGCGAACGAGCAGGGAATATTTTCCCGCCGGGACACTCTTACCGCGAAAGAGATCGACGGCCTCGATGGAAGTAATCTCCGGGATGTTGAGCGAGCGGATCGATTCGGAAATCTGGGCAAAGGGAATTCCGTCCGCGAGCAGCAAAGAGAAATCACGCTCCACCGCCGGGAAACGCGGAAGCGGTTCGTAGCGGCGCGAGGCCTTCGCTGCTTCCATCGAAGTGTAAAAAGGTTCGAGTTCAATCTCAGCGAGAAAAACTTCCTGGCGTAACTTCACGCGGTCGGCCAGGCGGCGCGCGAGCTGCCCCCCGAAACCAATCGAAATTAAAGAGGGATTTCTCGCTTCACTCGAAATGACGGGAAGGTGAATCGTGCCTCGTCTCGCGGCGTGCAGCCAATCGGGTCCGCCGTCGCGCCATGTGAATCCGCCGGATTTGCGTCCATCGGTCAGTTGCGCAATCTCGTCAAGGCTCCCTTTCAGGTCAGCGAAGGAGAATTCCCGTGCCGAGTCATAGAGGCCTTTTTCGCAGGCCTCGCCCGTCGCGCCGAGGGTGAGGACGCTGGTCTCGACAGATTTGTCTCCTTGCAAACGGTAGTGGCGGCCGATTTCAAACAGGCGCGCGTTCCGCTGGCCGTGGTTGAGATTCCATTCCACAGCCGCGGCCATGGTGACGATTCCCGTGGACTTGAGCACACCGGCTTCTTCAGAAAGCGGATTCGCTAGCCGCGCCGGCGAAACTCCCTCGGGGCGAAAAAGCGCGTCCCGGTCCTCCGGGACATGCGGGATGGTGACGATTTCGCGGTAACCCAAGCCGATCAGGCGTTCGCGGAGGCGCGTTTCCGCTTTGTGATGCGGCAGACGCGCGGCTCCCTGGCGTGCTGCCGGCAAACGCGGAGGAAATTTATCGAGGCCGTGAATCCGTGCGATCTCCTCAATCAAATCAATTTCGCGCTCGACCTCGGCGCGCCAAGAAGGCTGCGTGCATTCCCATGCGGCGAGGAGCGAGCCTTCTGCGCCGCGATTGTGATCAATGCGAACAGGCGCAAAGCCTAGCGCAGTAAGGCTGGCTTCAATTTGCTTGTCGGGAACGTCCGCGCCCATGACGCGGAGAAGTTCTTTGCGAGTGACCTGAATTTTCTTCGGCGCACGCTTGCCGGGGTACACATCCACTACGCCGGCGAGCAACTCGCCGCCCGCAAGATCGAGAATCAGTTCGGCGCAGCGACGCGACGCGAGCTCAGCCATTTCCGGGTCGGCGCCTCGGCCAAAGCGCGTGGAGGCTTCGGTGTGCAATTTCAGGAAGCGAGCGGCACGGCGAACGGCCACGGGATCGAACCAGGCGCACTCGATCAAGACATTTTTCGTCGAGAAGGAGATCTCTGTTTCGGCGCCGCCCATGATGCCGCCGATGCCGATGGGGCGCGAGCCGTCGTCGTCGGAAATCATGCACATGCCGGGATCAAATTCGCGCTCGATGCCATCGAGCGTCCGCATTTTTTCCCTAAGATTCGCTCCGCGAACGACAATTTTGCGTTCGCGGACTTTGTCGTAATCGAAAGTGTGGAGCGCGTGCCCGAGTTCGAGCATCACGTAATTCGAAATGTCCACCACGTTACTGATGCTGGCTACACCGGAAGCTTCGAGGCGATCCTTCAGCCACTTGGGCGAGGGCTGAATCTTGACGTTGCGAATCACGCGAGCGGTGAAGCGGCCGCAAAGTTCCGGCGATTGAATCTCGACTTTGATGGCGTCGCTGGCTTTGGCGGCGCTTTCCTTGGGTTTTGGCGAAACCGGTTTCAACGGCAATTTGTAAATCGCCCCGACTTCACGCGCGATTCCATAATGGCCCAGGCAGTCAGGGCGGTTGGAGCCGACTTCGGCGTCAATCACTTCGCCGTGCTGGCCGTTTTCGATCCCAGCGATGTTCGTGCCGGAGAGCGCGAGGCGCGAGGCGAGTTCCTGCGGCGGCACGGTGACGTCGACGAAATCCTTCAGCCAGTTATAGACAACTTTCATGCCATTTTCCTTCAGCGAATTGCCACGCCGGCAATGTGTGGCGAGAGAATTGGCAAAAGCGTAGGCGCTCGAAAATGGTGGAGCGCCATTTTGGAGAATCCTGCACCCTCGATAATCGTCCAAGTCTCGCGGTTGGGATGACATCCCACAGCGAAATGAACGAGCAACGGCCTGAACCAGTCCTGCAAACGCCTCAGCCACGTTCCTCGCGGCGCGGCCACATGCTCGATGAACACAAAATGTGCTCCGGGCTTGAGAACGCGATGAATTTCCATGAGCACGCGTCCAACGTCTCGGACCGAGCAAAGAACCAGCGTGCAAACGACGGCATCCATGCTCTGGTCAGCCACATCCAACTGCTCGGCATTGCCCGCGCGCAAATCCACTTGCAAGCCGAATCGTTCCGCTTCTTTCTCTAAATAGGCCCTCATGTAAGGATTCGGCTCGATGCCGATCCACTGCACGCTGGGATCGTAGTGCTTTAGGTTCACGCCCGCGCCCGGTCCAATTTCCAGCACCGTGCCCCTCAGGTCAACCAGCAAAGCACGTTTCCGCGCCGCCATTAAGTGCTCATATTTCGCGTTGACCCTCACAAGCAAGAACGCAAAGACGCGGGCTCGCCAGCCGCTGTGCGCCGGCGAAGAGCGATCCGGCGTGGCCTTCGTTTCCATAAGAGCGGAAGTGCTCATGGGAATTGCCGGAGGAAGCGCACGTCGTTCTGAAAAAAAACCTGGATGTCGTCAATGCCGTACTTCAGCATGGCCAAGCGGTCAATGCCCATGCCAAAAGCAAAGCCGCTGACTTTTTTGGCGTCGTAGTTCACGAAGCCGTAGACGGCGGGATCCACCATGCCGGCGCCAAACAGTTCGATCCAACCGGCGCCCTTGCACTTCGAGCAAACTCCGCCGCCGACGGCATTGCCACTGCCCCCGCAGAATATGCAGGAGACGTCAAATTCGACGGACGGCTCCGTGAATGGGAAGTAGCTCGGACGGAAACGCGTCTTCACGCCGGAGCCGAAGAATTGCTTCACGAAGTATTCGATGGTGCCGGTGAAATCGCAGAAGGTGATGTCCGTATCCACGGCGAGGCCTTCCACCTGATGGAACATAAAGGAGTGCGTGGCGTCCGGATTGTCACGACGATAGACCTTGCCGGGAACAATGACGCGCACGGGCGGCTTCTGCTTCTCCATTGTGCGAATTTGCATGGGAGAAGTGTGCGTGCGCAGTAGAAGCGGCGTCGCTGCGCCCTTGGGCAAGTCAATGTAGAAGGTGTCCATATCGTCGCGGACGGGATGAAACTCGGGTATGTTCAGCGCCTCGAAATTGTAGTAAGGCGTTTCAATTTCCGGGCCTTCCACAATGGAGAAGCCGATGGAGAAGAAGATGTCCTCGAGTTCCTGAAGGACCTGGCGGATCAAATGATGCGAGCCGATTGGATGAATGACACCGGGGAGAGAGAGGTCCACGCGCTCGCGGGCGAGAGTCGTTTCTTCCGCGCCGGATTCGATGGCGATGCGGCGAGCCTCGATTCGAGCTTCGACGTGAGCACGTAGTTCGTTGAGAGAAGCGCCGACGGCACGCTTCAACTCGGGCGTGGCGGGCTTGAGCCAGTTGTCCGTGATTTGGGTAAGAACGCCTGATTTGCGGCCAAGCCACATCACCTTCGTTATGTTCCAGTTCGCCTCGTCTTGGGCACGGATGATCTCCGCTTCAAAACGTGCCCGCACATCAGCAAAGAGCTGCGCGACTTGCTCGGATTGCGTAACGCCGAGAGCGGAAAGAGGTTTGCTGGTCGGGTTGTCAATATTCGGCATAGTCAGCAAGATAGATTACACAGAGGGCACGATATATCCTGCCGTCCTAGAGTTTCAAGCACGACAAAGGTTTATCAGACACCGCCCCGGAGACAAAGAGAGATTTCTCACTTCGCTTCGCTCCGTTCGAAATGACTGGTTGAGCGTTGCACGCGGTCCGCGGGCGGCGTAAGCCCCTCTACGCCTTTTTCTTCTGTGGAGCGGCGGCGGCTTTGGCTTTTTCCGCGATCTGCGCGAAGCCGGCGGCGTCCTTGACGGCAATGTCCGCTAGGACTTTGCGGTCGAGCGCAACACCTGCGGCCTTGAGTCCGTGAATCAACTGACCGTAAGTCAAGCCGTTGAGCCGCGCGGCGGCGCCGATGCGCTGAATCCACAGGCGGCGATACTGGCGCTTTTTGTTACGGCGGTCGCGGAAGGCATAGCGATCCGCGCGATTGGCCGCTTCCTGTGCGGACTGGTAGAGCTTGCTCTTGGTAAGGAAAAAGCCCTTCGTCCTTTTGAGGTACTTCTTGCGCCGAGCCCGGCGCTTGGTGCCGCGTTTTACTCGTGCCATGGGTTTGCTCCTTTATGTTGGGAAACAAAACGAGTTGCGGGGACGCCCAGCCAAGCACGTCCTGCAACGGGTTTGTTTCCGGTTGGTCCGAGTAGGCCGTAGCGCGACCGCGGAGCGGTCGAACATGCGTGTCATCCGCGAAGCGCGGACGACGCCGGGCTGAAGCCTGGCCTTACTAAGCTCCGGCAAAGCCGGAGCTGAATCGGCCGGCAGGCACCCGTGAAGCGCTGCCTGGCACGAAAATCAAAGTGCGCAAGTTCGAAAATCAGGAGTTCGAAGCTTGCAGAAAAACCTAGCCGTAGGGCAGCATCTGCTTGATGCTGGCTACATCGGACGCATTGACGGTCGTCAACTTCTTCAGCTTGCGCATGCGGCCAGAGGCTTTGAGGCCGGTAAAGTGGCGCTTGGCTGTATGGCCGCGCAAGATTTTCCCGGTCGCCGTGACCTTGAAGCGCTTGCGAGCTCCACGATGCGTCTTCAACTTCATTTTCGGCTTCGAAGCGTTTCTTGGCATTACGAAGATCCTCTCTTATTCTTAAAACCAGCGGAAACATCAGCCTCCTCAAATGATTCTTGTTCAGCGTCAGCTGGGGCGCGGCATGCTGCGCCCCTACAAATAGACTCTGCGCGATGAAGCGCTCGCCTACTGCGACTGCTGCGCGCCGGAAGCCGCTTGTCCTGCGGACCTGGATGCGCCAGTGCTCTTCTTGGGCGCGAGCAGAGCCACAAGGACATTGCCTTCCATGCGCGGCATGGTTTCAATCTGGCCCTGATCTCCAATTTCCATCAACAGGCGGTCCATCTTCGCGCGACCCACTTCCTGGTGCGCCATTTCGCGGCCACGATGAAAAATCATGGCGCGCACTTTGTGGCCGTCGCCGAGGAAGCGAATGATCTGATTCTTGCGAACCTGATAATCGTGCTCCGCGGTGTTGGGCCGAAACTTGACCTCTTTCAGTTGCGAGCCGCGGCTGCTCTTGCGCTGTTCGTGCGCCTTCTTGTTGAGCTGGTACTGATATTTCCCGTAGTCGGTGATTTTGCAGACCGGCGGGTCGGCAGTGGGCGAAATTTCCACGAGGTCGAGCCCCCGTTCCCGCGCGAGTTTCATTGCCTCGAAAGGCTGCATGACGCCGAGCTGCCCACCATCTTCGTCAATCACCCGGATTTCGCGAGCGCGGATACGCTCGTTTACGCGCGTGCGGTCACTCGGCCGGAAGTTGCGTTCAGCGATAAATCCTCCAAGAAGCGATAGGCACCTGCTTTCCCCGGATTGACCAGGAGCCGGCCCCCAAATGCACGAACACCAGTCCACGGAAGAGCGGCACCGGGGACGGGTTACAAAGTATAGCATGGTGGATACGTTGCGCTGCAATAGGGCGCGGGAGTCAAGAAGTTAGTTTCAGTTCCTTCCCGGCACACGCAATGACGGCGCGAATTTGGGGTTCGGCGAACCTAGCGATGTCAACACCGAGGTCGAGTTGGTCCGTGATTTTCGCGAGTGCATCGGGATCCGGAGTGAGGAGTTCGAAACTTTCGAGATGGCAACCACGGGGTGCATCGACAGACGGATGCGTTGTGTCGGCGCTCCATTCGATGAAAAACGGAAGCAGGCCGTCGTGGTCGTCTTTTAGGCGGAGCGCCTTCCAGTGAAGGACTTTGCCATCCGGGCGCTGGCGCGAGCCGGGCTGTGGGCCTTCGAATTCGATTCCCGCCTGATGCAGTCGCTCAGCGAATTGGTTCAAATCGTCGCGATGCGCGGCCCAGCCGATCAGGCGTGGCTCCTTTAATTTGGCGATGACCGAGTATTGTTCCACGCCGGATTGCTTAGGATCGGGTGCGATGATTTCGAGGTAGCGACGCGGATTTAGGTCCCGAGCGCTTCGCTCGCCCAAAGAAATAAGTGCGTTTCGCGTACCGCAGCCAGGATGAACGCCGCCGAAGGCGGGAGGAATGCCGGTGCGTTCTTGAACGAAGGCAATGCCGCGATCGAGATCGCTGCAACCGAGGAGAATGTGATCGAGCGATGCAGGAAAGCCTGCGACCGTTTTCTCAGAAGCCCAGATGGGAGGCGCTATGACCGCGCCAGTAGTGATGGCAAGAAAAGTTCGCCGCCGAAGGGTTTCCACGTTTTGTTCCTTC
>Ga0137379_10002183_pt1 | contig 18116 bp, 18 predicted proteins | sample SagtaG_18_FD_104812 | JGI IMG/M metagenome (GOLD analysis project Ga0137379, IMG submission 104812) | Vadose zone soil microbial communities from Sagehorn Ranch, Mendocino, California, USA - Sage2_L_80_16 metaG | ecosystem: Environmental > Terrestrial > Soil > Vadose zone | place: USA...
GACCCACCTCTGCAGCAGCAGGATCGTCCCGCCGGCCCCGGGCTGCCCGTCGGGCACCAACGCGACCTCGGGGGCGTCGATCAGGCTCGGGTTCTCGGTGCCGGCGATGAACCCGGTAAAGACACGGTCGTGCCGGTACGGCCAGCTCGACGTCTCCCCCGCCACCTCGGCCAGACCGGCCAGCTCGCCGATCGCCCCGCGTGCCGTGTCGAACACCACGTCGTATGCGCTGCCGGACAGCCACAACACCGCATCGTGCTGGGTGGCCGGGGCGACGAACCCGTCCACCCCCACCACCGCCCGGTTGAACCCGGCCAGGTCCACCGGGCACCCGTCCGGCGCCACCGAGCGCCACAACTCCGGCCGGAAACCGGCGACCAGGTTCACCCCGCCCATCGTGGTACGCGGTTCCCGCAGAGCCGACACCGCCCGGACCAGGCCCGCACCGTCGCGCTCGCCGCGCAGCTCGACCTCCAGGTACGCGTGCGACGCCGTACCGAGCGCGAAGATCCCGCCCTGAGCCGTACCCATTCCGCGAACTGTACCGGCGTCCCCGGCCACTACAGTCATCCGGGGAGCGGCGACGGAAGGAGCACGGTGGCTGTCCCGGCTGCTGGAGGGTCGCGCTGGATCGGGCGTACGGCCTGGGCGCGCAACCTGCAGACGCCGCTGCGCGCCTTTCTCCGTACCGAAACCGGTGGCGCCGCCGTCCTCCTCGCCGCGGCCGTGGTCGCCGTGCTGTGGGCGAACCTGAACTCCGCTTCGTACCAGGCGGTGTGGCACACGAACCTCTCGATCCGCATCGGTACCTGGGGGGTGTCCCAGGATCTGCGCGGCTGGGTCAACAACGGGCTGATGACGTTGTTCTTCTTCACCGTCGGGCTGGAGGCCCGCCGGGAGTTCGACCTGGGCGAGCTGCGGCAGCACCGCCGGGTCACGCTGCCGCTGCTGGCGGCCCTCGGCGGGATGGTCATCCCCGTCTCGATCTACCTCGCCGTCAATGCGGGACGCTCCTCCGCGCACGGCTGGGGTACCACGATGGCCACCGACACCGCCTTCGCACTCGGCATGCTGGCACTTGTCGGGCCGCAGTTCCCGGACCGGTTGCGGGCGTTCATGCTGACCGTCGCGGTGGTCGACGACCTCGTGTCGCTCGTGGTGATCGCCGTCGCCTACACCGCGCATCTGGTGTGGCCGGCGCTGCTGATCGGGCTCGGGATCTTCGCCGTGGGACTGGCGGTACGGGCGGCCCGGGTGGCGTACCTGATGGTCTACGCAGTCCTCGCGGTGGCGCTCTGGGTCGCGATGTTCCGGTCCGGTGTCGATCCGGTCGTGGTCGGGCTGGCGTTCGGCCTGCTGACCTACGCGTACCCGGCGGCGCGCGACAGCCTCGAACAGGCGACCAACCTGTTCCGGCTCTTCCGCGAGCAGCCGACCCCGGAGCTGGCCCGCGACGCCCGGCTCGGTCTGCAGTCGGCCATCTCCCCCAACGAGCGGCTGCAACTGATGTACCACCCGTGGACCAGCTACGTGATCGTGCCGCTGTTCGCGCTGTGCAACGCCGGCATCGCGATCAGCCCGGGCTTCCTGGCGACCGCGTACACCTCCCCGATCACCCTGGGCATCCTGCTCGGCTACGTCATCGGCAAGCCGGTCGGCGTCCTCGGCCTGTCCTGGTTGGTCACCCGGCTCAGCCGCGGCCGGCTGCGGCCGCCGGTCGGCTGGGTGGCGGTGGCCGGCGCCGGCACCATCGCCGGCATCGGGTTCACCGTCTCACTGCTCGTCGCCACGCTCGCCTTCACGGGGGTCCAGCTTGAGCAGGCCAAGCTGGGGGTACTGAGTGCCGCGCTGTGCGCCTCGCTGCTGACCTGGCTGGTGTTCCGCACCACCGCCCGGCTCTCGCCCCGGCGCAGGGCGCGGGCGCTGCTCGGTACCGCCGAGCCGATCGTCGACCTGGCGGTACCCGTCGATCCCCGCCACGACCGCACCCGCGGCCCGGCCGTCGCGCCGGTGACCCTGGTGGAGTACGGCGACTTCGAGTGCCCGTACTGCGGCCAGGCCGAGCCGGTGATCCGGGAGCTGCTCGCCGACTTCGGCGACCTCCAGTACGTCTGGCGCCACCTGCCGCTGACCGACGTGCACCCGAACGCGCAACTGGCCGCCGAAGCCGCGGAGGCGGCCGCCGCGCAGGGAAAGTTCTGGGAGATGCACGACCTGCTCTTCGCCCACCAGGACGCGCTGACCGGCAAGGAGCTGGTCGGCTACGCGCGGCAGCTGGGCCTTTCCGCCGACCGGTTCCGCGACGAGGTGCGCCAGCACACGCATGCCGCGCGGGTCGCCGAAGACGTCGACTCCGCCGACCTGAGCGGGGTCTCCGGTACCCCGACGTTCTTCATCAACGGGCAGCGGCACCAGGGCGCCTACGACATCGGGACGCTGTCCGCCGCGGTACGCCTGGCCCGGGCCCGGGTCAAGCTCTAGCCAGGTACCGGAGTACGGCGAGGACCCGGCGGTTGTCGCCCTCGGTCTGCGGCAGGCCGAGCTTGCCGAAGATGTTGGCCACGTGCTTCTCGACCACTCCACCGGTGACGGTCAGCGCGGCGGCGATACCGGCGTTGGACCGGCCCTCGGCCATCAGCGCGAGCACCTCCCGCTCGCGCGGCGTCAACCCGGCCAGGCCGTGCGCGTGGCCGCGGCTGGCGAGCAGTTGGCTGACCACCTCGGGATCCAGCGCGGTACCGCCGGCCGCCACCCGTACCAGCGCGTCGACGAAGTCGGCCACGTCGGCAACCCGGTCCTTCAGCAGGTACCCGACCCCGGCCGCTTGGCCGGTCAGCAACTCGGCGGCGTACCTCGTCTCGATGTACTGCGACAGCACCAGTACCCCCGTTTCGGGATGCCCCCGGCGTAGCTGGAGCGCGGCACGCAGCCCCTCGTCGGTGTGCGTCGGCGGCATCCGGATGTCGACCACGGCGACGTCGGGGTGGTGCGTGGCGACGGCCGCGAGCAGCGCCTCGGCGTCGGCGACGGCGGCGCACACCTGGTGGCCGCGCTCGGTCAGCAGCCCGACCAGGCCCTCACGCATCAGCGCCGCGTCCTCGGCGATCACCACCCGCATGGCGGTCACGCCCGCAACGGAAGTTCGACGGTGATCCGGGTCGGGCCGCCCGGCGGGCTGGCGATGTCCAGGCGCCCGTCGACGGTGCGTACCCGCCCGGCGAGCCCGGAGAGCCCGCTGCCGCCGTCGGGATCCGCGCCGCCGACGCCGTCATCGGCCACGCACACCCGCAGCACGCCGTCCTGCTGCCGGGCATCCACGGTGACCCCGTTGGCGTAGCTGTGTTTGGCGGCGTTGGCGAGCAGTTCGGCGGCGCAGAAGTAGGCGATGGTCTCGATGGCCGGGCTGGGCCGTACCGGAATGTCCGCCGTCAGCCGCACCGGGATCGCCGAGCCCGCGGCGAGGGTGGCCAGCGCATCGGCCAGGCCGTTGTCGAGTACCGGCGGGTGGATGCCGCGGGCGAGACCGCGCAGTTCGACGAGGGCGTCCTTGGCGCTGCGGTGGGCCGCGTCGAGCAGTTCGCGGGCCCGGGCGAGGTCGGCCGGGTCACCGCCCGCGCCGAGCTGCTCCTTGACCCGCCCGAGGTTCATGGCGAGCGCGGCCAGCCGCACCTGGGCGCCGTCGTGCAGGTCGCGCTCCAGGCGGCGCAGCAACGCGGCGCTGTCGTCCACCGCCCGGGCCCGGGTCTCCTCCAGATCACGTACCCGTTGCGCCAGCCGGCCCGGACCGAGCAGGGCGCGCATCAGCGCGAGGTCCAGCCAGCTCGCACCCCGGGCGAGCCACGGTGCCGCGAGGACCATGGCCGCGCCCGCTGCGAACGCGGCGAAGGTACCGGCGAACGTCGCGACGTGGAACGCCCCGAACGGGGTGACGACCGGTACCGGATCCAGCCGCACGCCGGCGGGATGGTTGCGGAACAGCCGCCACCAGAACGGGTACGTCAGGTCGACCGGCCCGGCGACCCAGCAGAAGACGGCGTAGCCCTCGGGTACCGACAACGGCAGCTTGAGCACCGAGTACAGCACCGCTCGCCAGCCGGTGGCGTCAGCGATCCGGGCGAGCGGCCCGCCACCGGAGCGCACCGGTGCCGGTGCCGGGATCGTCTCGCCGAGCAGCCGGGCGGCCAGCGCCCGGTGTACCGTGCCCAACCCTCGCCCGACCAATGGCGCTGCGACGACGAGCGCCACGAGCACGATCGGCGTACCGATGAGGAACCCGAGAGTCGCGGGCGGGTGCGGCCCGTCCCGTCCGGCCGCCGCCCCCGCTCCGGCGGCCCCCAGCCCGCCGGACCCGCACACGAGGACCGGTATCCCCAGCCCCAGCGCTACGCCGGCCAGGCAGAACAGCACCTCGCGGAGCGCCCGCGCGGTGAACGGCGCGGTGACCGCTTCCCGAAGCCCTGCCATGACGCCATTGTCCCTGCTCAGGCGTCCCGCCGAAGGAGCAGCCACCAGCCCGACCCGAGCGCGGCGGCGGCGTACCCGCACAGCACGCCGATCCCGGCCCACGCCGGCAGCGTCCCCGGCACGGGTGTCACCACGGCGACGGAGTTGGCCAGGATGAACAGCGGGACGAACTTGAGGACCACGATCGCGGCCTGGCCGAACAGTCCGGCCAGGAACATCGGTACGAACAGCGCGCCGAACAGTGCCCCGATGGCACCTCCGGCATGCCGGATGACGGTACCGAGCCCGAGCCCCAGCAGGCCGACGGCGCCGAGGTACGCACCGGTGAGCAGCACCGGCCGCAGCACGGCCGGATCGCCCAGCGAGGCATGCGGTACCGGCGAGCCGGCGATCGCGAACTGGCCGGCGGCGAAGGCGGCGACGGCCGCCAGCTCCCCGACCGCGAACGCGAACGCGCCGAACAGCGCCGCCCTGGCCGCCAGTACCAGGCCGCGGTGCGGGATCGCGGCGAACGTCGCCCGGATCATCCCGGACGAGTACTCACCGGTCACGACGAGCACGCCCAGCGCACCGATGAGCAACTGGGCCAGCGCGGCACCGCCCAAGCTGTTGTTGACGATCTGCGCCGCCGAGGCGACCGGCGTGTGCGCCCGGTACCCGATCCCGACGCCGACCCCGGTACCCGCCATGGCGAGCACGCTGAGCACCGGAAGCCACACAACGGAACGCACGCTGCGCAGCTTGATCCACTCCATCCAGGCCACCTGCCGGAACCCGTACCGACTCATCGCGCACCCCGGTATTCGACGGAACTTGACGTCAACTGCAGGAAGGCGTCCTTCAGCGACGCCGACCGGGCGGACAGCTCGGCGACCGAGGTGTCGGCGAGCAGCCGGCCCTGGCCGATCACCACCAGATGGTCGGCGGTCTGCGCCATCTCGCTGATCAGATGGCTGGACACGAAGACCACCCGGCCCTGCGCCGCGAGCGACCGCAGCAGGTCGCGGATCCACCGGATGCCCTCCGGATCCAGGCCGTTGACCGGCTCGTCCAGGACCAGTACGCCGGGATCGCCGAGCAGTGCCGCCGCGATACCCAGCCGCTGCGCCATGCCGAGCGAGAACCGGCCCGCGCGCCGGCCGGCGACCTCGGTCAGCCCGACCACATCCAGCACCTCGTCCACCCGCGCGCGGCCGATACCGTTGCTGGCCGCCAGCGCGGCCAGGTGCGCGCGGGCGCTGCGGCCCGGATGGAACGCGCCAGCCTCCAGCAGCGCACCGACCTCGCGCAGCGGCCAGGCCAGGTCGTGGTACCGGCGACCGCCGATCCGCACCGCACCGGCGTTCGGCGCGTCCAGTCCCAGGATGAGTCGCATCGTGGTCGACTTACCGGAGCCGTTCGGCCCCAGGAACCCGGTCACCATCCCCGGCCGCACGTCGAAACTGAGCCGGTCCACGGCCAGCGTCGCGCCGTACCGCTTCACCAACCCGCGTGCCTCGATCATCGATCCTCCCCGTTCCAGAGCCGTTGCGCCCCAACGCTAGGCAGCGCAGCGGCCGGCCGGAACGGGGAAACCGCCCATCTTCGGCCCGGGGGTTTACCCCGGGGTCAGCGCATCGACCGGAACGCCCGCCGCACCTGGTCGACGAACAACTCCGGCTGTTCGAAGGCGGCGAAGTGGCCGCCCCGATCCAGCTCCTCGAAGAACCTGAGGTCGGCGTAGTACTCCTCGCACCAGCGCCGCGACGGCCGCACGATCTCCCGCGGGAAGACGGAAACTCCGACCGGTACCGCCATCGGCTGCGGCTCGATCCGGGCCCGGCGCTTCGACGGCCGGGCGAACCCGTTCTCCCAGTAGATCCGGGCGGACGACGCGGCCGTCGCGGTGTGCCAGTACACGCTGACGTTGTCGAGCATCTGGTCGCGGCTGAGCGCGTCGAGCGGATCGCCATGGTGGTCGGTCCAGGCCCAGTACTTCTCGGCGATCCACGCGCACTGGCCGACCGGTGAGTCGGTCAACCCGTACCCGAGGGTCTGCGGGCGGGTCGCCTGCTGGAGTGCGTAGCCGCTGCCCCACTCCTGGTGGTACTCGATGTCGGCAAGGGCCTGGCGCTCGGCGTCGGTGAGGTCCTCCATCGCGGGCCGGGCGCGCGCCGGCCACGGTACATAGTTGAGGTGGATCCCCACCACGCGCTCCGGTTGCTGCGCCGCGATCGTGGCCGTCACGGCCGATCCCCAGTCGCCGCCCTGCGCGCCGAACCGCTCGTACCCGAGCCGGCTCATCAACACCGACCACGCCCGGGCGATCCGCTCCGGTCCCCATCCGGGCTGCGCGGGCTTCCCGCTGAACCCGAAGCCGGGCAACGACGGGCACACCACGTGGAACGCGTCGGCCGCGTCGCCACCGTGCGCGACCGGGTCGGCCAGCGGACCGATGACGTCGAGGAACTCCACCACCGAACCCGGCCACCCGTGCGTCAGGATCAACGGCAGCGCGCCCGGATGCGGCGACGCCACCTGTACACAGTGGACGGTCACGCCGTCCAGCTCGGTGGTGAACTGGGGCAGCGCGTTGAGCCGCGACTCCAGGCGCCGCCAGTCGTACCGGTCCGCCCAGTACCCGCACAGGTCGCGCAGCCAGTCCACCGGTACGCCCTGGCTCCAGTCCGGCACGGTCGGCGGTTCCGGCCAGCGGGCGCGGGTCAGCCGCTGCCGCAGGTCGTCGAGCGCGTCCTCGGCCACGCTGATCTTGAACGGAGTAACCTGCTCGCTCATCCCGTCACGATAGCCAGCGCGGTACAGCCATGGTTGCCCTGATCGATGACCCGCGCGGGGAAAACCGAGGAAGAGTCATGCGAAACCGCAGGTCGGTATGACCGGCCCTCATCCCTACTGGTGTGCTCAGGGTGCGTGCAACGCCATAGGCGTGACCGGCGCCCACCGATCGATGCCGACCGTGGTCGACGGCTTCTCCGTGAACCTGTTCGCCGACGCTGCTCGCCCGGACGTCGCGATGGTTGAGTTCCGTTGTGCGCCAACTCTTATACCGCCCCGTACCGCCTACACCGTAGGCAAGCTAATGGTTTCCCTCGGCCGCGCCGCCGTGGACGGGGACGCTTCACGATGACTACGGGCTCACCGCAGTGGGGGACAGAAACGGCGCCTCCATATGCTTGGCCCATGACGTTCACCAAGCTCGAACTGGAGTACCTGGCCAGCCAGCGCCTCGGCCGGCTCGCCACGATGGCGCCCGACGGCTTCCCGCAGAACAACCCGGTCGGGTTCTTCATCGACGCCGACCGCGGCACGATCGACATCGGCGGGCACGCGATGGGTTCCAGCCGCAAGTTCCAGAGCGTACAGACCTATCCGAAGGTCTCGTTCGTGGTCGACGACATCCAGTCGCTGCAGCCGTGGCGGGTACGCGGGGTGGAGATCCGGGGCGAGGCGCAGGCGCTGAGCGACCAGGAGCCACCGGCGCCGGGCTTCAGCCGGGAGATCATCCGGATCCATCCGCGCCGGATCCGCGCGTGGGGACTGGATCCCGCGCTGCCGTACGGGGCCGGCCGGACCGTACGGTAAACGGCGCGTCGGCCGCCGGTGCCGGTACCTTGCAGGGGATTTTGACGGCTTCTTAACGGCGCCCGGCCCCGTCGGGGCGGGAATCCCGTTAGGGTCGGCACGGGATGGATGGTGTATGAGCCAGGTAGTGGACGCCGAGCCGGATACCCGGCGGGGCGGGATGCGCGAGTGGCTGCTGGAGGATCCGACGCAGCCGCACGCCGGCCAGGTGGACGGCCCGCACACCCGGCCCGACGCGACCCACGAGCGCGCCTGGTGGCAGGTGATGTGCCTGACCGGCGTGGACTACTTCTCCACCCTCGGGTACCAGCCGGGGATCGCCGCGCTCGCGGCCGGCGCGCTGTCCCCGATCGCCACCATCGTCCTCGTCGCGGTCACGCTGCTCGGCGCCCTTCCGGTGTACCGGCCGGTAGCCCGGGAAAGCCCGCACGGTCAAGGCTCGATCGCCATGCTGGAACGGATCCTGCCACGCTGGACCGGCAAGCTGTTCGTCCTGGCGCTGCTCGGGTTCGCCGCAACCGACTTCATCATCACCATCACGCTGTCCGCCGCCGACGCCAGCGCCCATGTGCTGGAGAATCCGTACCTGCCCGGAGCGCTGCACGGCCAGCAGATCCTCATCACGCTCGTCCTGGTGGGCCTGCTGGGCGCGCTGTTCCTCAAGGGCTTCAAGGAGGCCATCGGCATCGCCGTCGTCCTCGTCGGCCTGTACCTGGCGCTCAATCTCGTCGTCGTGGTCGTCTCGCTCGAGCAGGTCGCCACCCACCCGCACCTGTTCGTCGACTGGAAGGCGCTGCTCCTCACCGAACACCCGAACCTGCTGGGCATCGTGGCGGTGGCCCTGCTGGTCTTCCCCAAGCTGGCGCTGGGCCTGTCCGGGTTCGAGACCGGCGTCGCCGTCATGCCGCTCATCAAGGGCCGGCCGGACGACGACGAGGAGCACCCGCAGGGCCGCATCCGCGGGGCGCACCGGCTGCTGACCACCGCCGCGCTCATCATGAGCGGGTTCCTCATCACCACCAGCTTCGCCACCACGCTGCTCATCCCGCCGCGGGAGTTCCAGGCCGGCGGTAGGGCCAACGGCCGCGCGCTCGCGTTCATCGCCCACGAGCATCTCGGCCCCGCGTTCGGCACGGTCTACGACATCAGTACGGTGGTCATCCTCTGGTTCGCCGGGGCCTCCGCGATGGCCGGCCTGCTCAATCTGGTACCGCGGTACCTGCCGCGGTACGGCATGGCACCGACCTGGACCCGGGCCATCCGGCCGCTCGCGATCGTCTTCACGCTCATCGGGTTCCTGGTCACCTGGGCGTTCCGGGGCGACGTCAACGCGCAGGGCGGCGCGTACGCCACCGGGGTACTCGTACTGATCACCTCGGCCGCGTTCGCGGTCACCCTGTCGGCCCGGCGCAGCCGCCAGCCCCGGCTGGCCATCGCGTTCGGCGTGGTGACGCTCGTCTTCGTCTACACCACGATCGCCAACGTCATCGAGCGGCCTGACGGCGTGAGGATCGCCTCGCTGTTCATCGCCGCCATCATCACCACCTCGCTGCTGTCGCGGATCCTGCGCGCGACCGAGCTACGGGTCACCGGCATCGAGTTCGACCCGGTCGCCGGCAACATCCACATCATCGCCAACGAGCCGGACGAGCGCGACGAGACCGAGTACCGCGAGAAGGAGGCCGAGGAGCGCGCCAAGCATCACCTCTCCCCCGCCGAGCCGGTGCTGTTCCTCGAAGTCACCGTCTACGACCCGTCGGAGTTCGAGGCGCCGCTCAAGGTACAGGGCGAGGAACGGTTCGGGTACCGGATCCTGCGCGTCGACGGTTCCACGATTCCCAACACCATCGCGGCGATCCTGCTCCACCTGCGCGACACGACCGGCGCCCGGCCGCACATCTACTTCGACTGGACCGAGGGCAACCCGGTGGTCTACCTCCTGCGGTACCTGCTGTTCGGCGAGGGTGAGATCGCGCCGCTGACCCGCGAGGTGCTGCGCCAGGCCGAGCCGCACCCGGAACGCCGCCCCCGGGTACACGTCGGCTGACCGGGGACGAGCCGATGAGTTTCCGCCCTGGCCGGCGTCTAAATGACAGGTGAAGCGATCGAGAGGATGGTCATCATGCAGAAGATTACGCCGTGTCTGTGGTTCGACACTCAAGGTGAGGAAGCCGCGAACTTCTACACCTCGGTCTTCAAGAACTCCCGGATCACGGACATCTCCCGGTACGGCGAGGCCGGGCCGCGGCCGGCCGGTACTGTCATGACGGTGGCCTTCGAGCTGGACGGGCAGCCGTTCGTCGCGCTGAACGGCGGCCCCGAGTTCACCTTCAACGAGGCCGTGTCCTTCCAGATCAACTGCGCGAACCAGGACGAGGTCGACCACTACTGGAACAGCCTCACCGAGGGCGGCCAGGAGGGCCCGTGCGGCTGGCTGAAGGACAAGTTCGGCGTGTCCTGGCAGGTCGTCCCCACGGCGCTGTCCGAGCTGCTGAACGACCCCGACCCGGGCCGGTCGCAGCGGGCGATGAAAGCCATGCTGCAGATGGGCAAGATCGACATCGAGACCATCCGGAAGGCCGCCGACGCGGACGCCTGACTGACCGTCAGGGAGGGAACCAGGATGAGAAAGATCGTCTTGATGTTGTCGATGTCGCTCGACGGCTTCATCGAGGGACCGAACCGCGAGATCGACTGGCACCTGGTCGACGACGAGCTGCACAGCCACTTCAACGAGCAGCTCAGCGCGGTGGGCGCCTTCTTGAACGGACGGGTCACCTACGAGCTGATGGCCGGGTACTGGCCGACCGCCGACCAGGACCCCGCGAGTCCCCGACCCGTGGCCGAGTTCTCCCGCATCTGGCGGGACATGCCGAAGATCGTGTACTCCCGGACCCTGGACAAGGCGGATTGGAACACCACCGTGGTGCGCGACGTCGTTCCCGAGCAGGTCATGGCGCTCAAGGCGCAGCCCGGTGGGGACCTGGCGCTCGGCGGGGCCGACCTGGCCGCGGCCTTCCGGCGACACGGCCTGATCGACGAGTACCGGATCTACGTCCACCCGGTCCTCATCGGCCGGGGCAAGCCGCTGTTCCAGCCCTCGGACGCCAGGACCAGTCTCCGGCTCGTGGAGAGCCGGACCTTCGGCAACGGGGTCGTCCTGCTCCGTTACCAGGCTTGAAATTTCTGGCGGCGGTGTCGATCCGGCCGGGGCCGGTTCGTGTAGGGAACAGAAGGGCCGGACGGACGCCGGTCCGCTGATGAGAGGAGCGATCCGATGACGCAGTACCTGCTGTCGGTGCACATGGTCGAGGGCACGCCGGAACCGTCCCCGGAGGCCATGGCGCAGATGTACAAGGACGTCGACGCGGTCAACGAGGAGATCAAGTCTGCCGGCGCCTGGGTGTTCGCGGGCGGCCTGCACCCGGCGAACACGGCCACCACCGTCCGCATCCAGGACGGCGAGGTGCTCACCACCGACGGGCCGTTCGCCGAGACCAAGGAGCAGCTCGGCGGCTTCTGGGTCATCAACGTACCCGACCTGGACGCCGCCCTGAGCTGGGCCGCCAAGGCCACCCGGGCCTGCCAGGCCCCGGTTGAGGTACGCCCGTTCCAGGAGGATTCGTAGACTCCGAACAGTGACGCGATGTGACGTGACGGACGTCGGCCGGATCTTCCAGGAGGAGTACGGCCGGGCGGTGGCCAGCCTGGTTCGCCACCTCGGCGACATGGACCTCGCCGAGGAGGCGATCCAGGAGGCCTTCGCCATTGCGGTGGAGAAGTGGCCGGTCACCGGCCGGCCACCGAGCCCGGCCGGGTGGATCATCACCACCGGCCGGAACCGGGCGATCGACTGGTTGCGCCGGGAGGCCTCGCGGGAGCAGCGGCACGCCCAGGCGGTACACGTGTACCCGGGCGGCGACGCGTCGCAGGCGGACCCGGCACACCTCGCCACCGAGGAGGTGAGCGCCGTGGAGGACGACCGGCTCCGACTGATCTTCACCTGCTGCCACCCGGCGCTGGCCCCCGCCGCCCAGGTCGCGTTGACGCTCCGCCTCCTCGGCGGGCTGGAGACCGCCGAGATCGCGCGGGCCTTCGTCATGCCCGACGCGACGATGGCGCAGCGGTTGGTCCGCGCCAAGGCGAAGATCAAGGCGGCCCGGATCCCGTATCGGGTACCCGAACACGCCGAACTGCCGGACCGGCTGCGGCCGGTACTGGCCGTGATCTACCTGGTGTTCAACGAGGGGTACGCGGTCAGCTCGGGTACCGCGCTGGTCCGCGACGACCTGTGCGCCGAAGCGATCCGGCTCGCCCGGATCCTCGCCGACCTGATGCCCGACGAACCCGAGGTGCTCGGGCTGCTCGCGCTGCTGCTACTGGCCGAGTCGCGCCGGACCGCGCGCACCGGCCCGGACGGCGAACTGGTGCTGCTGGCCGACCAGGACCGCACCCGCTGGGACCGCGACCTGATCCGCGAGGGCCAGCACCTGGTGCGGGCCTGCCTGCGGCGCAACCAACCCGGGCCGTACCAGATCCAGGCCGCGATCAACGCGGTACACGCGGACGCCGGAACCGCCGCGGAGACCGACTGGCGGCAGATCCTGACCCTGTACAACCAGCTCATGGCGGTCGCTCCCACGCCCGTTGTGGCCCTCAACCGCGCCGTGGCCGTTGCCGAGATCGACGGACCGGGAGCGGCGCTCGGGCTCGTCGACGGGCTGGACCTGTCGCGGTACCACCTGTTCCATGCCACCCGCGGCGACCTGCTGCGGCGTCTCGGCCGCCGGGAGGAGGCCGCGGACGCCTACGCCGCGGCCCTCGCGCTGACCCAGAACGCCGCCGAGCGCGACTTTCTTGAGAACCGCCGCGACGAGGTGGCGGGCGACTAGCGCAAGATCTGCTGGGCCGGGCGAACTGGTGGACGCCGCGTCGGCGGCCACATCAGTTAGGTAGAAGGACTCGTCGTGGGTCACGGCCTGGCTCCGCCGGCCGGTGCCGCACGGAGGCTGGTCAATGCGGTGGGGATGGCCTCGGCGAGCTTGTCCAGGTCCGGCACCGCCCGGGTGTCCGCATGCAGGCCGACGTGGACGGTACCGCGGTGGGTGGACAGCGCGATGCCCAGCGCATGCCCGTGGGCCAGCGGCACGATCGGGTACACCTCGTGCAGCGGCGCACCCGCGAGGGTCAGCCGAAGGTCGGGGATCGGCACGTTGGTGACCACGGTGTCGAACAGCCGGCCGGCGCTGTGCCGGGCGAACGGCGTGACGATCCGGTGCACCGCGCCGGGTACCCGGTCGGCCAGCAGCGGCAGGGCGCCCGGCCCGCGCCCCGGCCCGGCGGCCTTGTTGCGGTCCATCGCGCTGCGGACCGTGCGCAGCCGGGCCAGCGGGCTGTCCTCCTGGACGGGCAGCTCGCACAGGTACCCGGACAGGAGGTTGCGCCCCCGGTTCTCGCCCGGCCGGGTCCGCCGGCTGACCGGGACGAAGGCCCGCAACCGCAGCTTGTCGACGCACTGCCCGCGCTGGTCCAGCCAGTCGCGCAGGGCGCCGGCGAGCACGGCCAGCAGGATGTCGTTGTCGGTACCGCCGTGCCCGCGCCGGACCTGGCGGACGTCGGCGACGTCGAGGCGCAGCAGTGCCAGCCGCCGTGCGGCGGGCGCCCCGGTCGCCAGCGGCGAGCGGGGAACCGTGCGGCGCGCGCTGGACAGCACGGAGCCCGCGATGCCGGCGGTGGCCACCACCTCACCGAGCAACCGGTCCGGCCGTAGCGCGAACCGGGTCAGCGTACCGAGAACGGACTGCCCGTCACCCTCCACTGTGGAGGATCGCGCGGCGACCGCATCCGTGTACCCGTCGAGCAGCCCGAGGCCCAACTCCACCGCGCGCAGCCCGTCGGCCACCGCGTGGTGCAGCTTGACCAGTACGGCGAACCGGCCCTGTGCCAGCCCGGTCAGCACGTGCACCTGCCACAGTGGACAGTGCAGGTCGAGCGGCTCGGTCATCAGCTGCGCCGCCAGCGCGGCGACCGCCTCCGGATCGGCGTCCCGGAGCCGGTGCAGGCGGATGTGGCGCCGGACGTCGAACTCCGGATCGGGCACCCAGGCGCCGGCACCCGGCGGCAGCCGGACCGCGCTGACCCGCCGGCGCAGCCGGGACAGCCGCTCCGCCCGCTCGCCGAGCAGCCGGACCAGCCGGGCCGGCCGCACCGGGGTACCGGGCGCGAAGACCGCCAGCGCGCCGAGGTGCATGGGCGCCCGTGCGGACTCCAGGCACAGGAAGGCGGTGTCCAGGCCGGTGAGCCGCTCGTCACGCATCATCCGGCAAAGGTTACGGGGCGTGCATGGCGAGCGTATTGCGCGGTCGGGAGACTTCGGTCACTCACCGGCTGGCGGAGGGGCCTGGCGAGGTGCGGCGGCCATGTGCTGGCGGGCCTCCGCTACCGCGCGGTGCTGGTCCTCGTCGGTCATGTAGAAGTAGTCCGGAATGATGCCGAGCGAGACCAGGTGGTGCTGGATCTCGTCCTGGTCGGGTATCTCGTCGTCGGTGAGCTGGGTGATCCAGGCGTACCAGATCTCCTTCTCCAGCGCGCCGGCGTCCGGTACCTGGAACGGGTCGGCGGACTGCCCGAACTGGCTCATCGCGGCGAGCTTCGCGTCGATCTCGCCGTCGAAGCCGGCCAGGCCGGTCTCCCAGTTGGCCAGCGTGGAGACCATCGTCAAAGTGTCGTCCCAACTCATGTCGGTCGGACCGTGCTCGGTGTGCCCACGCACCTGGGCGATGCAGTACTCCGCGTTGCCGACCTCCAGTCCGAACCGCGGCGCGACCGTGGCGACCAGCCGCGCGGCTCGTTCGACCGCGGCGATCTCCCGCCACGCGTCCGCCTCGGCGTCCCGCCGCCCGCCCGCCGGTCCGGGTACGTTCGGCCGGGCGATGGCGTCCGCGCCGAAGCTGCCGCCGACCCCGGAGGCGACGGACGCACCGGCGTTGAAGACGAACCAGGTGCCGCTCCACAACTCCGCCGCCGCGGCGGCCGGGAACAGCGCGGCGCCTGCGGCCGCGACGAGCGCGCTGGCCACCACGCCGACGACGAGGCCCTCGATGAAGTTCTCCTTGGCCGCCTGCTCGCCGCCGCGCACCAGTACCGTGTTGTGCCGGTCCCACGCGGCACCCCAGCGCTGGGCGAACTCGAGCTGCTTGGCCCGGTACGAGGCGATGGCCCGGTCGGCCACCGCGTTGTAGGCCGCCACCTTGAGCAGCCGCACGCTCGCATTGGCCCGGATCTGCTCGGACCGGGACCGGGCCACCTCGGACATCGGCAGCGCCTGGGTGGTCGCGGCATCCCGCTGCACGGTCAGCGCCGCCCCGCTGGCCCCGGAGCGCTGTACCGCGACGGGCGCGGTCACCCGGCGCGCGGCCGCCTCCGCGACCTGCTCGTCGCGGTCACCCGGTTCGCTCACCGCGAGGTCCGGCCCCACCACCCGGGCCGCCACCGACCCGGAACCCTGCTGCAGGGTGTGCGCCAGCTCGTGGGTCAGGACGCCGAACCCGCTGGGCGTGGCCGGGTCGTACTCCCCGGCGCCGAAGAACACGTCCTGGCCCGTGGTGAACGCCCGGGCCTGGAAGTCGCGGGCCAGCACGGGCCGCCTCGTTGTCCCGGTGTACCCGCACCTCGCCCAGCGGCCTGGCCCAGATCTGGGTCTCCAGCTCACCATGGGGCCGGGGTGAGGGGGCGGCCCGGCGGATCGTAGAATTTCTCCCACTTCTGGTTGGCGCCGCCGTAGCAGTCCCAGATCTGCAGGCGGGTACCGTTGGCCGTACCCCAGTCCGTCACATCGAGGCACTTGTTCGCCTGCGGGTTGACGATTTCGTGGGCGCTGGAGAGGCGCCACTGCTGGGCGCCGGTACCGTTGCAGTCGTAGAGCTGCACCTTTGCGCCGTTGGCTCTGGAGCTGGTGTTCACGTCCATGCATTTGCCGAACACGCGGATGGTGCCGTCCGTACGGATCGTCAATCGCTGGGCGGCCGTGCCGTTGCAGCCCCACGACTGGATCGGCGTGCCGTTGAGGTAGCTGCGGAAGGCCACGTCGACGCACTTCATGCCCCACGCCGAGCCGGTCTGCCCGGTGATGGATCCAGTGAAGTCCCCTGCCGTTTCCGCGGATGCGCTGCCCACGGCCGCCGCTACCCCGGCGATCGTCGTGCTGGCGACGGCCAGCACGACGAGAAGCTGTCTGAGTTTCAATGTTCCTCCCCTTCGAAGGACACTGCCGTAAGGCAGACCCGGAATGACGCGGCGCCTCGCAGTCCGCCGCGGTAACCGGCGCCCGGCCGAGCGGTGCTCTCCTCAGGCGTTGGTCCGGGCGTGGACACCCGGTAGGTCTTCACCAGGATCCCGTCGATGTTGATGTGGCTGTACTCAATGGCGTTGGCCGTCAGCAGCGCACCGTCCAAGGCTCGGCGCCCTGCGACGAGGACATCGATGCCCTCGTGCAGATCGTCATAGCCGGTGGACTTGTCGATCCCGTTGCCTCGGGCCAACCGCTTCATCCGAGCGCCGTCCTGGAACCAGCGCAGGCCAGCACGACGCCGAAGCGTCAGACTTCACTGGATGTGCTGATCATGCCCGCTCTCCCAAGATAGGCCGAAGCTGACTGTTAGGGTGTGAGGTTGGAACCGCGGGGCTCTGCGGACGTCCACCACCTACGACGTTTGTGCCCGTCTCACAGTTCACTGAACTTCCTGTTAGGCGTCACCGATCTTGAGGATGGGCCCTGGTTCGCGTCGTGAGGGTGAGTACGACGGTGGATGGGTTGGGGCTGGGGACCTGGTCTGAAGGACGTCCGGGGCGGCGCTGGACACGCATTGCGGGCCGTCGCTGGACGCCTCGTCGGGGGCGGGCACGAAGGACCGGATCGACCGGGTGCGGTGCATCAGAAAGGTATACCTCAGTCCCCGTCCGCTCGCTTCGCGGCGCTGTTAAGCGCCGCCTTCCCTCCTCGCTGCGCTCGTCGTGAGCCAGCACTTGGGCTGGATCAGCAAGATCCCGCCGCTGACCACCGAAGCGGCGATCACCTCTGTCGCCGCGCAGATCGACCGCACCGGCGAAGTACCGGCCAAGATATCCACCACCGTGGCGCTGGACTTCGGCTGCATCACCATCGACGAGAGCCTGAAGCTGTACCTGTTCGGCACGCCCGGCCAGGACCGCTTCGGCTTCATGTGGCACGACCTGTCCCAGGGCGCGCTCGGCGCACTGGTCATCGTGGACGCGCGCCGGGTCAACGACTGCTACCCGGCGGTGGACTACTTCGAGAAGCTGCACCTGCCGTTCGTCGTGGCGGTGAACCTCTTCGACGGCGAGCTGAGCCACGACCTGACGGAGCTGCGGTGGGCGCTGGCCATCGACGCCGGGATCCCGCTCATCACGTTCGACGCCCGCAACCGCATCTCGGTCCGCGACGCTCTGCTCGCGGTACTGCGGCACACCCGGTCGCGGATCGAAGGAGCCTGGCAAACGGGCCGGGCCACGCGCCGTCTTGCGTGGCCCGGCCCGGTGTCTGTCTACTTGCCGCCCCACTCCTGCGGGAAGCCGGGCATCTTCTGGCAACCGCACGAGGAGAAGAACAGCGGCGGCATGCCCGGGGTTATCCACTGGTCGAGGTTGTCCTCGGTGATGATGGGCTGCGGCAGTATCCACTCCCTGGGTACCGGCTTACCGGACAGGATCCAGGTGGCGGCGACGACCGCGGTGCGCCACTGGTACACCGGGTAGGTGGGGGCGATCGCGGTCAGCTTCTTCTTCTGCCACAAGGTGAGGAAGTCGTTCTGGTCCTCAGACGTCAACGGCGGTACCGGCTTGCCGGCGTCCTCGAACACCCCGGTCACCGCGACGCTCGCGAACCCGGTGTCCAGCCACACGCCGTCGAGCTTTCCGTAGCGCTGCAGGTAGTCGCTGACGATGCTCTTCGCCTTCGCCGGGTCGGCGTTGTTGAACTCCACCCCGACGACGTCGACGCCTTCCCGATCGAAGATCACCTTGGCCGCGGCCCACCGGTTCTCCAGCACGTC
>Ga0137379_10002185_pt1 | contig 18111 bp, 18 predicted proteins | sample SagtaG_18_FD_104812 | JGI IMG/M metagenome (GOLD analysis project Ga0137379, IMG submission 104812) | Vadose zone soil microbial communities from Sagehorn Ranch, Mendocino, California, USA - Sage2_L_80_16 metaG | ecosystem: Environmental > Terrestrial > Soil > Vadose zone | place: USA...
CGCCCGGGCGCCGGGCCTGATCTCCCGGGTCTTGGAGGCGATCAGACGTTTTGAAGGTTCGAGGCGGCCAATTTGCCGCGCTCGCTCACAACGTCGTAGCTGAGCTTCTGCCCCTCATTGAGGTTGCTCATTCCGGCGCGCTCGACTGCGGAAATATGAACGAATACGTCTTGTCCGCCATCGGTCGGCTGAATGAAGCCAAAGCCCTTTTGTGCATTGAAAAACTTGACTGTGCCTTGAGCCATATCTGGCCTCCTTTGAAACGCCGATCGGCGTCTATGAGCTGCGCGACATCGTGCAGCCTTGCGTCCGAATTCAACGTTGTCTTGGGAAGAGCCCTAGCGGGCTAACAACAAGGACAGGCAAAACCTCGAACACTACCTATATAACGCCATTAAGTAGGAAAATCAACCCGCATCAAGAGGATCCAATGGCATTCAGGCCGAATTACGGAAGAGATCGAGCCGAACGAGAGAGGGCGGCACGCGCACGGAGCGAAGAGAAACAAAGAAAGAAGGACGAGAAAGCTGCGCTGCGCAAGGCTGAGCGCACCGCAGTCGACCCCCCACTGGATGACCAACAAAGCTAGCGCGCAGGCTCAAGGTTTGGCGGCGCTGCGAAATGCCGTCGCCCTTACGCAGAGAAGCCTTGTTTTCGGCGGCGCGGCCGTCAGGCAGGAAGTTTGCCCAACAGCTGCTTGCCTGCCGTTATCCTCAGCCAGGCAGTCGGGCCTCCATGTTAATTCGAGGACAAAGAATACAAGATGTGCGATAGATCATTGATGATGCGCAATGGACCAATCGCTGCTCGGTTCGCCGGCCCGGCATTTGCGATCATGATCGCTATTGTCGCGTCAGGTCGGGCGGCGCAAGCGGCCGAGGACGATTTCTACAAAGGCAAGCAAATCCGCCTCGTCATCAGCAGCGGACCCGCCGGCGTCTACGATACGTTCGCCCGCTTGATCGCGCGGTTCCTGCCGGCCCATCTGCCCGGACGTCCGACGATTGTCGTACAGAACATGCCGGGCGCGAGCGGCCTGCGGGCGACAAACTATCTCTACAACAATGCGCCGCGCGACGGTACCGTGATCGCGGGCGTCCATAACGGCATTCCGACTGCGCCCTTCGAAGAACCGAAACAGACGCATTTCGACGTCAACAAGCTGGCGTGGATCGGCAGCATCAGCGAAGACCCGTTCGTCGGTTACGTGTGGCATACGTCGCCGGTTCAGACCTATGAGGCCACCAAGAAATCCGAAGTCGTGATTGGCAACGCGAGCGTCAATTCGATGGGCGCCAAGATGGCGATCCTCTCGAATGCCTTGTTCGGCACGAAATTCAAGCTCGTGATCGGCTATGAGGATTCTGCCAAAGTGAAACTGGCGCTTGAACGCGGCGAATTGCAGGGAACGTTCGGCAATTCGTGGGGCGATCTCAAGACCCAGCAGCCGGATTGGATCAGGGACAGGAAGGTGACCATCATCATTCAGCATGGCTATCACCGGGATCCCGATCTTCCAGACGTTCCGCTTATCATCGATCAGGCCAAGAACGACGCCGATCGTCAGGCGCTCGACCTGTTGCTCGAACGACAGAAATTCGCTCGGCCCTATGTCGCGCCTCCCGGCGTGCCGCATGACCGGCTCGAACTCCTGCGCCGCGCCTTCGACGCGACGGTCAGGGACCCCGACTTCACGGCCGCCGTACATGCCGCGAGACTCGCGGTGGATCATCCCATGAACGGAGAGCAATTGACCGAGGAGATCGCGCGGCTCTCGGCAACTCCGGCCGCCGTGACGGGGCGGCTGTCCAAACTATTCGACGAGTACCTTGCGAACAAATAAGGGCGCGTCCCGTGACTGACGACACCAGGCAAACAATCGCGCTGCTCGGCGACATCATGATGACGCGCTCGGTTTCGGTATTTCGCGAGCCGGAATATCTGAAAATGCGCGACATGCTCAACGCCGCCGACGCCGTGTTTGCCAATTTCGAATCCTGCGCGCATCCCTATCTCGAGGATGCGCACCAGCAGCGCCTTGAAGGCGGCAGTTATGTGACGACGGAGCCGGCACTCCTGAAAGACCTGAAATGGCTGGGCGTGAACATGGTCGCCTGCGGCAGCGGCCACGCGGACGATTACGGCGTGAAGGGCATTTTCGACACGATGCGCTACCTCGATGAGGCCGGCATCGTCCATGCGGGTTCAGGCCGCCATCTGGCGGAAGCGCGCGCCCCCGCTTACCTCGAAACGCCGACGGGACGCATCGCGCTCGTCGCGACGAGCAGCCAGTTCAGAGGCAGTTCGCGCGCCGGCGACCAGCGCTATGACACTTTGGGCCATCCGGGCGTCAACGGTTTTCGTCACAAGCAAATCTATGAGGTCGATTCCGCGACGCTCGCCGAACTGCGGGAGATCGCCAAGCGCATCGGCTGGGAAGCCGAGCTCGAACGGCGCCGCAACCAGGGCGACCCCGAAAAGAAGACCGCCACGGACACGTACAATTTTCTCGGCAAGACATTCCGCCTCGGCAACAAATTCGCGAGCAAGACCGAACCCAATCCGATCGACCTCAGGGAAAACGTCCGGCAGGTGAAATGTGCGCGCAGCTTGGCGGACCGGGTGATCGCCAGCTTCCACGGCCATGAACAGGGCGGCGACACTCTGCTCACCGCCAAGCGCCGCTCCGACATCGAGGACATCGCCGACTACACGCTCGAATATGGCCGCCGCTGCATCGAGGCCGGGGCCGATATCTTCGTGGCGCACGGACCGCAAGCGCCGATGGCGGTCGAGGTCTATAACGGCAAGGCGCTGCTGCACGGCATCGGCACCTTCATCTTTCAGATCGAACTGATGAAATACCTGCCGGCCGAAGCCTATGAGCGCTACGATCTCGGCGACCGAGCGACGCCCGCCGATTTCATCGAAGCGCGCTATCGGGGCGGCACAAAGGGCCATGCTGGCGATCCGCTGCAATGGGAACAGGCCTTCGCGGTATGCGATTTCGTCGGCGACCGTCTCGCCGAAATCCGCATCCATCCGCTCGACCTCGGCCACAAGCGGCCGCGTACGCAGCGCGGCCGGCCGGTGCCGGCGCAGGGCGAGACGGCGGATCGGATCCTCAAACGCATCCAGCGTCTGTCAGCGAAATACGGAACCCAGATCGAAATCCGCAACGGGATCGGTGTCGTCAAAGTGTCCTGACGCGCATCGAGGACTGCGCGGCGGCGTTCATGCCCCTCGCGCAAGCGCCATCAGCCGCTCGATCGACGGCTGCTGATCGAGATGCGCGACAATGTCGCCGATCTCCTCGGCTCCGCGCGCGCTCAATGCGGCCGAGGCGCATTGCCTGAATTTGCGCGCGATATCATCCGGCTCGAAGGCGCGCTCGCCGCGCGCCCGAGCGCTCAGCGTCTTGCCGCCGCGCAGATGCAACGTCACCACATTCCCTTCGCCCTCGGTCTTTGGAATCTGCACGACGCGTTCGCTGAGCCTGCGCACGCGAGGATCCTCGATCGCGGCAGGGAGGATCTGCTCCGGCCCGAAGGCGCCGTGCACGAGGCTCGCGGCGATCAGAAAAGGCGCGCAGAAGCCCGCCTCCTCTTCGTCGTGCGCCTCCATGCGCGACAGCGAAAAGGTGCGGAAATCGGATTCGACCTTCTCGATATCCGCAACCGCATAGCCGCCCTGCGCGGCGAGCTTCAGCGCCGCCGCTATCACGCCATGCGACGGCGACACCGCCGGATAGCGTTTCACGCCCGGCGGCTTTTCGAGCGCGAAGGGCCTGCCGAGGCGCTCGGTGATGGGTGTCGGGTCGCGCTCGTCCGACATGGCGATCGCCGCTACGAAACCGAGCGGCGCTTCGATGATTTCGGGATCGCCGGTGAAGCCGCGCATCGCCAGCATGGCGGCCTCGATGCCGCCGCGCGCCGCATTGCCGGAATGCAGCGCCTTGGTCATCGTGCCCATGCTGCGGCGAAAACCCGCCGAACTCGCGGTCGCTATGCCGATCGCACGCGCCGCCTGTTCCGCATCGGCGCCCTTGAGCCGGCAGGCCGCAAGCGCCGCCGCGACCGGCCCGATCAGGCCGACATGCCACCAGCCGCGATAGGTCGGACCCCGATGTTCGCCGCGCTTTGCGTCGATCACCTCCGTCAGGCGCGCCCCCGCTTCATAGGCGACGATGAAGGCCGCCAATGCGTCGCGGCCGGAAAGCCGGCCTTCCTCGGCGACCGCCAGGACCGCGGGGAGAATATGGGTCGGCAGATGGCCGCCGCCGTCATAATCAAGCGCATTGGCCATGGTCCCGTTCGCCTGCGCGGCAAAGCCCGGCGCGACCTTGAGATTGCCGGCGCCGAAGACGCTCGCCGTCTGCGCATGGCCGCCGAGCTCCGCCGCCTGCGCGCTGATCAGCCGGCCGATCTTGTGCGTGGAAGCCAGAAGCGAGACGCCGATCGTGTCGAGGATCAATTGTCGAGCGGATTCCAGCGTCGCGGCTGGCAAATCCTCAGCCCGCGTCGTCACGCAGAACGAGGCGAGCTTTTCCGTCAGCTTGTGCATGTGGATCGACGATCGATCCTGTGCCAGCGAATGCAAATTTACGTCCTCCTATCGATGCGCATTTCGGCAGTCATCAGCGCAAGTTGTACTTCTGCTGCAACGCCGTGATGAATCCCTCTCGCCTGATCTCATCGAGCAGGGTCGTGTCGACGTAATCCTCGATCTTGGCGCTGACGCCGGGGAATTGCGCGATGGTGTTCTCGGCGCCGATCGGCTCGATATTGAGCGGCGTTTGCAGCTTGTAATCATTGTAGCTGATCGCGACCAGCTTCGGATCGGTGACGTGGAGTTCCTTCGCCAGCACCTCCTTCGCCCGCTTCTCATCGGTGAACGCGAAGTAGTTGCCCTCGATCGTCCCGCGCAGAAATCGCTTGAGCCGGTCGCGATCGGTCGTGGTCGCGCTGCGCTTGACGGCAATTCCCGTAAACACCCACGGGATGCGCTCGGCGGCGAGGTCGACCATCACGTTGACGCCCTGCTCGCGCGCCAGGCTGGTGAACGGCTCGCTGAGCACCGTTGCCTTGGCGTCACCCGACTTGACGGCGGCGAGCCGGCGCGCAGTGTCGCCGAATTCCTTGATGGTCACGTCATTGCGGGTCAGGCCAAGCCGCTGGAGCGCCAGCGTAACGGCGATATCGCTTTCCGCACCGAAGTTGCTCACGGCGACCATGCCGCCCTTGAGGTCGGCCGCGGTCTTCACGCCGGCAGCGGAAAAGAAGCTGAGCCGCATCAGGTTGCCGAGCGAACCGATGAGCCGCAGATCCCCGCCGGCCTGGTTGACCCGCACGATGTTCGAGAGCCCGCGGTGGGCCACATCGATGCGGCCGGCCTGCAGCGCCTCGAGCCCCCGATTGCCTCCCACCGAGGGGATTTGGACGCGAAGGCCCTGCCGAGCGAAGAAGCCGCCGGCCTCCGCCATCCACCACGCGAGCACGCTGCTCGCCGGATCGGCGATCCCGGCCTTGAATTCGACAAGCTGTGCAGCGGCGGGAGGCGCCTGCAAGCCGACTGCGAGCAGGGCCAGCGCGGCCGCGAAACTGCAACGATGGCGCTTCATGATTGTCCTTCTCCCACGCATTTTGCCGAGTATTCTTGTCGTCGAATAGCACCTCTGCTTACGCCGCTCCTACGAAATCCGCCGATGGTGGCCATAGTGTGAAGGAGGAACGACATGAACACTTACTCCGGTCCGCGGCCGCCGATCAAATTCCCGAACGATGCGCGCATCTGCGTCAGCGTGACGATCGCATTCGAGGCCTTCCTGTTTCATGGCCATTACGGACATGCGACGACGAAGCCGGGCAAGGTGAGCCATTTCTCCCTGTCTTACGCCGAGTATGGGCCGAAGGTCGGGTTCTGGCGCATCCTGCAGGCGCTCGACAGGCACGGTATCAAGGCGACCTTCGACGTCGGCGGGCTGGCTGCCGAACGCCACCCGAGCATCATGCGTGCAATGCGCGACGGCGGACACGAGGCTGCGGGCCACGGCTGGGCCAACGACGTGCATGTCAGCGGCGACGATCCCGAAGGCGAACTGAAATCAATCCGCGATACGGTTGCCGCGATCACCGCAGGCTATGGCGAGAAGCCGATCGGCTGGGTAAGCCCGGGCAGCGTGGGCTCGGCGCGAACGATGCAATATATGGTCGACGAGGGCTTCTTGTGGAACGGCGATGATGCGTCGGACGATCTGCCATTCCTGCGGTCGATCGGCGGCAAGCCGCTGATGATCCTGCCGCGGGTGAACTTTCCGACCAACGACCTGATCATCTGGCAGAAGCCGCAAAATCCGCCCAGCGCCTATTACGAAGGCTTCAAAGAGACCTTCGATTACCTCTATGAGGAAGGTCAGCGAGGACAACCAAAGTGGGTCGACCTGCTGCTCCACTGCGATCTCGGGGGACGGCCGACGTTGATGCCGGTCTTCGAACGCGCCATCCGTTACGCGCTCGGCTTCGAGGGGGTCTGGTTCGCACGGCGGCGTGACCTGGCGCAGTGGGTGCTCGCGGCCGAGCCTAAGGGCTAGCTGACGGGAAGGATGGATCAGTCCGTCTTGATACCCGCAAACTTGACCACCTTGCGCCACTTCTCGGTTTCCTCGGCGATGAAGTTGCCGAACTCGGCGGGCGAGCTCGCGACCGTCACGTAGCCGAGGTCGGCGAGCCGCGCCTTCAATCTCAAATCTGCAAGCCCCGCGTTGACCTCCTTGTTGAGCCTGTCGACGACTTCGGCGGGCGTCCCCTTGGGCGCCCCGATGCCATACCAGCCGCTCGCCTCGTAGCCCGGTACGAACTCGGCGAGGCTCGGGACATCCGGCAGCACGTCGGCACGCATCGCAGTGGTCACTCCCAATGCGCGCAGTTTCCCCCTCCTGACATGTTCAAGCGATCCCGATATCCCGTCGAAATAGACCTGCACCTGCCCGGCCAGCAGATCGGTCACCGCCGGCGCTCCGCCGCGATACGGCACGTGCGTGAACTTGGTGCCGGTCAGCATCATGAACAGCTCGCCGGCGACGTGGGTGGTGTTGCCGATGCCGGCCGACGCCATGTTGATCCGGCCGGGATTGGCCTTGGCATAGGCGATGAATTCGGCAACGGTCTTCGCCGAGAACGACGGGTTCACCTCCATGACGAGCGGCCCGCGCACGAGGCTCGCGATCGGCGCGATGTCGCGAACGAAGTTGAAACCAGGCTTGTCGTTGAAGCTGGCGCCGATCGCATTCGCCGACGTCACGAAGAGCAAGGTGTAACCGTCTGGCGCCGCATTGGCGACCGCTTCGGTGCCGAGGCTGCCGCCGGCTCCCGGCCGATTCTCGACCACGACTTGCTGGCCGAGCCGCTCGGACAGCGATTGCGCCACCAGGCGCGCGACCGTGTCGTTCGCCCCTCCCGGCGCAACGCCGACAACCAAACGCACCGGCCTCGCCGGATAGGCTTGCGCCCATGCGAGCCGCGCCACTGCCGGCAGCGCGGCAGCACCCGCGGCCAGATGCAGGAATCTGCGGCGCGGAAGTTTCATGGCGTTCCCTCTCTGCAGTGCTCGCGATGGGATTCCCCGAATCACTCCGGCTTGGCGCCCGAGTACTTGACCACCTTGGCCCATTTCTCGGTTTCCTCGGCGATGAGCTTGCCGAAGTCGGCAGGCGAGCCCGCAAGCACCATGCCGCCCATGTCGGCGAGGCGGGCCTTGATCTTGGGGTCGGCAAGGCCGGCGTTGATCTCCTTGTTGAGCTTCTCGACGATGTCGGCAGGCGTGCCCGTGGGGACGCCGACACCGAACCAGGCGCTGGCCTCGTAGCCCGGCACGAAATCGGCCAGCACAGGCACGTCCGGCAACACCTGCGAGCGCGTCGTCGTGGTCACTGCCAGCGCGCGCAGCTTGCCGGCCCTGATGTGCTCGATCGAGGAGGGCATATTGTCGAAGGTGACCTGCACTTGCCCGCCGAGAAGATCGGTGAGCATGGGCGCCGAGCCGCGGTAATGCACAGGCACCATGTCGAGGCCGGTCATCATCTTGAACAGCTCGCCGGACATATGAATCGAGGAGCCGATCGCCCCCGACGCCAAGTTGATCTTGCCGGGATTGGCCTTGGCGTAGGCGATGAACTCGGGCACCGTCTTGACCGGAACCGAGGGATGCACCTCCATGACATTGGGCACGCGGATGAAGCCCGCGACCGGCGCGATGTCCTGGCTGAAATTGAAACTGAGCTTGTCGTAGAGAGTGGCGTTGATCGCATTCGCGGGATTGATCAGGAGCAGAGTGTAGCCGTCGGCGGGGGCCCGCACCGCCGCCTCGGTGCCGAGATTGTTGCCGGCGCCCGGGCGGTTCTCGATGACGAACGGCTGTCCGAGCTTTTCCGACAGATACTGGCCGATCATGCGCGCCAGGATGTCGGTCGAACCGCCGGGGGGATAGCCCACGATCCAGCGCACCGGCCGCGTCGGGTAGGCTTGCGCCCAAGCGAAGCGCGATACGACCGGGAGCGCGGCAGCGCCCGCTGCCAGATGCAGAAATCGGCGGCGCGGAAATTTCATGGCGTTCCCCCCGTGAATGACTCGTAATGGAACTCTCCCGGATCACTCCGGCTTGATGTTGGCCGCCCGAATGACCTTGGCCCACTTCTCCGTGTCATCCGCGACGAGCTTCCCGAAGTCGGCGGGCGAGCCCGCCAGCACTGAACCGCCCAGGTCGGCAATTCGCGCGTTGAGCTTAGGATCGGCGAGAGCCGCGTTGATCTCCTTGTTGAGCTTGTCGACGATGGCGGCGGGCGTGTTTTTGGGCACGCCAATGCCGTACCACTGACTCGCTTCGTACCCCGGCACGAAATCGCCCAGAATCGGGATGTCCGGCAACAGTTCCGAGCGCGTCGCGGTCGTCACCGCGAGCGCGCGCAGCCTGCCGGCCTTAATGTACTCGATCGCCGCAGGAACGGTGCTGAATATCACCTGCACCTGTTCGCCGATGAGATCGGAGAGCGCGGGCGCCAGCCCGCGATACGGCACGTGCGTCATACCGACGCCGGCCATCATCTTAAAAAGTTCGGCGGACGCATGGTCGGGGCCTCCGGCGCCCCCGGACGCCATGTTGATCTTGCCTGGATTGGCCTTGGCGTAGGCGATGAACTCGGGAACGCTTTTGGCCGGGAATGATGGGTTGACCACCATGACCAGAGCAACCCGAATGATGCTTCCCGCCGGCGCGATGTCGCGCAGAAAATTGTAATTGAGCTTGTCGTAGAGAGTCGCGTTGATTGCGTTCGCGGCATTGACGAGTAGAAGCGTGTAGCCGTCGGCGGGCGCCCGCACGACCGCCTCGGTGGCGATATTGGTGCCGGCACCTGGCCGGTTCTCGATGACGAATTGCTGGCCGAGCCGCTCCGACAACCATTGACCTATCAGGCGCGCGGCGATATCGACCCCGCCGCCGGCGGCATAGCCGACGATGATGCGTACCGGCCGGGTCGGATAGGCCTGCGCGCTCGCGCTGCGTGATGCGGCCGGCAACGCAGCAACGCCAGCGGCCAAACGCAGGAATTTGCGGCGCGGAAGTTTCATCGTGTTTCCGCTCCAGGCATGACAGTCCTCCGTTGCGGGGAGGTCCTCGCTGGCAGCTCTGCGGGCAGGCTACACCGCTTTTGCGTGCACGCGAAGCGGGCGGGGTGCGACGTGTAGTTGTGGCCAACCCTTGAGTGAGGCCGCCGCGCAACAAAGGCCACAAATCTGTTGCCGGCGATCATCCCGGGCGCTGACTGGCTTGCCCCCGGCCATCAGTGTTACACGATCGTTAACGGCCGGGCGCGACAATCGACTTCCGTCGCGTTGGTCCCTCCGAAGAAGCGTGGTTTTGCGTATGGTCCGGGTAGCCGAATTTCATGCCGATTCAGTCGTGGTCGCGGAGGTTCGGCCCTCGCCGAACCATGGCGAGCGCAAGGACGGCGTCAAGCCCGACATGCTGGTGCTGCACTATACCGGGATGCCGGAGGCAGAGGCCGCGCTCAAGCACCTGTGCACGTCGGGGAGCGAGGTTTCCGCGCACTATGTCGTGCTGGAGGACGGCCGCATCATCCAGTGCGTGCCGGAAGCGCGCCGCGCCTGGCATGCGGGCGCGGCCTCATGGGCGGGCGAGACCGACATCAATTCGTGCTCGATCGGCATCGAGGTCGCCAATCCGGGCCATGACCTTGGCTATCCCGATTTCCCCCGGCGCCAGATCGCGGCGGTGACCGCGCTCTGCCGCGGCATTTTCACCCGCCACCGCATCCCGGCCGGCCGGGTGCTCGGCCATTCCGATGTCGCGCCCGCCCGCAAGCGCGACCCGGGCGAGAAATTCCCCTGGCGCATCCTGCACGATTCCGGCATCGGCCTGTGGGTGAAGCCCGCCCGCATCGCGCCGGGTCCGATCTACGTGCTCGGCGAGAGCAACCCGGCGATCGAGGAGGCGCAGGTGCTGCTCGCCAAATTCGGCTACGGCGTCACCCCCTCCGGCTATCTCGACGGCGCGACCCGCGACGCGGTCGCGGCCTTCCAGCGCCATTTCCGTCCGGCCCGGGTCGATGGGGTGTTCGATCCCTCGACGCTCGCCACGCTCAAGGCCGTGCTCGCGGCCCGGGATGCGGCGGAGGCGTGACCGGATGGCGGAAGTCAGACATCGCGCATGGCGCTGCAGGACATGGATCCGTCCTCAGGCCCGGGCGAGCTCTTGCTCCACCACAGCCCGGAGGGACGGCAAGGCGCGCTGCACGGTATCCCACACATATTGAGCGGCCACGTCCTCATAATCGTGCCGGTAGACATTGCCCGCTCCGGCCATCTGCCGCCATGCAATCGACGGATGCCGCTGCTTAAGTTCGTCGGGCAGACGACGCGATGCCTCGGAAATGATCTCAAGACAACGGGTGACAGCGTATACCGTGCGCAAATCCTCATGAAACGCGGGGCTATCGAGACCCGCGACGAAATGCACGGCAAGGTCAATGTGAAAAAGAATGTCGCGAAGCGCGATGTCGGCGGAATCAGAAGGCATAGATGGCGTCAGCGGTCGCAGCGGGACGGACATGGGGTTTCAGCCCGTCGCGGCTCACCACGTCCACCGGGCCGTCAAAAAGTCCGGCAATGTATTCCTTCAATCCGACGTAATCGAAAACGGTGATGTGAGCCTCGGGATCGACCTCGATCATGATATCGATGTCGCTGTCGGGCCGGTTGTCGCCGCGCGCAATCGAGCCGAACAGCGCCGCATGACGCACACCCCGCGCGCGCAAGGCGCTCTCATAGCGGCGGAGCGTGGCCAGAGCATCCTGAGTGTTCATGCTAAACCATAGCACAGGACGGCCCGGAGAGGGAGACACGCCAATCGCGATCACCCCATCCGTGCGAAGGGTGCGCCGATCGTTATTCAATTCGCTAGTGCGTATTCCGGTCGAGTTGATCCACAACCCTCATCCGCTCATTCCCGCGCAAGCGGGAATCCAGAGGCCGCTTGCTCCGAGTTCTCCGTCTGCTGCCCTGGGTCCCCGCTTTCGCGGGGACGAACGGACACAAAATACCGATTCCGCCTGATCGAAACTCGCTCTAAAGCCATGTCCGTGGCTTGATGATCGGAACATGCCTTCGACGCGAGGTCCAGGTGGCAGTCCGCACGTTGGTCCGTAGGCCAATGGCATCGGCAAGAAGCGCAAAAAGGACTCCGAATGCAAACCCGCCGATGTGAGCCCACCATGCAACGGACGTCGCAATGCCCGGAGACGCAAGCTCGGAGGTTCCTTGGATCACCTGCAGGCCGAACCAGACGAGCGCAAAGATGATGGCGGGAATGGGAACAAAGAGGGGGATGACGACAATCAGGATGATCGTGATCACGCGCTCGGCCGGGTAGGTCACCGCATAGGCGGCGATGACTGCCCCGATCGCCCCCGAGGCTCCGAGCGCCGGCTCGGTCGAGCCGACGTGGGTCATCACATGGACCGCGCTCGCCGCGACCGCGCCACCGAGGTAGAGAACCAAGAACACGATCCGGCCGAGACGAGCCTCCATCGCCGGGCCGAAAATCCATAGGAACCACATGTTCGTGATCAGATGCAGCCATCCCGCATGCATGAAAGCGTTGGTGATGAGCGGCCACCAGTTCGAGGGATCAAGGCCGACGCGGATCGCAAATGCGGGGTTGGTGTAGCGAATCGGAATGAGCGCAAGATGCACCAAGACCGCGTCTTGCGAACGTGGGGGCAAGCTCCACATCCAAAGGAATACGATTGCATTGACAGCAATGAGTCCGAGGACCGCTATCGGACGCGCTGCGCGCGGAGCGGTGTCGATGAAGGGGAACAAGGTGCGAGCCTCTTTGGAGGGGAACCCGGTCCAACGCCGGTGGTCACTCTTGGCAGGAAGTATGACACCGATCTCGAAACGCAAGCCTGATGGAAAACCGTTAGAAGCGTGTTTCGGTCGAGTTGATCCACAACCCTCATCCGCTCATTCCCGCGCAAGCGGGAATCCAGGGGCCGCTTGCTCCGAATCCTGCGCCCGCTGCCCTGGGTCCCCGCTTTCGCGGGGACGAGCGGACACAAAACACCAATTCCACCTGATCGAAACCCGCTTCTAGAGAATGATGCTCGGGTTGCGCAGGTTCTGGTCGCAGTCGATGAGGTTGACCTGCCGCACCTGGATTTTCCAGCTCGCCTCCGATTGCACGAAGCGGTGACCGCACCAGCCGGAGAGGAAGCGGGTGCCGTCCACTCGAAATTCGCCGATCAGAAAATTTGAGCGGACCATGCGGATCGTTTCCCGGCCGGTGGCGAAGACTTCGACGTTCGAGATCATCCGCACGGTGCGTGACTTCGGCGCCTGCGACCAGGCATAGCCGGTGCGCAGGCGAAAGATGCGGTCTTCGATGCGGCGGCGATCGTCGAACGAGATTGCGACCTCGCGGCGCGGGTCGCCGCCCGCGGGCGTCGCCGGCACCCAGTAGACGCATTCGGGCGAATACATCGCGAGCCATTCGTCCAGGCGGAGCTGGTCGAGGAGCCGCGCCTCCCGCTCCAGGAGGGCGCGGAAGCGGTCGCGCTCGGCCGGGTCGCCGATCGCAAGCTCGTCGCGCTGCCAGTCGGAGAAGTTCTCGACCAGCTCGCGATAGAACGCGTCGGTGATGTAGTAGGAGGTGAGCGAGGGGTCGTGGGTGGGTTGCATGGGCGGCATGTAGGATGGGTTGAGCGAAGCGAAACCCATCGCGTTGGTGTGCGGGAGAGATGATGGGTTTCGCTCCGCTCAACCCATCCTACGGCTCGCGCTGCACCACGAGGTGGGGCGTGGCCTGCATCAGCCGCTTCCACTCCTTGATGTATTCGCGCATGAACGCCTCGTCGGTCGCGGGCGCGGTGATGATGCCGTTCTCGTCGCTGCGGACGCGGCCGGGGATGCCCAGCCCGCGGTGCATGTAGACCCATTCGTCCTCCAGGCAGGCAAGGCCGCGCTGGATCTCCTCGAAGTTCGCGAGGTCGTCGACTTCGCCGAAATTCGGGAAACTTTCCTGGGTGCGCATGCGCAGCGCATTGACCTCCTCGACCGCGCCGCCAAGCGCGCCCTCCTCGTCCACCACCGCGGTGCCGTACCAGGTGACGTTGGTCTCGTCGACCGCCACCGGCTCGAACACCTGGATGTGGTTGCCGAGGAGCGAAAGGTTCGGGAACACATTGATGTTGACCGGTTCCGAGGACGCGAGATCGAGAATCTCCTGCGCCTTGGCGCCGAAGCGGCGGCCAAGCTCCTCGGCATAGTGCTCCATGCCCGGGTGCGGTCCCTCGATCGCCCAGAGTCCCCCGGCGCGCTTTTCGACATTGGGCCGCTTGTCCTTGAAGTGGTGGCCGTTGCCGGTGTAGCGCATGTACATCGGCGCCTGGTCGGGGCTGCCGCGGTAGAACGACATGCCCTTGTTGGCTTCATCGGCCAGGCGGTTCTCCATTTCGAGCAGCGAGCGGTGCGAGAACACGACGTGGTAGCCGTCGCCCGAATTGTCGTAGGCAAGCTTCCAGTTGCCCTTGTATTTGAGCCGGTTCGCCTCGCAGACCGCGATCCTGCCGCCGGGATGCCGATCGAGCCACTCGTCGATCGGGCCCCTGATCGCGCCGAGATAATCGAGGAGCGGCGGCGCATCGGGATTAAGCGTGGCGAAGATGAAGCCGCGATAGCTCTCCACCCGGGGCGCCTGCGCGACATTGAACTTCGCCTCCTTGAAGTCGCAGGCATAGCCGTCGGGCCAGGGCACCGCGCGCAGCTTGCCGGTGTTGAGGTAGCTCCAGCCGTGATAGGGGCAGGTGAAGATTCGGGCCGAGCCCCTGTCCTTGCGGCAGAGCGTCGTGCCGCGGTGGGCGCAGCGGTTGAACAGGGCGCGGAGCTTGCCCTGCGAGTCGCGGAGCACGATGACCGGGCGCAGCCCGAGCCTGGTGGTGACGTAATCGTCGTGCTGCGGAATCTGACTCTCGTGCGCGAGATAGACCCAGACCGCGCCGAAGATGTTGGTCATCTCGGCCGCGAAGATCGCGGGGTCGGTATAGATCAGCCGATGGACCCGGTCCTCCTGGACGAGCTCGTCCCAGTCGTAGGGGGCTGGGGCATGCGCCAGCCGGGCGGACGGCGGGTCGAGCTTCTCCAGCATGGCGTCAGTCTCCTCCGCTGCGGCTCATCAGAAATCCGGCTTGTCCGCCTGCGGAATCGGCACGACCTCGTAGTTGAAAAAGCTGTAGTTGTTCTCGGCGCAGATCGATTCGGTCATCGGCCGGTCCGCTACCCGCCGCCAGCGCTGGGTCGCGGACCAGGGCATGTTGAAGGCGCCCGGGTCGTCGACGGTCACGACCGCCTGCAGGGTCTTGCCCTCTTCGATCATCTTGAAGCGCTCCACGACATGGATCCGACCGGTGTGAGGGGTGCGGTAATTGTCCACGAAGGTCTTGTCGTTGAGCCCGATCGTGTCGACGACCAGCTCGTCGCCCTCGTAATGGCCGACCGACTCCCCGTACCAGGACGGCTTCGGATTCGCCGAATGGGGCACATTCATATAGATATGCCGCACCTGGGCGTTGAGCTCGTTGATGATGAAGACCACCTTGGGGGTCTGGAGGAAATAAATCGGTTGGACGCGGGTATAGACGATGAAGCCGGGAACGCCCGCGGGCCAGCACCGCTCGCGGGTGATGTAGGGCACTTTCCCCGCCAACACCTCGTCGTTCGCCTTCTTCATCCGGTCGATGGCCCAGGGCTGCAAAATCGGATTGGTGAGGTCCGCAATCCGGTAGGTCGGCTGCCTGCCCACGCCATTGGGGACATAGGGATGGTCCGCTGCGGATATCACGGGGCCAGGCCCGCGGTCGGGAAGGAGAAAGTCGTCGCCGGTGGGGCGGTCCGGGACCCAGGCGGCGCCCCTGTCGGGGGTGAAGTTGGGCACCGATGCACCCTCGCCCGCCGCCTCGGCAGCCAGCGCAGGCCGGAGCGCGGCGCCGGCGCAAAGAAGCAGGGCCAAGGCGCCGCCCACGAGTCCGATTTGCAATCTCTCCTTCGATGCGAATTTGGGCATTGGTGTTTCCTCCCTCCGTCTGGTCATTCCGTTCTGCGTTCTATTTGGCCCCGTAGCCTGCGGGCAGGACTTTGTGGGGATCGACCCGCACCACCAGGTACACGATCTAGTCCGAAGTGATCTCGGTGAACCAATGGGGAGTGTTCGGCGGAATGATCACGACGTCGCCCGGGCCGATCTTGCGGCTCTGCCCGCCGAGGACCTTGCCGCCGCCCGAACTCGGGCCATTGAGCGTCGTGACCACTGGGCTGTTGGCCGCAATTTCCCTCTGATTCTCAATCGTTCCGCCGGTCACGAAGGTCCCGTTGCCCGAAATGACGTGATAGACTTCCGTGATCTGACTGTGCTCGACGCCGAATCCGATGTCACGGCCTTCGGTTTTCGCCCGATGGACGACCCCGACGCCGACGTTGTACTCGCCATTGATGCTCACCACGCGTATCTGCTGATCGCTCACCGGCGCCGAGGCGGTCTTCTGCACCGTCGCCAAAATTTCGGCGTTGGTGATATCCAGCGCCATGCCCCGCGGCAGGTGTTCGGCCGCCGGTGGGGTCTGGGCCTGCGCCTCACCGGCGACGCCGAACGCGAACAGCAGTGCAAGAACGGTTTTCATTGTCCCTCTCCCATCCAGGATGCATTCAACCACGAGAGGCCAGGAATGGCCGAAATAGTCGAGCCTAGGCGTGCCCGGCTCGGGCCAATCTACACCAAACCGGCAGAACCTCGCAGCTAGGGCATTTTCGGATTCCGCTGACCCTATTCCGCTAAGATAAGCGGCTGCAGCGCGGGCCTTTACCTCTCCCCGCTTGCGGGGAGAGGTCGGATTGCGCGCGTCTTTCGCGCGCAATCCGGGTGAGGGGGACTCTCCACGAGCTCAGTCTTTGGAGAGTCCCCCTCACCCCAACCCTCTCCCCGCAAGCGGGGAGAGGGAGAAGAGACCGCCGCGCTCTTAGCGCCTATGGGGTCAAGCCCGGGGTGACGATCGAATAATATACGATGCAAAATCTCGGCGCTTGAGCCCGGCGTCGGTCGTTCCGCGGCTTCAGCCCTACGAGGAGCAAGAGATGAACAGCCCTATCCTCATGCCTCTGCTCGCCCTTGTCTTCTGGTCCTTCGTGATGGAGGCGTGGCTCTACGCTACCCGCATCCCCGCCGTGACGCGGGGAAAGATCGTGTACGATCCTCGCCGTCCGGCCGACGAGTTCCATGCGCGCCTGCCGCCAAATGTGAGGTGGAAGGCAGACAACTACAACAACCTGATGGAGCAGCCGACTGTATTCTATGCGGTTGCTCTTTCTCTGGCGCTCTTGGGCGCCGGCGCCGGCGTTAACGCCATTCTCGCATGGGCCTATGTCGCGCTGCGTATTGCGCACAGCCTGATCCAGGCCCTTGTCAATGTGCTGATGCCGCGCTTTGTGGTCTTTATCGCCTCGTCGCTTGTCCTGCTTGTCTTGACAGTGCGGGCGGCGATGATCGTGTTCTAGAACGGCATTGGCGGCGGATGGGGTGGAGATCGAGGTGACCATCATCATCACCGATGCCGACGTGAAGCGGCTTCTGCCGATGCGGGACTGCATCGAGGCGATGCGGGTGGCGTTCCGCGATTTCGCCGAGGGCAGCGCGGTCAACCGGCCGCGGATGCGCTATCTGGCGGAGCACTCCGACCCCGAGCGCAAGTATCTGGCCAATGTGCATGTGGGCGCGGTCCCGTCCTACGGAATGGCTTGCGTGCGGGCGGGCTCGCAGATCATCAGGCCGCCGAGCGCCAAGGTCGATCGGCGAGTCTACGAGAATCCGCAGGCTTTCAATTGGGGCATCGTGATCCTCTACAGCCTCGAGACCGCCGAGCCGCTGGCGCTGCTGCACGAATTTCATCTTTCCGGCATGCGGGTCGGCGCGACCACCGGCATGGCGGTCGACCAGATCGCGCGCCAGGATGCCTCGACGCTCGGATTGTTCGGCACCGGCAAGCAGGCCCGCAACGCATTCGAGGCGATCACGCTCGTTCGTCCGATCCGGCGCGTCAATGTCCATAGCCCCAACCCCGAGCATCGGGCGGCGTTCGCCCGCGACATGGCGCGCGATGGGATCGAGGTGGCGGCGGTCGGCGACGCAAAGGCGGCGGTGACGAGCGCCGATGTGATCTGCTGCTGCACCACCGCGATGAAGCCGGTCTTCGACGGCGACTGGCTCGAGGACGGGCAACTCGTCGTCTCCATTGCCAACTCGGATGTCACCAACAAACGCTCCGAGGTCGACCGGCGGACCTACGCGCGGGCCAGCGCCATCGTCGTGAACGACTGGGAAAGCGTGATCGACAACGACCAATCCGAATTGCTCGACCCGCTCAACGAGGGAGTGATCAGGCGCGACCAGATCCACGAGCTCGGCGCGCTGGTGAATGGAACGGTTTCGATCAGCCAGCCGCCGCGGGGAGCGATGGACAAGGGAATCATCTATTACAAGAACAATTCCGGC
>Ga0137379_10002193_pt1 | contig 18101 bp, 15 predicted proteins | sample SagtaG_18_FD_104812 | JGI IMG/M metagenome (GOLD analysis project Ga0137379, IMG submission 104812) | Vadose zone soil microbial communities from Sagehorn Ranch, Mendocino, California, USA - Sage2_L_80_16 metaG | ecosystem: Environmental > Terrestrial > Soil > Vadose zone | place: USA...
GATGACCTGGTGAGCCTCGTACAGGACATCGTGATGGCCGCGCGTCAATCAGTTGCTCGCACTCCCGACCTTCTTCCTACGCTCAAGCAGGCGGGCGTCGTCGACGCAGGCGGACAGGGATTGTGTACCATCCTGGAAGGAGTCTGGCGTTACGTGCGTGGAGAGGCAGCGCAGGGAGCAGCCCCGGTGGTCACAGCAGATACAATGGGTATCGCGCGGGCGGGGGAACCCGCCGTCAAAAAGGGGCGCGTCACCATTGAAGAAGAATTTGGGTACGAAGTCGTTTTCCTGCTGCGTGGGGAGCGTCTCGACGTTGAGGCCATTCGTCAACGCATTATCGATATGGGTGGCGTCTCCACCGTCGTAGCGGGCGATGAGAAAATGCTCAAAGTCCACACCCACACAGAATCGCCCGGCAAAATTCTTGATTACGGTGTTAGCCTGGGCAGCCTGCTCGATATCAATATAGAGAACCTCCAGGAACAAAGCCTCACTTACGCCGCGGAGAGCGAGGCCGAACACGCGCAAGAGGATGCCCAGGCCGCCACACAGCAGATCGCCACCGTGGCTGTCGTCTCCGGCGAGGGCTTTGCGCAGGTCTTTCAAGGACTGGGAGTCGGTTCCATCGTACCGGGCGGCCAGACTATGAACCCCAGCACCGAAGAGTTACTCGCCGCGGTCGATTCCGTTCCGGCACAACAGGTCATCCTCCTGCCGAATAACAGCAACGTTATCTTGAGCGCGCGCCAGGTCCTCACCTTATCAAGCAAACAAGTCTACATCGTTCCAACCGATACCATGCCGCAGGGCATCGCCGCCCTCCTGCGCTTTAATTTCGCTGCCGATTTCGATACCAATTGTCAGGCCATGACCGAGGCGGCTACTACCATCCATACAGCAGAGATCACCACCGCCGTGCGCAGCGTCCAGATTGGAGGGGTACGCGTGCGCGAAGGTGATTATATTGGCCTGGTGGATGGCAACCTCAACATCGCGGGACGCGATATGCAGCGTGTCATTCGCGAAACCCTTGAGCATATGGGCATCGAAAACTGCGAAATTGTCACCCTCTATTTTGGCGAGGATGTCACCGAACAGGAGGCAGAAGATACCGCCAGGCGTATCAAAGAACGTTACTCGCAACTTGAGATCGAGGTCGTAGACGGGGGACAACCCCACTACGCCTATATTTTGTCAGCAGAATAACGCCTTGCAGTTGGATGACTGCAAAGCAGTAGAGGCCACCCTGCCTGGGGGGCAGGTAATAGCCTCGTTTCCAACTGTCTAAGATCAGTTAATAAAGAGGTCTTATTATGAACGTTCGTATCGTTACGGATAGCACCGCAGACATTCCAAAGGAGCAGGCCGACGCCCTCGGCATCACGGTCGTTCCGCTCACCGTCTTCTTCGGTGACGAAGCCTACCTGGATGGTGTAGAACTTGACAGCGCTGGCTTCTACCGCAAACTGGCGGCGAGCAAAGAGTTACCGCGTACCTCCCAGCCATCTCCGGCCAAATTTCAAGAAGCGTATGCTCGCTTGATCGATGAAGGCGCGGATGCCATCATCTCCGTGCATCTCTCGGGGAAATTGAGTGGGACCTATCAATCGGCCTGCGCTGCCCGCGATGGTCTACTCGAAACCGGCAGAAAGATTCCCATGGAGATCATTGATTCTAAAAGCATCAGCGTCGGCATGTCGCGCTCCATTATGCTGGCCGCACAGGAAGCATCTAAAGGGCTGGGACTTGAAGAGATCAAAGCTCATATACTTGACCAGCTCGCGCGTACGCGTATCCTTGCCGTGCTCGATACCCTCGAGTATGTCAAACGCGGCGGGCGCATTGGAGGTGCCAGGGCCATGCTTGGCAACATGCTCAGCGTCAAACCCCTCATCTCACTCAAGGATGGAGAAGTCGTCCCTGTAGAGCAGCCGCGCACACGCAGTAAGGCCTATGCGCGCATCGCGCAGCTCCTCGCCGAAGCTGGCAAGATCGAACATGTCTCTATTGCCGAGGCCAGCGAAGAAGTCGGTCAACAACTCGCGCAGGCCATTAAAACCACCTATACCGGCGATCTTCCCATTTACCGGCTTGGAGCAGTCCTGGGCACCCACACCGGCCCCGGTACCGCCGCCATCGCCTACGTCATAGCATCGTAATTTTTTGTGGGGGTTCTCAACCATGCAGCACTACGTCGTACCCAACATCTATAGCGACATGAGCGACCAGTCGCAGGGATACTTCGCATTCAAGTTCACCTGCCAGATCTGTTACTGGTCAGTTGATTCAACGCCTATACGCTCAACCGTCAGTACCGCCACCGACGTGATGGATATCGGCGTGGGGCTGCTCGGCGGCTTTTGGGGTCGAGCAGCGCAGGCTGGCGAACAGATCTACGGAACCAAATGGCACCAGGAGCAGGCCACAGCCCTACAACAATCCTGGGCGCAGGTGCAGCATGAATTTCACCTCTGTCCGAAGTGCCATCTAACCGTGTGCATGCGCTGTTACAACGTCAAACTCAACCTTTGTACGCGCTGCGCTCCTGACCTCAAAGCCGATGGAGCCAGTTTCCAGCATGAGATGAACATCGAGGCCCAGCGCAAACAGATCGAGCAGGGGTACCAGGTTCCACAATTTAATGTGGGCGCCATTCCATCGGCTGTGACGCCTGAGATGATCCAGCCGCAGCCGCGCCCTGCACAGATTCAAGCGCCGGTTGCGAATGCGGGGAGTGCTGGTCCCCTGGTTGGCACGAATTTCGATACGCCTGGCTATGCAAAAGAAGTTGCCTGTCCCAAATGCCGCAGGATGGGGCCTCCCGGTAAATTTTGCCAGGATTGCGGCACCAAACTCCCATTACCCGATCTGTTCTGCCCCAATTGCGCCGAAAAAGTCGAGATCGGGGCGCGCTTCTGTCAGGAATGCGGCACCAGGCTGCAACAGGCTACGTAATAAATTCTCCCTCTACAACCATTGACGTTTCAACATGTATCAAGTTACAATAGGAGTAACCCGATAGGGATGCGATAAATCGCGTCCATCGCTCGAGCGAAACGAACCATCGGAGCGAGTCGTATACCAATGTAGAGGCCCGAGTTATCGCGCTTCAGCTATCGAGGGACCGGTTTCTATTTACCACGTAGTTCGTTTATGACCAATGGTCAATAGTTCAGATGAGGACCACCCTGTCGGCACCTGGAAGTGCCTGGTGGTTATCCATGGGTAACCGGCCGAGGCTGCGGAATATCCCGTTAATAGCACGGCTGGTCTTGACTACGAAGGAGGAACGACTGTGGGAATGTTACGTATCATGTCACGGCGAGGCGATGACCGCATCACCTGGGATCAGCAGAAACTTCAAGTGGGCGACCTCGAGGCCACCGCTGCTGTTCGCGAAGCCGAGCGCATCTTCGCGCAAGAACGCGCCAAAGGTGCCACGGCCTTTCGCCTCGACCCCGGTAAACCGGCACAGCGCATCGACACCTTTGACGAAACAGCCGAGCAGATAGTTCTCGTCCCGCGAGTCGTTGGGGGATGATCATCTTCACTCAGCAGGTACTTACCACGCTGGGTTGGATCGTCTTAGCGCTCGCCATCTCACCTATGGTATGGCTGCTCTTTCAGCCATATTTCAAGGGTTTATCGTCTGCTGAGCGGCGAGCTGCTCATCTCCTACGCGACATGCTCACCGTCGAGCAATGTCGCCAGCTCGTCTGGCATGGCTACCTTGAGGTGCCAAGCCCCTCAACCACTCAGCGTGTCTACCGTGTGCCGCGTAGCAGAGGGTATGTCCAGGTTATCGAGCATGGTCATCCCGTCATGCGCCTCTGTATCCAGCCTGTCGAGAGTTTGCCCGATGCCGACGTTGTCATCCTCCACAAACTCATGATCGAGGGCAATGAAGAATACTATCTCCAGAAAGCTAACAAGTACCTCTGTGTGTAGGGCGCGATTTATCGCGCCCTTCCGACTGCCTGACACGTAGTGTCTTCCTTTCAGCCAGCCTGACCGCAGGTAGGACGCAGTCCGTTGGCTGGCTGGATAAGGACCCTGCACGCAGTGCGTTGGACAGTCGGAATAAGGACCCAGCGCCCTATTCATCATCCTCCAAATCCTCCTCCTCACCCTCCTCTAACACCTGCACCACCTCGCGATGCCCGTTCTGCTTCACACAGGCGTGTGGGCCACCATCCAGCGGCGTATGACACAGCGGACACACCGGGCGGCCGCTGCTCACAAGCAGAGTAATGGCACTCGTCAGCGCCTGCGCCTGCTCCAGCGTAAAAAATATCGAAATTGCCTCATCCTCGCGAATAATCGCCTGCGGCTCCTGCCCGCGCTCCAAAAGAATCTCGATGGGGGCCGCAATCAGCGCCAGCAAATCGCGCCCCTCATCATAACCAATGCGAATCTGGCCTACCTGGAACTCAAACGTCGGCCTGGTTGGAAAATCCGCCGGTAAGCCTGACGGCCTCGGCCCTGGCCCCGCCTGCGCCACAGTGCGTAACACTCCGCCCTCTGTAATCTGCGCCAGCACTCGATCCAGCGCGATCGCCAGATCATTCAACTGCTCCTTTTCCATCCACAACAGCGCCGTACGCGTGGAGGCCTGCGCAAAGACACGGAAGCGGCGTTGTCCAGGCTGGCCTATCGCCTCGGCCCCAAGGACGGTCGCAAGACCCAGATCTGTACTCATCGATAAACCCTCACTCCATACTAATACCCGCGTGACGGATCATAACGATTGCGCAGCGGCTCGCCAGCGCGGTAGCGACGTAAATTATCCGCAAACAAAGCCGCCAGGCGAGCATCATAATGCGCGCTCTGCCCAGAAATATGCGGCGTCAAAATCACCTGCTGCATCCCATACAGCAGACTATCCGCGGGCAGTGGCTCATCCTCCGTCACATCCAGACCGGCGCCAGCAATCCATCCATCCTGCAGCGCGCGCACCAGCGCCTGCTCATCCACCACTCGCCCGCGTGCAACATTCACCAGGTAGGCCGTCCGCCGCATTGCCCGCAGCTCCGCCTCCCCAATCAGCCGCTCCGTCTCCCGCGTCAACGGCACAGACAGCACCACGTAATCACACTCGGCTAACAGGTCGTGCAACCGCTCCGGCGGATAGTAAGCATCCACAACGGGATCGGCCTCTCCCTGCCCTGCCGCAGAACGCCGCATGCCCAGCACCCGCATACCGAAAGCCTTGCCCAATCGCGCCACAGCATGCCCGATACTGCCAACACCCACAACACCCAGCGTCGAACCCACCAACTCGCGTCTTCCAAGCCTGTACCAGCTCGCGCTGCGCGCCCACACATGCGCATCCTGCAGCCGCACCATCTGGGGCCAGTTCCAGTTAAACATCAGCATACTGCCAAAAACGTACTCGCTAATCGTCGACGCGTGAATGCCCGCCGCGGTCGTAATAATGAGCTTGCATCCGGCATCCAGCACACCTGTAGGCTCCAACGAATCCACCCCCGCCCCGCTAAATTGCAGCCAGCGCAGCTGTGGCGCCAGCTCCCGCCAGTTCGCGGGAAGCTCGTAGCCACACAGCACCTCTGCCTCAGCCAGAGCAGCAGCCAGCTCCTCTGTACTCCTCAAAACATGTATCTGCACCCCCGCAGCCTCACTTAACAACTCCTGTGAGTCCTGCGAAAAATGAAAAGAACTCACTACATTCAGACCAGTAGACACAGTGAATAACTCCTCTACCGAAATATCGTTTAAAAAATGGATCGTTTCGAGCTATGTATTACTCCCTAGTCTATCCGATGGGAAGGCCTTGTGGCAAGTATGTAGAGCGAGAGAAGGCGAGACGTTTATGTTCTATGACTGATACTATCGTGCCTTGATTGTGATACCGACGCGACTTGTGGAAGAAGCACAGCTTTGTTACTTTTGATGCAAGTGATTTAAACAGCCGAAGGGTAATTATTGCTCATTCTTCCAGAGCCTTGTAGTTGGATGGGAATACAATCTCATTTCCAATTGTCTATACCCTGAGATATCTAAAGAGAGATTTAAAAGTAGCCGATATGTATTGTATGAGCACGAGGCACGGCCGACAATCGTCCTAATCCGGGCCAATTCAGTGCAGATATAGAGGCTGGCGCGTTTGAACAGGTAGATGTTTCTATGTATAAAACGCATTTAATACCATTTTGCCAGGCGATTCTCGAGAATTGCCTCTTGATAGAAAGTGGGTCGCATGTTGGTCAATAACGATGTAAGCCAGGCAGGAGCAACAAACTTCGAGCCACACTACACGAACAAAGGACAGGCATCTCCCGCCCTCGGCTGGAAACAGCTCAAACCAACGTCACGCGGCAGCAAAGGCAAAAGGCGGCGGCGTATTCTCGCCATTGCCAGCGCAGTCCTGCTCATCTCACTTATCTTTACCGCCGTGCGCGTCGCAAGCATCGCCTCCGGCAACAACGACCAGCTTACCCTCACGGTTGGTGGCCAGCAGGGCGCCTTGATCGACCTGCGCCAGAGCCTACCCATCAGCCCTTATCTTTACGGTGTCAACGTCTTTCCACAGGCAGGCTCCAGTTCGATAGAAGCCAACTTCACCGGATTCATGAACTACGGTTCCACGGTCGTCAACGGCCTGCACAGCGCCGGTATCAACCTCCTGCGCTTCCCAGGCGGCAGTTGGGGAGAGAATCATATCCTCTCCTACGACCAGCTCTACGACTTCAGCAATCTGCTCTACGCCACCGGCGCCCAGGGCATGATCCAGGCTCGGCTCTCCAACCCCATCGACAAGTATAACAAAGCCACCACCCTCGATGATCGCGCCAAGTTGGCTGGCCACTGGGTCGACTTCTTGAGCAACCCAAAAAGCACCTTCCGTGGCAAATATGCCAACCTTCCCATACATCACGTCCTGCTCTGGTCCGTCGGCAATGAACCCGACCGGCTCACCGACCCCGATACCGGCGCAAAGTTTCTGGTCGGCAACTACGTCAAAGACTTCATCGCCTACTCCATCCAGATGCACCAGAACAACCCAACCATCAAAGTCTTTGGACCGGAAATTAGCCAGTTCTACGGTGTAGGTGCCGGGCCAACTGACATCAACGGCACCCCATGGATGGAAGGGTTCCTCAAAGGCGTCGCCGCCTACGAGAAAGCCCACAACCTACCCTTTCACCTGCTCGATGGCGTCTCGTTTCACACCTACCCATTACTGGACGCGCGGACCTCGCCCTACCTCTTGATGAGTAGCTCAGAAGAGTGGAACTACCTGCTGCCGCAGTTGCGCCAGTTTGCTCGCCAGACCATGGGGCGCGACCTGCCCATCGCCATCACCGAAATCAACTCAACCCCATCCAACGGGCAGCAGCCCACCAAAGGTCAGGCCGCCCTCTGGTGGGCTGACACGCTCGGCACGTTAATGAACCAGCAGGCTGAATACGTCTCCTTCTTCTCAGCCCAGGGAGTCGAGCCGCCCTATCCCTTGTTTACCGGAGACAACTCGCCGCAGCAAACCGCCATGTACCGCGTCTTTCAACTTTACTCGCACCTCCAGCATAATCTGCTGCCGTTGCAGGTGCAGCACGATCCCGTCGACGTGTTTGCCACGGTCGATGATGCGCACCAGGCGCTCAGTCTCCTATTCGTGAACAAATCAGGGGTAAACCAGGTGGCCCAGGTCAGCCCGCAGAACCAGCTCTTCGGCTTCAGCCCCTGGCATACGCAGCAAATCAGCATCGCAGCATACAGTATAGTGCTCGTCACTATGCATCGCGGAGGCGGCGCCGAAGCCTACAGCTTCAGTGTACCCGCCGCCGATACAACCTTTATCAATCCTTTGCAGCAAACGGTGTGCGGCCAAAAAGCCGACGCACTCGCATACAACATACCCTGTTAATGTAGAGGGGGATAAATCACGCCTCACTACCGGGACATTGTAAGGGCGACCGCAAGGGTCGCCCTGGTAATAGACTAAAAGGAGCAATCGTGTTTCTCACGTATATTGGCTACTGCCTTGAAACAATTTACTTGCTCATCATCCTACTGATGGTCTTCCAGGCTATCTTCAATATCCGTTTGCGCCTTTTCATCTGGGAAGCACCGGAGCATGCGTGGCTTAATCACTCCCCTACCGTGTACCGCGATCCCTGTCTCTCCTTCACTATCCTTTTGCCGGCCAAAAATGAAGAAGACGTGTATCGCGAAACCATCCAGAAAGTCTCTGATCTCAACTACCCTAAAGAACTCATGCAAATCGTCGCCATCTGTCGTGAAGATGATCCCGGCACCATCGCTGAAGCCCAGGCCAAAATTGATGAGCTGGGCAACCCCAACGTGCAGTTGCTCATCTATAACGACTACCCCGTCAGTAAGCCGCATGGTCTCAACCTGGGTTTACAGATAGCGCGCGGCGACATCGTTACCATCTTCGATGCCGAGGATGAGCCGCATCCTGATATCCTCAATATCATTAATACTACTATGCTCAATGAAGATGTGGATGTTGTGCAGAGCGGCGTGCAGCTCATGAATCATAATACTAAATGGTTCTGTTTCCTCAACGTGCTAGAATACTTCTTCTGGTTCAAATCATCCATGCATTTCTTTGCACGTATCGGAATGACGCCCCTGGGCGGCAATACCGTGTTCGTGCGGCGTGAATTGATGGAACAACTGGGTGGGTGGGATGAAAGCTGCCTCACCGAAGATGCAGATCTGGGTATTCGTCTCAGCCTCGCCCACGCCCGCATACGCATCATCTACGACGATGAGTTTGTTACCCGCGAGGAGACACCGCATACCATCCGGCAGTTCATTAAGCAGCGCACGCGCTGGAATCAAGGCTTCATCCAGATACTCTTCAAAGGGGAATGGTTAAAACTCGAAAAATTATCGCAGCGCCTGCTGGCCTTTTATGTCCTGATCCTTCCAGAGGTGCAAGCATTGTTTGCCATTCTGGTACCGGTCGCGATAATCATGTTCTTTTTCGTCAAGTTCCCGCTCTGGCTTGCCATGTTCACCTTCCTTCCACTCTATTGCTTTGTCCTCGCCGTCTTTATAGACCTGGCAGGACTGCACGAGTTCCTGAAGGCGCACAATCGTAAGTGGAGCTGGCGAGAAGCTGGCATTTTAATCATGGCATTCTTCCCATATCAATGGATACTCAGCATCAGTGCGCTGCGAGCAGTGTACCGTGCTCTCAGGGGCCATGCCAACTGGGAGAAAACCGCCCATATCGGGCAACATCGTGGCAAAGCTGCCGCGTAACTAAAGGCACAGGTGGTGTGGACGCGATAAATCGCGTCCCTACGTAAAGAGAGAGACATGACAGTTTCCTATAAACCAACACAAGATCAGGACCCTCAGGAACCGGGGTCACAATATAGCTCAGATGGCGCAAAGCGCAGTGACAACGTCGCAGGGGCCAGCTTTAGCGCGCCCACTCAGCCAGGTTCTGCATTGGGCCAGCAAGGAAATCCAGCAGGGCTTCCCCGGTCGATACGCCCAAACGCGGTAGTAAAGCCTCCTGTCACTCCTCCAACGGCAGCGCGTTTTTTCGCCGCTGAAAATGGCAGCAGGCCTGGCTTCAACCCGGCACAATCTGGAGAGGCAAATGGGAATGGCGCGGGCCAGACGCGACACCCAGCCGCGCTGCGCAATGCCCCTAAAACGGGAGTCATGTCCTATGCCGCCTCTCCTGCTGAGTTAGCACAGAACGCCCAGAAGCCGGAGGTAGAGAATGGCAATATCATCCTCTATCGCACACATAATTTCTTCTTACGTACCGCCTATCGTCCTGACCACAGGTCCAATCCACTACGCCGACCTACCGGACATACTACTGTCATGCCTCGCGTTTTGCCAGACCAGGAAAAGCGCATCGCGGCCAGCGAAACGCGCGTCATGCCCAATGTCACGCTCAACATCGCCAGGCAAACAAGGGCTATTCCTATGCCATCCTGGGTAGAAGCCATTCTACTGGTCATCTCCCTGGTAGGTGTACTGGTCGCCCACGCCTACAATATGTTCAATTTTCCACGCTACGAACTGGATGAAGGCACCTATATGTCCAATGCCTGGGGCATCACCCAGGGATGGATCTCGCCCTATCCCTATGGGTATGGACATCCACCTCTGGCATGGATACAGATTGCCGGCTGGTTACAGCTCACCGGGGGACCTTTCATCTTTGGAAACGCCCTTAATAGCGGGCGTGTCTTCATGCTCTTCTACGCCGCAGGAAGCGCGCTGCTGGTCTATCTGATCGCGCGGCGTATGGGAGGTAGCGCCAGCGCAGGCATTCTGGCCCTGGTCGTCTTCTCATTCTCGCCGCTCGGCATCACTTATCAACGCCAGGTTTTCCTGGATAACATCGCAACCTTCTGGATGTTGCTCTCGCTCTACCTGCTTGTCGTAGGCAATAGCCGCTTGCAGTATATCATTGGCGCGGCAGTGGCCTTTGGCTTCTCAGTCCTCTCCAAAGAGGTCTATCTGATCTGTTTCCCCGTCTTGATCTACGCGGCCTGGCTTTATACCACCAAATTCCAGCGCAAGTTTGGCATGGTCGCGTTCATTTACGCTGCCATCGCCGTCTGCTCAGCCTTCGTGTTGATGGCGGTGTTGAAAGACGAATTGTTCCCTTATAGCTGGCACCTGCCCTGGGATACGCACCCGCACTTGAGCATGCTCGACACCCTGGTAGGACAGGCACAGCGCGGCCAGGTCGGAGGAAGTTTCCAGGCGAGCTGGGAAATCTGGATTGAAAATGACCCGCTGATCATCATCTTGAGCATCGTGTTTCCGCTCTTTAACCTCGTCTATGGCTGGTGGAATCGCAAGCACCTGATGCTCTCGCTGATGGCGATTATCTTCTGGTTGCTGCTGGTACGCGGTGGACAGGTGCTCTCGTTCTATATCCTGCCGCTCATTCCGCTGGCCGCCTTGAACATGGCGCTGGCCTTGAATACAGTTATGGGCTGGCTGGGGAAACTGGTACGCTTTGATCTCGTGCGAGTTGCGCTGCTGATCGTCGTGATCGCCATCGTCCTTCCCTATGATATTAAGGCCACCGGCTTCCGCTTCTACCAGCATCCCACGTCTGCGCAGCAGGACGCCATGGTATGGGTGCGCAACCACGTGTCGCACAACGCCTTCATCGTCATTAATAGTTACCTGTATGTCGACCTGCAACTTCCTGGAGGTCAGGGTACCGGTGATGGCGCTCCCTATCCACACGCGGAAGTCTACTGGAATGTTGCCTTCGACCCTGAATTGCATGACCGGACCTTACAGAAAAACTGGGATCGCATTGACTACATCGTCGCCGACTCCGAAATGCTGAATGACATCAAGACCTACGGCAGCGGCATGAACCTGATCAAACAGGCCTACCAACACTCGGTGCTGCGCGCCGAATTCCGCGCCGACGATCACAACCTGCAAATCGTCGTCCAGGTCTACCAGGTCATCCATCAATATACGCCCCCAACGGTGTATTCCGGGCAAGGTTCTGGACCTGGCGCAACAATACAAACTAACGGCCCGCCCCTGTTTAATGGTTCGCCGCGAGGTGATCCGTCAGGAATCGCGGAACAGCGAAAGATACTATCTGTTATATAAGTCATAAAGAGGTTTAGAAAATCATGTTGGCAACACGACCAGATACGGACACCATAGGGATCACACGCACATTTGATGGCATTGAAGAGGCTGCTCACAGGGTTATTGAGCAAGTAGGCGGCATGCAATCGGTCATGCGCGGGGCAAAGATGGCCATCTTAAAGCCCAACCTTGTTGCAGGGCGCAATGCGGAGACAGGTTCAACCACTAGTTTTGCTCTCCTCAAAGCCGTCGCCGAAGAAGTACGCGCCTGTGGAGCAGAGCCTGTCCTGTGTGAAGCCCCTGGCACCGAGTTTGATCGTGATGCTACCTACACTATCCTGGGGGTTGAACAATTCTGCCAGGAAAACGGCATTCGCATCGTCAAAGTAGACCCTGAGGGCGGGGAGCAGGACTGGATCGAACTGCGGCCAGAAGGCGCCAAACGCCTGCGCCGTTTCCGCATCCCGCGTATCCTCACCGAGGCGCGCCTGATTAACCTTCCTGTCCTAAAAACGCACGTCGTTTCGGCTATGACGCTCGGTATGAAAAATCCCATGGGCATTCTGCCTCGACCGGATCGCCGTTCCATGCACACCTTCGGCATCGATCAATCCATCGTAGACATGAACCGCGGCATCAAACCCGACCTCACCATCGTTGATGGCAGCGTTGGGCAGGACGGCGAAGGCCCTCTTTACGGCGATAAGGCCGACCTGCAGCTGCTGGTCGCTGGCCGCGATAGCCTGGCCGTCGACCTTGTCTGCTGCCAGCTCGTCGGCGTCAAGCCGCGGGACATCCCGCATCTCAAACTGGCGTTGGAGCAGTTCGGTAAACCTTCCTGGAAGCTGGTGGGCGAAGAGGTAGGCGTGATCAAGAAGTTTCGCCTGCCCCAGCAAAAGCCGCTCTATCGCTTCATCTTCTGGCTCATGTATCCGTTGGATTATCCCTATACATTGATTGCCGAGCGCGGCAAGCACCTCTGCACCACTCTCTATGGCACAGGTCTGGTCGGAACACGTCCGCAAATTTCAGCAGAGATGTGTACGCGCTGCGGCGTCTGCGTCGATACCTGCCCACTGCCCAACGTGATTGATCTCAAAACCTTGAAAGTCAACTATAACACCTGCCAGCGCTGCCTGCTTTGCTATGAGGCTTGCCCGGAGAAAGCCATCAGCGTCAAAGGCTATTCTGGGGCGAGGCAATAAACCATGACCATCCTTGTAACAGGCGCGACCGGCTTCTTAGGTTCCGCGCTGGTCACTGAACTGGTAAAACGGGGGCAACCAATACGCATCCTCGCGCGCGATGAACGGAAGGCGCGCGCGCAATTTGGCGATGCCGTCACTATTATTCGAGGTGAAATTACCGATGAGGCGCAGGTGCAACAAGCCGTTGACGGCGCCACCACCATCTACCATTTTGCCGGGCGGCTCTATCATCCCAGCACCCCGACGCAACTCTACTATCGCACGCACGTCGAGGGGACGCGCATCCTGCTTGATGCTTGCCAGGGGCAGAGCCAGTTACAGCGCATCGTGCATTGCAGCACTACCGGCGTTCACGGCGTTAGCGGTAAAACACCTGCCGCCGAAGATGCGCCATTTGCTCCCACGAACCCTTATGAAGCCACCAAGCTAGAAGGTGAACTGCTCGCCCTCAGGGCTTATAAAGAGCAAGGTCTGCCCATAAGCGTCGTCCGCCCCGGGCTTGTATATGGTCCCGGTGATCTGCACCTGCTCGGTTTCTTCACATCCATTAAAAAAGGACGGCCCTGCCTCATCGATGGTGGAAAAGCCTTGATCCATCCCATCTATATCGATGACATGGCAACCGCCTTCCTGCTCTGTGCAGAACGCCCGCAGGCCATTGGACACAGCTATAATATCGCTGGCGATCATCCCGTCTCATTTCGTGAACTGGCTACAGCTATCGCGCGTGCCCTGGGGAAACCCTTGCCCAGAGGCGACCTTCCTCTCTGGCTTGCCAATGTTGCCTCAGACATTTTCGCGCTCATTCCGGGGATCAAAGGCGAAAACGCCCCACTCACGCGCAGCCGCGTGCAATTCCTTACCAATAGCCGCGTTTATGATATAGGGCGAGCAAGAAAAGAGCTGGGGTTTGCTCCGACCATTGCGTTGGAAGAGGGGATGAGGCGAACAGCCGATTGGTACTATAAGCATGAATATTTATAGGTTGTGGTTAATATCAAATACGCCGATACGTTCTTATGTTAAGAGTTTTCATAATCCGAGGTTTGCATGCAGTACGACCCGAACACTTCACCGCCTCCCATTCGCCCGCGCCCGGCGCGCCCGCGCCTGATAGGCATGAACAATAGAGAGCAGGATCAGTATACGACTTCCAAGGCGGAGAAGGGAACCGTTACGCCGCCTTCCTTCCCTTCGCAATTTAATGATGTCACTATGCAGCCTACTGTCTCAATGGAATCCATGCAAACCAGGACCAGGGCATCCATCGCTGGAACGCCCCCAAATTATTTCAAAGCAGGGCCGCACACCGATGATATCAGTAACCAGAGTACATCGCGCCTTATGCAGCTCAGTGGAATGATGCCCGCCGTCAGGATACCAACACAAAACGGGCAAGGCAGCCTACCAGTAGCACCAGCGCGCCTTAGCACCGACCAGGAAGAAGGCTACTGGCCCTTTGGTATTCAGCGGACGGGCGCGTTGCCCGTTGTCAATCTCTACGGGCGTGAGCCTTTTGGACGCATTCTCCCGCCAATTCCCTCCGCGGAAGCAGTTGCCATTCCAGTAACGCCGTTCACCAAACCCCAGCCAGCCTGGAAAGCGCTGCTCAATACACCGGCAGCGAAGGTTGCCATCGGCCTTCTTATCGGCATTGGCCTCTTATTCCTGGTGGCGCATTTTGTCGACTTGCCGACTACCATTTCGATCTTGCGCCAGAACCTGACGACGCCGAAAGGCATTGCCCTTGCACTGCTTTCTGGCGTCGCCTTCCTGCTCGCCTTTTCCGTTCGCGGCGTGCGCTGGAAGCTGTTCCTGAATCCCGTCGGCAAAGTCAGTACCTTCAAAGCCATCCAACTCTTCCTGGTGGGCATCTTTCTGAATTTCTTGCTGCCCATACGCGGCGGTGAAGTAGCAAAAAGCCTCATGCTTAAACGCATCGCCAATATCCCCGTCAGCAAATCGCTGCCAACCGTCGCCATGGATAAGGCCCTGGATTTGATGCCGGCCCTCTTCATCATGGCAATTGTGCCTTTTCTAGGTGTGCAGATGGACATCAAACTCTGGGTTGTCCTGGCCCTGGTTGGTGGATTACTCCTCGGCCTCATCTTTTTCATCGTCCTGGCTGCCTGGAAGCGCGCCGCCGCCATCAATCTGCTTCAGAGAATGACCAGAATGCTACCGAAATCTATCGCCGGCAAGATCGAAGGATTCGCCACCGGCTTTGTGGACTCGCTCTTGATGGGCGCCAGCCAGCCGCGCATCTTTGTCCCAGCAGTACTGCTGACCATCGTCGCCGTTCTCTTCGATGGTCTGTTCGCCTTCCTCGCCTTCTGGACCATCGGGTTCCCCATATCGTTTGGCACCGCCATCTTCGGCTACACCGTCTACAACATGTTCTATATCCTGCCCACCCCTCCCGGACAGGTTGGCAGCAATGAGGCCATCGGCCTGCTCGTTTTTACGGGACTATTGCACCTGCCAGCCGATAAAGTGACCGCCATGTTCGTCTTCTCCCATCCCTTTGCCGCGCTGCTTATGACGATTACTGGTATGGGCTGCCTCAGCGCGTTGGGGCTGAAGCTTTCGAGCGCTATGAAGGTGCAGACCGAGGGGGAGAGCGCGATGGTGGTGGAAGAGAAGGAACGGCAGGAGCGGAAGGGGTTGACTTTGAAGGGGTAGGGACTACCGTCCCTTTGTGGCATATCCGACGTACGAGATGCCCTTGAACCAGCCTGGACCCATTTTGAAGCGACCATGAACGAAGCCACGCGGCATGAATCCCCTCAATTCTTGTACCTGTAAGCCACTGGCGGTGAGCAGAGCGGTGAGCTCAGGCGGTTTAATAAATTGGTGGTAGTTGTGAATGCCGGGTTTCAGGCCGCCGCTTGGGAAATGTTCTCCGTACCAGATGAGTATGGCTCGCGCCAGCAGCGTGCGATTGATGGTATCGAAGACGAAGACGCCGCCGGGCGCGAGTACGCGTGCAACCTCGGCGAGAGTGGCCTTCAGGTTGCCGACATGCTCTAGCACATCAAGGGAGACAATGACCGAGAAACTGCCGTCCGCGAAGGGCAAGGACTCCGCGACTGCCTGTTCATAAAATATGTTCTGCCCCAGACCCTGTTGCCGGGCGTGGATGCGCGCGGTTTCTAACGCGCCCTCCGAGGAATCTATACCCACCATGACCGCCTTGCGCCGCGCCAGGTCTTCGCAGATCAAGCCGCCGCCACAGCCGACTTCGAGAATTTCCTGCTGCGCCAGCGCGCCCTTGCCAAAGACCCTGCTGAGGCAGGATTCGATGTAATCGCAGCGATCAACCGTCATCTGGTAGAGAAAGCAGCCCTTATCCCACCAGTCAAAGTTGGCGAAGATTTCTGCTTGTGGACGTTTGCGTTTGAACATGGGGATCTCCTTCGTGCAAGGTTTGACTTCATATTTATGATTATAGCGTTGTCTTATTGTGACTTACAACGTCTCTGTTAAGTGGCTTGTTGAGGTAGGTGAAAAGTGGCGTGATCTCGGCGCTGTGTTTTGTAACCTCTATGGTGATTTCTATGACCCAGGTGGAATGCGTCGAAAGTTTAAGAAATTGCTGCGTGATGCGGATTTGCCGGATATACGGTTTCATGATCTGCGGCATAGTGCGGCAATGGTCTTGGCGGTGGCGCAAGTAGATTTGAAGACTGCTCAAGAACGTTTGGGACATGGCTCGATAGCAACGACTGCTGATATCTATATGCAGGTAACGTTAAAGATGCAACAGGAGGCGGTCAAGAAGCTCGATGAGATGTTTAAGCGTTCTTAGCTCAGCCGCGAGGGATGCAGTGACAACCTCGCTGAGCGTCGTCCCTCGCGCCTCTCCAGGAGGGGCTTCATAGGATTTTTTCGAGAGCCGCAACTAATGTATTTGTAGAAGCCGACTATTGATCAATTTGGCCTTCTGCAATACTCGTACATTAACAATCACATAGATGAGGGTGTTGAGATTGGCAAGCGAGCAACCATTACGCACTCTGGGACGCTCGATGCCCAACTCTTTGGCACGCGCGTTGACACGCTCACAGCCGGTGCGTTGGTTGTAGAGAGCGTGGTAGAGCGGACCGTCACGATCTAGCGTCACGCGTTGGATGCCCCCCAGCTCCCAGTTGACATCCTTGACACAGCCTTTGCCTTTGGCGAATTGGTCGTGGTCGCAGGTAGCTCCAGTCTTTTGCGGAAAGAGCAAAGGGCACTGGAAGCGCTGCGCGCGGTAGCCGTTGGTATGGTTGAACTGTGTAGTCGGATGCATGGGCAAGCCGATGGGACAGCGGGGCGTGCCGTCAGGCAGGCGAGCGAAAGGGGTCTGGCGATGCTGGTTGAGCGGAACCGCCGCGATGCCGCCATGACGAGCGGGCCCCTCATAGACGTACCAGGCATCAAAAGCGGCATCAGCAGCTAAGTAGGTGGGAAACTGCCCCAGGGCCAGGACGGTGTGCTGATGCAAGGGACGAACATAGGTGAGATCGCCTGCATGGAAGGGCTGGGTGCACTCGGCCAAGACGACGGTGCCATAGTCGGCCACGGTGGAAACCGCCACGCCGGTGCCATATCCCCAGATGAGTTCCTTTTTCTCGTGGGTCGAGCCATCGGGCAACTGCTGGTTGGTGCTGCGCTTGACGCCTAAGCGACAATCGGGGTCGCCTGCCAGCCGTTTGGTTTTGTCATAGCGCTCAGGCACATAGGTGCGTTCGTTGTTCTCCTTGACCCAGGCGTACATGTGTTTCACCTCGAAGGCGACCACCTCACCCAGGCCAGGGATCTCGTCCTGCAACGCGCGCACGGTAGCCTGCAAGAGAGCTTGCAAGAGCGCGGGATCGCAGTGGCGCAGCTTCTCGCGCAGCCAGAACTCGCACGGCAGCGTGGCTTCGACATCGAAGCCGTAGGGAGCGCTGGGATCAAGCACCAGGCGAAAGCCCAGTTCGATGACCAGCAGCGGGTGGCGCAGTTGCGTGGTGTAAAGCATGCCTTCGCGGATACGGATGAGAAAGGCTTTGAGGGAGGCACTTTCGGGATGAGCGGGCCGTCCCAGCGGCGAGCGTTGAGCCTCCCAGCGCTGGACCACTGACCAATCCAGCAGCGAGAAAAAGGCACGATAATCGGCCACCAGCGGATCATGATCGAGCAGGGCGGTGAGGACGGACTGGTCAAAGAGATCTGAGGCAGGTATCATAGTCGGGAACTCCTTTTGTGAGTGGGTTGTTCGCTTACACATACTCTGCAAAAGGAGTGGTCTCTGTGTCAAGCACAAGGGACAAATGGGGA
>Ga0137379_10002194_pt1 | contig 18098 bp, 11 predicted proteins | sample SagtaG_18_FD_104812 | JGI IMG/M metagenome (GOLD analysis project Ga0137379, IMG submission 104812) | Vadose zone soil microbial communities from Sagehorn Ranch, Mendocino, California, USA - Sage2_L_80_16 metaG | ecosystem: Environmental > Terrestrial > Soil > Vadose zone | place: USA...
GGTCGGCGCCGTGCAAGAGGCCGTCTGGAGTCTGAACCGAAGCGCTCCCGTTTCGAGCGTCACGACGCTGGAGCAGGCCATCGCCAACGCCGTCTGGCAACCGCGCTTCAACCTCATTCTGATCGGTCTCTTCGCGGGTCTCGCGCTGCTGTTGGCTGCGGTCGGCATCTACGGCGTTATGGCCTGCGCCGTGACGCAGCGGACACGGGAGATCGGCATCCGTATGGCGCTCGGAGCGCAGAAACGAGACGTGCTCAAGCTTGTTGTCGGCCACGGCATGAGGTTGGCGCTGATCGGGCTGCTCGCCGGCGTGGCCGGAGCGCTCGCCTTGACGCAACTGATGACGAATCTGCTCTACCGGGTAAATCCGGCCGATCCAACGACCTTCGCCGTCGTTTGCGCGCTGTTGGCCGGCATCGTCTTGCTGGCATGCTGGCTGCCGGCGCGGCGCGCGGCGAAAGTCGACCCGATGACGGCCCTCAGGTCTGAATAACCGCTTTCCTGACTCACCATGGGACACGGATTTTCGCGGAGTCGATCCTCACCCTTCGCGCTCTTCGCGTCTTCGCGGTGAATTCTGTCTTTAATTAACCGCAAAGGACGCGAAGAAACGCAATTTTCAAGGTGACCGGTTATAATCGGCTGGGAGGCGAAAACCATGGAAAAGGCGAAACGCAAGGGGCAGAGCCGCAGAGAGTTCATTGCCGGCTCGGCAGTTCTGGGTTCGGTGCTGGCGCCGGCTATCGCGTCGGGCGCGACTCTGAACCTCCCTCCTCCTCCCGCGGGAGTCAGGAAGCTGAGGATCACAAAGGTCGAGGCCACATACCTGGTAAAGCCGCTGAAGGAGCGCTTCTGGATGTCGCTGGCTCCGATCGGCGGTTACGAGCCAAAGGCAACGCGTCTGATCCTGTACGTCCACACGGACCAGGGGATCGTCGGAGTGGCCGAGGGGAGCGGCGGGGCGGCCGGCGTGTTGCGGAAGGGCTTCGCGGATCTGATCGTCGGCGAAGACCCTCAGGAGGTCGAGCGTCTCTGGCAGAAGATGTTCGACGTGACCGTGAGCCGCCAGTCCGCGATCCGGGGCTGGGAGCACGACGGCGTGCTGGCCGCTATCGCAGTCCTGGATGCGGCGCTGTGGGACATCATGGCTCGGACAGCGGGCCTTCCGCTCTACAAGTTCCTGGGGGGCGCCAACAAGGGGATCGACTGCTACGTGACGGGCTGCTACTACCGCGAGGGCACTGGCGAAAAGGAGCTGGTCGAGGAAGTCGAGATGTACGTCAAGATGGGATACCGGGCCCTCAAGATCAAGACCGGCGGCGTCCCCGTCGACGAGGATGTCCGGCGCGCGCGGCTCGTCCGCAAGACCGTCGGCAAAGACTTCCGCTTGATGATGGACAGTAACCGTGGCTGGACCTTGCGGCAGGCGATCGAGGCGTCGCGCAAGCTCGCGGACCTCGATTTCACCTGGCTGGAGGAACCGCTTCACTGGTACGACGACGTTCAGGGGCTGGTCCGTCTGAAGAAGGACTGCCCGATCCCCCTCGCGTCGGGGGAGAACGAGCTGACGCGCTACGGCGCGCGGCGGCTGCTGGAAACTGGAGCCATCGACTTCATGCAGTTCGACTGCCAGAAGACCTGCGGCCCGACCGAATGGCTCAAGGTCGCGTCGATGGCGGCCGCGTCCGACGTCTGGATGGCGCCGCATCACGAGCCGCAGCTCCACGGTCATCTGATGGCCGCGATTCCGAACGCGTACATCCTTGAGAGCTTCGGCCATCGGGAGCGCGATCCGTTCTGGTTCGAGCTTTACACGCGCAAGCCAGAGATCCGGGAAAGCAAGCTGTGGCTGCTCGAGGAGCCCGGGATCGGTGTCGAATTCGATAAGAGCGTGATACAGAAGTACGGCTCGAAGATCCTGTGACTTCGATTCATCACAACATCAGGCCCGAAGGGCCGGCCGTACGTACCGCTCTTGACTCCTGGGCGTCCTGCTTGACGAGAACGTCCCGGTCGGCCTCGCACGAGAATTTCCGGGACACGACACCCAGACGGTGGTAGGTCTCGGGTGGGACGGTACGCATGTTTCGTAGATTAAGACGTTTGTTCATTCGATGGTTGGATTTTCTACGCGGGCATCCGCCTGCGGGTTCGCCGCGCGACCCCTTCGCTTGGAAACCGGCGCCAGTCAAACCGCGGCCGAAACGTCCAAGCAGTTCCGTTGCGCTGGACGAACCCGATGAGAAGTAGTCTCGCAGCAATGACGAGGGACCATCTGTGAGTCAACTGCCGCTGAAGCCCTTGCACTTTGAGAGTTCTTTGAGTCAAGTGAAACTGGCTCAGTACGACAAACTGTCAACCCAAGAACTCGTAGACACTCTGAAGCCAGGACAACCAGGCTCCCTGAAGGCCAGGCCCGATGAGACGATTGTGGATGGCCACAATCGCATTAAGATTTTGAGGGATCGGGGCGTTGATGTCGATGCGCTGCCGCGAGAAATCATACTCAAGGATTAGTATTAGTTTCCCCCCAGGAGGACGCGATCTGTGCGGGGGCCGCGCCGACAACTGGCTGAAGAGGCGCAATCGCTCGCACTGAACACGAATCGATCATGCACGTGAAAAGGAGTACTGGATGCGCACACGGTTTCGGACACTTACGTTTGGATGCATTCTTTTGCTGTTCTGGGCTGTCGCGCCGTCTTCGGGCGCCGGAGACGACAATCGTTTGAAGCTCGCCATCGTTGGTCTCGTTCACGGGCATGTCAGCGGGTTCATGCGTTTGATGGAGAGTCACAAGGACGAAGCGGAAATCGTCGGGATCTTTGATCCCAGTACTGAATTACAGCGGAAATTCGCGGAACGCTTCGGCCTCGCCAATACCGCGTTCTTCAACGACCTCTCGGTTATGTTGGACCGCACGAAACCCGAAGCCGTCGCCACGTTCACCAGCACATACGACCACCCGATGGTCGTCGAAGCATGCGCGTCCCGCGGCATTCACGTAATGGTGGAGAAGCCCCTTGCCGTGAGCATGGAGCACGCCCGAACCATTCGCCGCGCCGCCAATCGCGGGGGCATCCACGTGATCGTGAACTATGAAACAACCTGGTATCCGAGTCGCGGCTCCCTCTGGAGTCTGATAAAGGAGGAGCGCGCCGCCGGCGAGATTCGCAGGATGGTGGCCCTGGACGGTCACTCGGGGCCGAAAGAAATCGGCGTCCCACCCGAGTTTCTCGACTGGCTCACGGACCCTACGAAAAACGGCGCCGGCGCGCTGTTCGATTTCGGCTGCTACGGAGCGAACCTCATGACATGGCTGATGGACAACCAGCGCCCCGTTACCGTGACCGCCATTACCCAGCGCATCAAGCCGGAGGTCTATCCGCGCGTCGATGATGAGGCGACCATCTTGCTCGAATATCCGAAGGCGCAGGGCATCATTCAGGCCTCCTGGAACTGGCCGTTCAACCGCAAGGACTTCGAAGTCTACGGCGCGCGCGGATACGCCATTGCGACCGGCGGCAACGCCCTCCAGGTCCGGCTGCCCGATAAGCAAGAGGAGGCCCGCACGCCGGAGCCGTTAGCGCCGGATGAACGGGATTCCCTCTCGTATCTGATCGGGGTCGTCCGCGGGAAGCGGAAGCCGTCCGGCCCTTCCTCGCTCGATAACAACATGATCGTCACAGAGATTCTGGAGGCGGCGCGGGAATCCGCCCGCCGGCGAAAAACGATAACGCTGGATCGCAATCACGCATTTTGAACGGGGATTCGCTTCCCTGACAACACCGCACCAAATGAAACCACCGATGAACACGGATGAACACAGAGCAGCAAAGCCGCAAACCAAAAACTTGGCGATTTTTCGCGTCTTCGTGGTAAAGCCTTCCCCCAATCCACCACGAAGACACGAAGACACGAAGAATCACGAAGGGTTTAGCATCAGTCGAAAAGTCCTTTCCAGCCTGCGAAGGACTTTCGGCTTAGTACTACAGATCCGTGTTCATCTGTGTTCATCTGTGGTTTCCCTCATACTTTTGGTTGCGGCTGGGCTGCTCTGTGAAACCTTGCGGCAATTCATTGTTGTTCGCGGTTGAGCTGCACTGTCCGGACGTCGAGCACGCTGCCCGCGATTGCATCAGGGTGCGCCTCGAACTTCACGGTGATGCGCTGCTTGCCGCGCGTCAGTGTTTCCGGCAGCGGATACTCGAAATCGAAGAGCTCCGTGGGGTGGATCTCGAGCGTCTGCGTCGCGACCTTGTCGCCGTCTACCAGGACATCGAAGACGTGTCTGCGGCCTTCGCTCCCGCGGTAAGTGCAGACCAGAGTCACGGGCTTATGCGGTACGACCTTCAATTCGTAACTGAACCCGCCCTTGCTGGCGGCGCGCCATTTCCGGCCCTCGAAAAACCCCTCGTTCGTGCCTTCCCCCTGGAGGTTGTGGTCGCGTTCACTCTGCGGCTCGCTGATGTTCACGGCGTCCACCGTACGGCGTTCGATCTCCTTGCGGCGGCCTTCCGCGGCGGCGAGATCCGCCTTCCTTTTCTCCCACTCGGCGGGGGAATAGACCTTCCAGTAGACGGTATAACGCGGCTCGAAGACCCGGTAGAGTGGGACCAGCGAGACATCCCGAGGCCGGCCGATGCCGTGCGTCTGGAATTTCAGCGGCGCGCCCGGTGCCGGCTTCACGCTCGTTAACACTACTTTCGGGTCGCACACAAACGCCGGCACCTCGATCGGCCGCACCCGGCCAAGCTGCGGCGCGCTGGGCCCGTAACGCTTGGCATCCTCCATCCCCTCCTTGCCCAGATCGCCCGCAAGCACGATCGGCCCGTACAGCAGCGCGAACATCTTCGGGTCATCCGGCATCGCCTCCAGGCGCAGGGTCATCGGCAAGCGCACGTCCACGGTATCGCCGTTCTTCCATTCGCGCTCGACCGGGACATAAGAGCCGGGGCTGGCGTTGACAGGCTCGTTCTTGCCGTTGATCGTCAGCGTCATCCCTGACTGGGCCCAGGACGGATACCGAACCCTCAAAGCTAAACGGACAGGCTTTTGAAGCTTCAACACGAGCCGTGTGGCGTCCTCTTCGGGGAATCGCGTCTCCTGGCGCATGACCAGGCCTTTCTCTTTCCACGTCAGCTCCGAAGCGATGAAGAGGTTGACGTACAGCGACTGGGCGTCGTGGAAATAAATCGTGTCGGGGTACTTGGCGTGGTTCTCCATCCCGGTGCCCACGCAGCACCAGAACGACTCTTCGGGGGTGGAGAAGGTCTTGAAGGCGCCGGGCCTGAGCGGCACGTAGTAGCACATCATTCCCGTGGCCGGGTCCTGCGACGCCAGGATGTGGTTATAGAGCCCCCGCTCGTAAAAATCCATCGTCTCGGCAGACGGTTCCCACGCGAAGAGATGCCGCGTGAGCTTGAGCATGTTGTAGGTGTTGCAGGTCTCGGTCGTGGATGCGCCCAGATATTTTGAAAAATTTTCGACTGGAAAGAAATGCTCGCCGTCGCTGTGGCCGCCGATGACATACGAGCGATGGTTCGCTACGCGCTGCCAGAAGAAACTCGCAATGTCGTGGTAGCGTTTCTCCCCGGTCAGCTCAAATTCGCGGGCGGCGCCTATGGCTTTCGGTATCTGAGTGTTTGCGTGCAGGCCGTTGAGCGAATCTTCGCCGCAGGCCAGCGGGTCAAAGACGGCACGGTGGTCGAATTTCTTCGCCACACGCAGGTGCTCCGGATCGCCGGTGACGGAGTACAGGTTCGCCAGCGCCTCGTTCATGCCGCCGAATTCGGTTTCGAGCGCGGCTTGTTGTTGCGCATCGCTCAGACGGTCGACGCGGAACTTGACCCACTCGGCCTTTTTCAGCACGACGTCGAGCGCCTGCCGGTTCCCGCAGAGGAGATACATGTCCAGGAGTCCGGCCATGATCTTGTGGATTGTATAATACGGCGCCCAGACGCGCCGCCGGGCGTCCACCCGGTCGAAAAACTCTTCGGGGAACGCCGACAGATAACCCGGATGGAAGCCGCGCGACGGCATCGCCTGCTGAATTTTCGCCAGTTCGGCGACAATCGCATCGGCTTTAGTCTTGAACCTTTCGTCACCGGTGCTCGAATACATCAGCGCGCAGGCCGAAAGAAAGTGGCCGAGGCTGTGGCCGCGCAGCTCGACATCCGGGGCCTCCCACCCTCCCAGCGGCCTGGCCGAAGAAGGCAGCCCCGCCGTGACGCGGAACATGTGCAGGAGCCGGTCGGAGTCGATACTGAGCAGGTACTTCTGGTCGCGCAGCATGGCGTCGAGGAACGGGCCGTCAAGCAGGCGCACGTCCTGGAGATCGAAGGGGGATGCCTTGATCGGGACTTTGCTCTGAACTTTGATCCTCGAGTTTTCCTGCACGAGGAAGTCAGCCGCAATCATGTGCGCCGCGGCCACAAGAACGACTAAGACAATAATCCTTCTCATTTCTTTCTCCTTTCTCAGCGCTGGGCCTACAGTAACGTATTCCCGGAGGCACCAGTCATGAAATCCTTTGTCTTTACGGGGCGCGCATGAAACACGGCGCAGCAGAGCCGCAGCCAAACACACGCAGTGTCGCAGAGCGTGAGGAAAAATCGTAGCGCCGGCGTCTCGCCGGCATGTGGGCCTAGGATAACTCCTTTCGCGTCAACCGGACCGTTTGCCGGCTGGAAGCCGGCGCTACATTTTTTCTCACGTCCGCAGAGAACGCAGAGAAAGATTTGCAAAATGACAAATGACCAATGAAAAATGACAAATTGCAGGCGACGAACGAATCTACAAGACTTCGTTCTTCATTTGTCATTTGTCATTTGTCATTCGTGAAGACAGTCTCAGCTTGCTCCGTGTCTCTGTGGCCGTAGCATGGTGCGGCATGGCCGCGACCAAAAATCTCACCGCTCCAAACTGGCAATGAATCCGATGTGGGCGTAGGATACGGCTTCTGACGAAAATACACCTGCTTGAAGGATGGCAAGCGCACAAACAACACCGTGAGAGGCGACGACGATGGGCTATGCTGACAGATTTTTTCTGGCTCTGGCGCTGTGCCTTGGGTTCGTTCCATTGTGGAATCCAAGGAGGACGACGGAAGCCAAAGCGCGCATTCAGAGACAACCTTTCGGAAAGACGCCCGATCAAAAGGTGATCGATCTTTACACGTTGACGAACGCCCATGGAGTTGAGGCACGGATCACGAACTACGGCGGCATACTTGTTTCCCTCAAAGCGCCGGATCGCAATGGCAAGCTGGCGGATGTCGTGCTCGGTTTCGACGACCCGGAGGGCTATCTGAAGAACAACACGCCCTACTTCGGCGCGGTCATCGGCCGTTACGGCAATCGGATCGCGAAGGGCAGGTTCTCTTTGAACGGCCGCGAGTACAGGCTCGCGCGGAACAATGGCGAGAACCATCTGCATGGCGGGATCAAGGGCTTTGACAAAGTGGTCTGGGGGGCCAGGGAGGTCAAGCGCGGCCCGGCGCTTGCGCTCAATTACGTCAGCAAGGATGGCGAGGAAGGGTATCCGGGGAATTTATCAGTCTCGGTCGTCTATACGCTGACTGACAACAACGAGCTGAAGATCGAGTACAGTGCGACGGCGGACAAGGCGACGATCCTTAACCTGACCAACCATACCTATTTCAATCTGGCCGGTGAAGGGAGCATCTTGAATCACGAGGTGATGATCAATGCCGACAGGTTTACGCCAGTCGACCAGGGGCTGATTCCGACCGGCGAGCTACGGAGCGTCAAAGGGACGCCGATGGACTTTACCCAACCGGCGGCGATCGGCGCGAGGATCGAGCAGCAGGATGAACAACTGCTCTTGGGCAAGGGCTACGACCACAATTTTGTGCTGAACGGCGGCGACGCGCCCGCGCTGGCGGCCAGAGTCTATGAGCCTGTGAGCGGGCGGGTCCTCGAAGTCTACACGACGGAGCCGGGCGTGCAGTTCTACACCGGCAACTTTCTCGACGGCAGCATCAAGGGCAAAGGGGGCCAGGTCTATCAGAGGCGGTATGGTTTCTGCCTCGAGACGCAGCATTTCCCCGACTCGCCGAATAAGCCCGACTTTCCGTCAACGGTGCTCAAACCGGGTGAGAAATACGCGACGACGACAATCTTCAAGTTCTCTGCGAAATAGCTTCGGGGCCGAGGCCGGAAAGACTTGCCACGAATTAAACGAATTTTTTCGTGTGAATTCGTGAAATTCGTGGCCTTTTTTTTAGGTCGTGCAACTCGTGGCTGCAGGAATGGACCACACTGAAGCGCCTTGATGAAAAAAGAACTCGGCACGTTTTTCTTGCTGCTAATTTTGTGCATTGTCGTGGCGGTGCTCAATCCGCGATTTCTCGCCGGGGCCAACCTGCAAAACATGGCCCGCCTGATCGGCGCTTACGGCATCTTCAGCATCGGGCTGGGGATGGTCATAATCACCGGCGGGATCGATCTTTCCGTCGGCTCGGTTTTCGCGCTCCTGGGCGTGTTGCTCTCCATGATGCTGACCGAGTGGCGGTGGGGGAGCGTGTGGGCCGTGAGCGCCGTGATCGTTATGGCCATGGGGCTGGGTTGGTTGCACGGGTTTTTGATTACGGAGGTGCGGCTGCAGCCCTTCATCGTCACGCTCTGCGGGCTGCTGTTCTACCGGGGCCTGGCGCGTTTCATCGCGAACGACGAAACCAAGGGTTTCGGTAGCGCTGCCGGATTTGAAGGCCTCCGCAATCTGGCGACGGGCAGTCTGGTTGGAATTCCGACGCCGTTCGTCCTGCTGCTGGCCGTTAGCCTGGTGATGTGGATTGTCCTTCACCGCTCGGTCTATGGACGTTACCTCTACGCCGTCGGGCGTAATGAGGAGGCCGCGCGCTACTCGGGCATCAATTCGCGGCGCATCATCAACAGCGCTTACGTGATCTCGGGAGCGTTAGCAGGGATCGCGGGGGTTGTCTTCGCCTTCTACACGAACTCGATTTCGCCTTCGTCACACGGCAATTTCTTCGAGTTGTACGGCATTGCCGCGGCCGTTCTGGGCGGTTGCAGCCTGCGCGGCGGCGAGGGTTCGATCGTCGGGATTTTGGCCGGCACGGCGTTGCTGCAGGTCTTGCAAAACCTCGTCAACCTGCTTGGCGTTCCGTCTTCGCTCAATTTCGCGGTGATGGGCGCCGTGATCCTGGTCGGTGTCGTCGCCGATCAGATTCTCAGGCGGCAGACAGTCAAAGCATAAGGGTGAACGAAGCCACAGATGAACACAGATAAACACAGATAAGCGCGGATCTGTGTTCATCTGTGTTCATCTGTGTTCATCTGTGGTTTCATTTTGTGCAGTTTACGCGGACGAGAATTAGCGATGTACCGGATCATTCGCGGCACGACGCACAACCTTCCCGATACGCCGGCTTTTATCGAGACTCTGAATCAGTTGGAGGAGAGTCCGGTGGCGGAGGCGCGCCGACTGTTTGACCCGAAACGGGAAATCGTAGTCGCGCGAGCGCCGGGGCGGTTAGACGTGATGGGCGGAATCGCGGATTACTCCGGCTCGCTGGTATTGGAGTTGCCCCTCCAGGAGGCGACCTACGCGGCGTTGCAGCGCGACCCTTCGCGCCGGCTCAGGATCGTCAGCCTGGCGGAGGACTCCGCCCTGGCCTTGGCGTTTGAGATGCCGCTGGCCGATTTTGAAGGCGCGGGCGATCCGGTGGATTACGAAGCTGCCCGCGCCCGCTTCGAGCGCGATCCGGCGCGACACTGGGCAGCGTACGTGGCCGGTGTGTTCCTGGTGCTGATGCGCGAGCGCGAATTCAATTTCCAGGATGGCGCCCGCATCCTGATCGCTTCCCGCGTGCCACAAGGCAAGGGGGTGAGCTCTTCGGCCGCCCTCGAGGTCGCTGTCATGCAGGCCGTTGCCGCGGCGTTCGAAATCACGATCGAAGCGCGCGAGATGGCGCTCCTGTGCCAGAAGGCCGAGAATCTTGTGGCCGGCGCCCCCTGCGGCGTGATGGACCAGATGACGGCGGCGTGCGGCGAGGCCAACAGGCTGCTCGCCCTGCTGTGTCAGCCCGCCGAGCTCCGTGAAACGATCGCGATTCCAGGTCAGATCGCGCTCTGGGGATTGGATTCCGGAGTGCGGCATGCGGTCACCGGAGCGGACTATGGCTCCGTGCGCCTCGGAACATTTATGGGCTATCGCATCATCGCCGAGCTGGCGGGCTTCAACGTCCATGGAACTGGACCGGGAGAGCCTGTTCACATAGACGATCCGCGTTGGGGAGGTTATCTCGCGAACCTCACGCCCTCGGAGCTCGAGCAGGTCTATGCCGCGCAGTTGCCGGAACGGCTGCGTGGAGCGGATTTCCTGTCGCGCTATCAGGGCACCACCGATCCGGTGACACGAGTCGATCCTGACCGGAGCTACACCGTGCGGGTACCAACGGCCCACGCGATCTACGAGCACCACCGCGTGCGCCTCTATGCGGAGCTGATCGGCGCCGCTGCAAACGGGGGGGCACTGGAGTTGTTAGGCGAACTGATGTATCAATCACATGCGAGTTACTCGGCGTGCGGACTGGGTTCGGCGAGCACGGACCGCCTGGTCCGGCTCGTGCGCGAAGCCGGGCCAGCTCAGGGGCTTTATGGAGCCAAGATCACTGGCGGAGGCAGCGGCGGAACGGTCGCCGTGCTCGGCCGCCGCGACGCCGGCACGTCCGTTGAACGCGTGGCTGAAAGATACGCGCGAGAGACGGGCTGCCAGCCCTACATTTTCGCCGGCTCCTCACCTGGCAGCGCCGCCTTCGGGCACTTGAAGTTGGAGAAGCAAAGGGGCAAAGGGACATAGGGCAGAGGGTGAGCTTAGGGCTGGCGCCTGATCTTGGTTCATGAAGCTTTTCCCTTTGCCCCTTGGCCCCTTGTCGATCGGAAGGAGAATCCATGACCACGCACATGAATCGGCGTGAGTTTGTTCAAGCTGCTGCCTCTCTGGCCGCTGGAGCGCGACTCCTCGCAACTGAGATGACCCGCGTTGCTGACGACCTGAGAAAATTCAAGATTGCCCAGATCACGAGTTTTCTGCATGTTTGCCGCAGACCGAAGCTGGTGGGAAAGAACTCACACCTCGATGTTCACGGATGGGAAACCCGGGAGAATGTGCTTCGAATCGCCACAGACCAGGGCATCGAAGGGGTGGGGGTGGGCAGCACGACGCCTGAAAAAGCCAGCGCTCTGATCGGTCATACGTTGGATGAATACTGGAAGCCCGGCGTGGGCATGATCAGTCCCCTGGGGCGTGCCGATCACGCTCTCTTCGATCTGGTGGGCAAAGCGTTGAACCAGCCGGCCTGGAGACTCCTGGGTGGGCAGGGCCGCGAGTGGATCTCCATTTACGATGGGGGAATTTACTTCAATGATCTGTTGCCCGAATACCAGGAGCGCGGCGTGGCGCGTTTACTGGAAGAGGTCGAAGAGAGTCTTAAGGAAGGGCATCGGGCTTTTAAAATCAAGGTGGGCCGGGGCTTCAAGTGGATGGAGGCGGAAGCCGGCGTTCGGCGTGACATCGAGGTGGTCAAGGCGATACGCCGCCTGGCCGGCAAGGATGTCAAGCTGATGGTGGATGCGAACAATGGCTTCAATCTTGAGACGACCCTGAAATTTCTGGATGCCCTGGGCGAAGAGCTCTTTTTCATTGAAGAGATGTTTCCCGAACAGGTGGAGCAAGACCTCAAGTTGAAAGAAAGCCTGAAAGAGAGAGGATGGAAGACTCGCGTTGCCGACGGCGAGTCAGCCAGAGATGTCGACCACTTTGACGCATACATCCAGAGTGAAGCGCTCGACGTGCTGCAGCCCGACATCCGGGCGTTCGGGCTCAGCCGTCAATGGGAGCTTTCCCGCAAGATTGCGGGCAAGACGCAGATCCAGCTGGCGCCTCACAACTGGGGTTCATTCCTTGGCTTGCACATGCAGCTCGTGCTGGCGCGTGGCATCCCAAACTTTCTCCTCGCCGAACAGGACCGGAGCGCGAGTGATCTGTTCGACACTTCCGCTTTCAGGTTTCAGGAAGGCGAGATGCGCGTGCCGGACCTGCCCGGATGCGGGCTCGTTTTGCGCGGGGATGTTTACAAACGGAAGTATGAACCGACCGCCTGGACCGTGACGGCTTAGCAGTCGTTTTCGAAGACGGATGAACACCGATGAACGCAGAGCAGCCCAGCCGCAACCAAAGAGCGCGAGGAACGAATCAGCGAAATGACAAATGACAAATGGCAGTTCGTTGTCCGGACTTCTGACTTCTATTTGTCATTGGTCATTGGTCATTTGTCATTTGACCGAAAATCCTTGCCAGATTGCGAAGGATTCTCGGGTTAGTAGTACAGATCCGTGCTTATCTGTGTTCATCGGCAGTTTCATTTTTTCACATTTTCTGGCTGTTCGGAGGGGCGGGGATCATGAAAGGCCGGAGACAATGGTTGGTCATCGGATTGGCAGTGTCACTTTGCTACGGGGCGGCTCCATCGCAAAGGAAAACGGCGGAGTCCGCGAAGCCCTTGCGGGATTACGCCGTCAAGCCCGTGCCCTTCACCGCCGTCCATTTTAGCGACGACTTCTGGGCGCCGCGCATCGAAGTCAATCGGACAGTGACGATCCCGTTCGCCTTCCAGAAGTGCGAGGAAACGGGACGCGGTGACAATTTCCTGCGCGCGGGCGCCGCGCTCAGGGGTGAAACGCTCAGGGACAAGAAGCCGCCGGGCTATCCCTTTGACGACACCGACCTCTACAAGGTGATCGAAGGAGCTTCCTACAGCCTGAGCGTTCATCCGGACCCCAAGCTCGAAACCTACGTGGACGGCCTGATCGAAAAGATCGGCGCGGCACAGGAGAAGGACGGTTATCTCTACACCACCCGGACCATCGATCCCGAGAAGCCGCATCCGTGGGCCGGCACGAAGCGCTGGGAATTGGAGAAGGTCGACAGCCACGAGCTCTACGACCTGGGCCACCTTTATGAGGCCGCCGCAGCTTACTACCAGGCCACGGGCAAGCGATCCCTGCTCGACGTGGCCCTCAGGACGGCCGAACTGCTCGACAGTACCTTCGGCCCGGGGAAGCAATCCATCTGGCCCGGCCACCAGATCACCGAGATGGGGTTGGCCAGGCTCTACCGAATCACGGGCGAGGAGCGTTATCTCAATCTGGCCAAATTTCTGCTCGACGTGCGCGGGCCGGACGGCGCGAGAGGGGCCGGTCGCCAATACAACCAGTCGCACATGAGAGTGGTGGAGCAGACCGAAGCGGTCGGCCACGCCGTGCGCGCCACTTATATGTATTCCGGCATGGCCGACGTCGCGGCCCTGACGGGCGACGCCTCCTACCTCAAGGCCATCGACAGGATCTGGGAAAACGTCGCCGGCAAGAAGCTCTACATCACCGGCGGCATCGGCGCCACCGGTTCGGGCGAGGCCTTTGGCCGCGATTACGAGCTCCCCAACATGAGCGCCTATAACGAGACCTGCGCCGCCATCGGCAACGACTACTGGAACCATCGTCTTTTCCTGCTTCATGCCGATGCCAGGTACATCGACGTGATGGAACGGACACTCTACAACGGCCTGATTTCTGGCGTGTCCCTGGACGGCAAGTCGTTCTTCTACCCCAATCCGCTCGAGTCCAACGGCCAGCATCAGCGGAGCCCGTGGTTCGGCGTGGCCTGCTGTCCTGGAAACATCACGCGCTTCATGGCCTCGGTGCCCGGCTACGTCTACGCGCAGCAGGGCGACACGCTTTACGTCAATCTCTTCGTGCGCGGCGCGGCCGATATCAAAATGGACAACGGACGCGTGGTGAAGCTGGTTCAGGAGACCCGTTACCCTTGGGACGGCGCCGTCAAGTTGACGGTCAACCCGGACAAGAGCACCGGGTTTGCGATCGACGTGCGCATTCCGGGCTGGGCGCGTAATGAAGCGGCGCCCAGCGACCTCTACCGCTTCCTGGATCGGGTCGAGCAACCGGCCGCGCTCAAGGTCAATGGCAAGCTCGTTCCCATCAAGCTCGAGAGAGGTTATGCGAGCCTGCGCCGCGACTGGAAACGGGGCGACGTGATCGAGCTTACTCTGCCGATGCCTGTGCGCCGTGTCGCGGCCGACGAAAACGTGGGCGCCGACCGCGGACGCGTGGCGCTGCAGCGCGGCCCGCTCGTTTACTGCGCCGAGTGGCCCGACAACCCGGCCGGCCATGTGCGCAACCTGGTGCTGCCTGACAACGCAAGACTGACGGCCGAATTCGAGCCTGGCGTGCTGAAGGGCATTACGGTCATCAAGGGCAGGGCCTTGGGTTTGGCCTATGACGCTCAGGGGAAGGTGACCAAGGCCGAGCAGGATTTTGCCGCGATCCCTTATTACGCGTGGGCGAACCGTGGGCGCGGCCAGATGGTCGTCTGGATTCCCAACAACGAGTCGAGCGCCAGGCCGCTCCCCTGGCCAACCCTCGCGATGACGAGCAAGGTCACCACCTCGGGCAGGAAGAACCCGCAAGCCGTCAACGACGGGGAAGAGCCTCGCTCCTCGAGCGACTCCGACTCCTACTTCGACTGGTGGCCGAAGAAAGGGACCAAGGAGTGGGTCGAGTACGCCTTCGAGAAGCCGGCCGCAGTCTCACAGATTGAAGTCTACTGGTTTGATGACAGCGGCCGTGGTGAGGCGCGGGTGCCTCGATCCTGGCGCGTCCTCTACAGGGAAGGCGGGGAGTGGAAACCCGTCGAGACTGGCGAGCCTTACGCCGTCGAGAAGGACCGGTTCAACAAGGTCACCTTCAAACCCGTGACGACGAGCGGCCTGCGCCTCGAAGTTACGATGCAGCCTGACTGGTCGGCCGGCATCCAGGAGTGGAAAGTGAAGTGACCAGAGAGCGCACTTGGGAGCGCACGCTTCCAGCGTGCTGTGTGTGTAACGCTGGCACGCAAGATGGGTGCGCTCCCAGGGGGCGCGCCCTGAAGTAAGTAAGCGGAGCACACCCTTCCAGCATGCTCGGCTTGTATAAGACCCGGCACGCGGGATGCGTGCGCTCCCAGGGACGAAGCAATAAAGGAGAAAAGCATGAGATTCTCTCGCGTGGCACTCACATGCTTGTGTGGGTTCCTGGGACTGACGATTTTGGCTTGCTCGCGCCCCGGGGGAGCTTCAAAGAAGGTGGCCTTTGTCACCAATAACGCAGCGGACTTCTGGACGATTGCGCGGAAGGGGTGCGAACAGGCCGACCGCGAGCTCGCCGATGTCGAAGTGGAGTTCAAGATTCCATCGGACGGAACGGCGGGCGAGCAGAGGCGGATCGTTGATGATCTGCTGGCCAAAGGCATAGGGGGCATCGCCATCAGCCCCGTTGATCCCGCCAATCAGACGCAGATGATTAACGAGATCGCCAAACAGGTCCTCGTCATCACCCAGGATAGCGATGCGCCGCAAAGCGACCGCGCGTGCTACCTGGGCACGGACAATGTCGCCGCCGGGCGCCAGGCAGGGGAGCTGATCAAAGAGGCGCTGCCACAAGGGGGCCGCGTCATGGTGTTCGTCGGCAAGATTGATGCCCGCAACGCCCAGGAGCGCTACCAGGGCATCAAGGAGACGCTCCAGGGCTCGAAGGTAGAGATCATTGATGTCCGCTCCGACGACACCGACCGGGTGCGCGCCAAATCGAATGTTGCGGACACGCTGGTCAAATACCCGGACGTGGCCGGCCTGGTCGGGCTGTGGAGTTACAACGGCCCGGCGATTCTGAACGCGGTGAGAGATGCGGGCAAAATCGGTCAAGTGAAGATCATCTGCTTTGACGAGGAAGACGAGACTCTGGCCGGAGTCAAGGACGGCGCGGTCTACGCGACCGTCGTCCAGCAGCCCTATGAATTCGGCTATCAATCCGTTCACCTGCTGGCCAAGCTTCTCGGCGGCGACCGATCCGTGATTCCCGCGAACAAACAGAAGATCATCCCCACGCTGATCATCAAGCACGACAACGTCGACGAATTCACGGCCAAGATCAACCGGCTGCGCGGTCGCGGTTGAACTAAGAAAAACTTGGCCACGAATTTCACGAATCACACGAAGACAGATTGGCGCGGCTCACGGATGATGCGCTTAGAAAGGCTCCTTATTGGAACGTGTTTGCCCTCACGCTCCTAACCGGCATAGACCAAAAATTCGTGTAATTCGTGAAATTCGCGGCCAAGATCAGGGGCTGGAAATGACGCCTCCCGTTCTTGAAATGAAGGAGATCAGCAAACGGTTTCCCGGGGTGGTCGCGCTGAATGCGGTGGAACTGGATGTCCATCCGGGCGAGATCGTCGCGCTGGCCGGGGAGAACGGCGCCGGCAAATCGACGCTCATGAAAATCCTGGGCGGCGTTTATCAACCGGACTCCGGCCATCTCCGAATTGACGGCCGCGAGGCGGCGATCCGTTCGGTCTCAGACGCGATCGGCAGAGGCATCGGCTTCATCCACCAGGAGCTCAACGTGCTCGACAATCTGGACGTTGCCGGTAATGTCTTCCTTGGCCGCGAGCCGGTCTGGGGCGGGCCGCTCAGGCTCATCGACCGCCGGAAGCTCCACGCGCAGACCAGTATCTACCTCGAGCGCTTGGGCCTGGACATCCCGAGCCATACGCCGCTGCGAAGTCTCTCTATAGCCCAGCAACAGATGGTCGAAATTGCCAAAGCGCTTTCGCTCAACGCGCGCATCTTGATTATGGACGAGCCGACCTCGAGCCTCACCTTGACCGAGACGGCGCGCCTCCTGGAAGTCGCCAGGGAGCTGAAGGCGCAAGGGGTCAGTATCATCTACATCTCGCATCGTCTCGGTGAAATCTCCGACCTGGCGGATCGCGTCGTCGTGCTGCGCGACGGCCGAAATGCGGGGGTGCTGGCGCGCGAAGAGATCAGCCATGACCGGATCGTCAAGTTGATGGTGGGCCGAGACCTCGAGCACTTCTACGTGCATCCTGCGACGGCCGGGAAACCGCGCTATTTCGAGGTGCGCAACTTGAGGACGGGAAGGTATCCGCAGCACGCCGTCTCTTTTGACGTCGGCCAGGGAGAGATCCTCGGCTTCGCGGGGCTGGTCGGGGCGGGACGGTCGGAGGTGGCGCAGGCGATTTTCGGCGTGGATGCGGCTTTGGAAGGAACCGTGCTGTTAGACGGTAAGCCGGTCAAAGTGCCTTCACCGCAAGACGCCATCGCGCGCGGAATTTATCTGATTCCGGAAGACCGGCGCCAGATGGGTTTGGTTTTGGAAGCCGCGATTCGAGAAAACATCACTCTGCCCGCCTTATCCCGGTATGCTGCGGCGGGGTTGATCGATCGTGATGCTGAACGGAAAACCGCTTCGGAGATGTGCGCCAAACTGAATATCAAAGCGCCTTCGGTGGAAGCCAGGGCGGCGGATTTGAGTGGCGGCAACCAACAGAAAGTCGTGCTGGCGAAGTGGCTGTCCCTGGACCCGCGGGTGCTGATTTTTGATGAACCGACGCGCGGGATTGACGTGGGCGCCAAAGCCGAAATCTATCAGCTCATGCGCCGCCTGGCCGAAAGCGGCGTCGCCATCATCATGATCAGCAGCGACATGGAAGAGATCCTGGGAGAAAGTGATCGTGTGGCAGTCATGCACGAAGGAGCCATCACCGGTGTCCTCGAGCGGCAGGAGTGCAGCGAAGAGGCCATCATGAAGCTGGCTGTCGGCCACAAGAACCCCGTGGCACGTTAATTAACAACAGAAAGACTTGCCCCGAATTTCACGAATTAATCCGCAATCCGCAATCCGCAATCCAACGCGGTCACCTACCGGTATCGTACGGGATCCAGACGCGCATTGGGCTGGGCTCGCGGTTGGCCCATGCATAGTACGGAATGAATGTGAGCTCGACGGGCCGGTTCGAGTGCCGCGTTCCCGCTTCCGCCCCGCCCCCAGTCAGGACGCGCCGGTAGAGCGGCTGGTCCGAGAGTGCGCCCTCCTTCACCGTGCCTCTGTGTTTGAGGACCGTGACTCCGCCCAGCAAGCCGGCTCTGAACTCCGTCCGGAATTCTTTCCCCGGCCCGCCGCCGGGCGCGAGGGCCA